>ERZ1027228.832-NODE-832-length-11974-cov-10.682104_pt1 | contig 11974 bp, 11 predicted proteins | sample MGYA00519266_ERZ1027228 | MGnify/ENA primary metagenome ERZ1027228 (study PRJEB26926, sample SAMN06164465) | human gut metagenome | biome: ENVO:00009003; feature: ENVO:2100002; material: ENVO:00002003 | host: Homo sapiens | place: USA | collected 2012 ...
TTTGCACAAACAGCAAACTCACGCAGGCGGGTGGATTCGAACAGGGCGGCGGTGCAAAGCACCGTAAGCAATCAGCCCAGTGCAACGACGACGACCACTGCCTGCGGCAGAAACAGGGAGGAGTTGTTGGGGCCGCGTTCTGATTTTTCAAAGCCTCGCCAAGAGGCTGTGGAAAAATCAGCAAACGCAACCCGTTGCTGTTGCTTAGCCCGCGGGTCTGGAGTTTAGGAACGTCTACCGTGACAGCTTCTCCTAGCGGGAAAGCCAGCAGGGCACAAAAACCACAACTCCCCCGCTCGGCGCGTTTCCATGCCGGGCGAGGAAGGCCAGCTTTTTCCAGAAAAATTATCCTTTCATCGGCACAAAACCGATTAAGTCCTTGACGACCTCACCGCCGATGATGAGGCCCGCCACCGACGGCACAAAGGCGTTGGAGCCGGGGACAGAGCGGCGGATGGTGCACTTGCGCTGGGTGCCCGGAGGGCAGATGCAGTGGTCCTTGCAGCTGATGGAATCATCCTCAATGGGGGTCATGGCGGGCTCCTTGGAGTAGACGACTTTCAGGTGCTTGATGCGGCGCTTACGGCACTCGGTGCGCATAACCTTGGCCAGCGGGCAGACGGAGGTCTTGTAGATGTCCGTCACCTCAAAGCGGGTGGGGTCCATCTTGTTGCCGGCACCCATGGCGCAGATGATGGGCACACCGGCCTCTTTTGCCTTGACCACCAGCGCGATCTTCCCCGTAACGGTATCAATGGCATCCACGACGTAATCATACTGGGTGAAATCGAACTGATCCTGCGTCTCCGGAGTGAAGAACGTCTTGTAGGTGGTCACTTTGATGTTGGGGTCGATATCGTGGATGCGTTCTGCGGCCACATCCACCTTATACTGGCCCACCGTCTTGCGGGTGGCCACGATCTGGCGGTTGAGGTTGGTGAGGCAGACCTTATCGTCGTCGACAAGGTCCAGCGCTCCCACGCCGCTGCGGGCCAATGCCTCCACGGTATAGCCACCCACACCGCCGATGCCAAACACAGCCACTCGGCAGTGGTGTAATTTTTCCATTGCCTCTGCACCCAGCAGCAGCTGCGTGCGGGAATATTGATCCTGCATAATTTCTCCTTATCTCTCTACACTCGTGATCGTCCCACCGCCCAGGACGACATCCCCCTGATACAGCACCACAGCCTGGCCTGGGGTAGGGGCACGCTGGGGCTGGTCAAATTCCAGCCGGAAACCGCCCTCCGCGGGGAAAACGGTGGCAGGCTGTTCCACCTGATGGTACCGGGTGCGGGCGGTTACCCGCAGCGGCTCCGTCAGCCCCGGAATGCTGATCCAGTTGACCTCGTCCGCATAGACGACGCGGTCAAACAGGGCATCCTCCGGGCCGACTGTGACGGTGTTGGCCTGCATATCCTTGGCGCAGACATAGACCGGTGCCCCCATAGCAAGGCCCAGCCCCTTGCGCTGACCGATGGTGTACCGGACAGCTCCCTGATGGGTGCCCACCCGGCTGCCGTTTTCATCGAGGAAATCGCCGGGAGGATAATGCTTTCCCGTGAAGTCCTCCATGAACTTGGCGTAATCCCGGTCGGGCACAAAGCAGATGTCCTGGCTGTCGTGCTTGCGGGCGTTGATGAAGTGCCGCTTCTCCGCAATCTCCCGCACCTCGGTCTTGTGCAGGCCGCCCAGCGGCAGGCGGACCCGGGCCAGCTGCTCCTGGGTGAGGTTGTACAGCACATAGCTCTGGTCTTTGCCCTCGTCCAGTCCCTTTTTCAGGAGCCAGCGGCCCGTGGCCTCGTCCTGCTCCACCCGGGCATAATGGCCCGTGACCACATAGTCGATGCCGTGGGCGTCGGCCCAGCGGAGCAGATGGTCAAATTTCATATACTTGTTGCAGTCGATGCAGGGGTTGGGCGTGCCGCCCGCCTCATACACCCGGATGAATTTCTCGATGATCTTCTCCCGGAAATCGGCGGTAAAATCCACCACCTCATAGGGGATGTCCATGGCAAACGCCACCTCAGCGGCATCCTCGATATCCCGTTCCGAGCAGCAGGTGTGGAAACCGGACTGTCCCAGCGTCTCGTTGCGGGTAAGCCGCATGGTAACGCCCGTGCACTCACAGCCCGCCTGCTGCATCAGCCATGCCGCCACCGAGCTGTCCACGCCTCCGCTCATGGCAATGAGCGCCTTGGGCTGGTTCTGTGTCTCTGTCATGCAAATACTCCTGTCGTGTTCAACATACCAAGTCAGTAGTTATAATACTACCGCACAATTTTTCGCTTGTCAAGTCGTGCAAAATCACGGATCCAATTCTATTTTCACCGCTGCCAGCAGGGCTTTCCGTTCGTTGGGGAGCTGCCCCGTGATGACGGCTTCCAGCAAAGCCTCCAGCTGTCCGCGCAGGCCCGGGCCGGGCTTTGCGCCCAGCGCCATCAGATCCCGGCCATTGACGGCCAATTGCCCCACCCGGCAGCAGGCGTTTTCCGCTTGCAGCCGGCCTGCTGCCGTTTGTAGGGCCGCAAAGGCAGCCGCCTGTTCCGACCTGTGGGCCGCGCAGAGAGCCAGCAGACGGCGGAGGGTATCTGGCTCCAGCCGGCCCAGCAGGCGTCTGGCCTGGATCGCCCGGGCAGCCGTTTTTTCTTCCGGAACCAGCCCGGCCTCCCGGACAAGGGTGGTCACTTCCTCGATGAGGGCATTGGAACAGCGCAGCTGTTTGAGCGCTTTCCGTGTCCCCTGCTCCCCCAGCGGGAGCAAAAGTGCCGCCAGCCGGGCGGACACCTCCGGCAGGCCTTCGGGCAGGGTGTCGATGATGGCCCGGGCCGCTTCAAACCGCGGGGCGTTTTCCGGCGTGAACAGCTCCGGCAGCACCACCGCAAAAACGGCGGGCTCCATCCACGTTCCAGGCTTGGGCGCTGCCAGCAGGCGGGTCAGTTCCTCCGTGATACGTTCGATGGAGACGCAGTCCAGATGGGCACAGAGCTCCCGCGCCGCCTGCCCGGTAGCCGGGTCGATTTCAAAGCCAAACCGCGCCGCGAACCGGTAGAGTCGCAGGATGCGGAGGGCATCCTCGGTAAAGCGCTGGTGGGGCACGCCCACAGCCCGGACAAGGCCCCGGGCCAGGTCTTTCTGCCCGCCAAAGGGGTCGATAAGCCCCTCCTCGGCGCTGTAGGCCATGGCGTTGATGGTAAAATCCCGCCGGGCCAGGTCTTCTTTCACGTCCGGCACAAAAGCCACGGAATCCGGGTGGCGGCCATCCGAGTAGCTGCCCTCGGTGCGGAAAGTCGTCGTCTCGTAGAGTTTTCCACCATATTTGACCGTCACGGTGCCGTGCTGTAAACCCGTTGGGATGCACTGCTCTTTCCCGAATCGATCCAGCACCTGCCGGGGCAGGGCGCTGGTGCAGAGGTCCCAATCGTGGGGCGTAAGACCCAGCAGGCTGTCCCGGACGCAGCCGCCCACGGCGTAAGCCGCGTAGCCCGCCCCGTGCAGGGCATCCAGCAGGGCTGCCGCGCCGGGGTCCAGTTTGATTTTATGGTCAGCCATGGAGTTCCTCCTCGAATTGCAGGGTCAACTGCTTGCCGTCAAAGCCGCACTCCGCCCGCGGGAACGCCCCCTGCGCAAAGTGCAGGCACTCCTCCGGCTCCGTGATCATGGGCGAATAGTGCACCAGCCAGAGCCGCTTTGCCCCGGCCCGGGCGGCGAGGGCCGCGCTCTGCCCAAATGTGCTGTGACCGTACTGTTTTGCCTGGGCTTCCTGCTCCGGCTCCGCATAGGTGGCATCGCAGAGGAGCAGGTCGGCGTCCTGAGCCGCTGCCTCCAGCGCCGGGCAGGGAGCCGTATCCCCGGAGAAGACGAATTTCAGCCCCCGGCGCGGCGGGCCCAGCACCTCTGCCGGGGTCACTTCCCACTCCCTCACCTGTACCGTCTCTCCGTGCTGTAATTTTTTCCAGTCTGCCACAGGCACGCCCAGCGCCCGGGCCTTTTCGGGCAGGAATCGTCCGGCCCGGGGCAGCGTGAGCGCATACCCCCGGCTGGGCACCCGGTGCCGGGTGGGGATGGGCAGCAGCTGTGCCCCCGCAGGCCAACCAAAGGCCGCAAGGTCTACGGGGTCTTTGTCCAGCTGCCGGGCCCGGATGGGATACGGCAGCGGCCCGGTCAGGGTGCGCAGGGCAGGCCAGATGGCATCCAGCCCGGCAGGCCCGTAGAGCGCCAGCGGGCGGGTACGGCCCTGACAGCCCAGCGTCTGCAGCAGCCCCGGCAGACCAAAGATATGGTCGCCATGGTAATGAGTCAGGCAGATCGCGTCCAGCTTCATCAAATTGACCCCGGCCCGGCGGGCGGCGGCCTGGGTGCCCTCGCCGCAGTCAAACAGCAGGCTGTGGCCCACGCATTCGGCTGCCGCCGCTGTCAGTGCCCGGTCCGGCAGGGGCATGGTGGCCGCCGTGCCCAGCAGTGTAATGGTCAGCATACAAACTCTCCCCACAGAAAAATCATTCAGCTATAGTGTACCACACTTGCGTCCCGCGCACAATCGCCGCCCGTGGTGCATACCATGGGGCAGCAACACAAAACAAGGAGGGAGCGCCATGCAGCGCAAACGTCCGCCCCCGGCCCAACGGCAGATCTGGACCATTCTGCTCATTCTTGCTCTTCTGGTACTGTTCGTGCTGACGGTAGGAACCAGCTGCACCGCTAACCCGCACCTGTACGGCGGGCGGGGGCTGGTGGTGTTCCTGCCCGCTTCCACAACGCCCAGCAGCATCCTGGCACCGTTTTAGAGCAATTCAGAACTGTGAAGTATCACTTTTGTGTCCTGAATCAAAACTTTTTTAAAAAACGTGTTGACAACCAAATATAAATTTGTAACGCACAAAAGAGCGGCTGCTTCGCAGCCGCTCTTTTGCTTTTGACTTTGTCGCACGAAACGACACAAAAGGAAGAATATAGGAGAAAAATGGAACGTTTCTCGCAAAACGGGGGACATTCTGCCAGAGAGCTGCCGCCGGGGAATTACTCGCCGCGGACCGCTGCGAAACCTGCCTCGAGGTCGGCGATGATATCGTCGATGTGCTCGGTGCCGATGGACAGGCGGATGGTGTTCTGGTAGATCTGCTGTTCGGCCAGCTCCTCATCGTTCAGCTGGCTGTGGGTGGTGGAAGCCGGGTGGATGACCAGGCTCTTGACGTCGGCAACGTTGGCCAGCAGGGAGAAGACTTTCAGGTTGTCGATGAACTTGAACGCTTCCTCGCGGCCGCCCTTGATATTAAAGGTGAAGATGGAAGCGCCGCCGTTGGGGAAATACTTCTCATACAGGGTGTGATCCGGGTGATCGGGCAGAGAGGGGTGGTTGACTTTCTCGACCTGCGGATGATTTGCCAGGAACTCCACGACTTTCTTGGTGTTCTCCACATGGCGCTCAATGCGCAGGCTCAGAGTCTCGGTGCCCTGCAGCAGCAGGAACGCGTTGAACGGAGAGATGGTAGCGCCGGTATCGCGCAGCAGGATGGCGCGGATATAAGTCACAAATGCAGCGGGGCCGGCCGCCTCAGCAAAGGAAACGCCGTGGTAGCTGGGGTTGGGTGCCGCAATGTTCGCATACTTGCCGCTGGCTTTCCAGTCGAACTTGCCACTGTCCACGATGATACCGCCCAGGGTGGTGCCGTGGCCGCCGATGAACTTGGTCGCGGAATGGACCACGATGTCCGCGCCGTGCTCAATGGGACGGATCAGGTACGGGGTGCCAAACGTGTTATCAATGACCAGCGGCAGGCCGTGCTTGTGAGCAATGGCTGCGATGGCGTCGATATCGGGGATATCACTGTTGGGGTTGCCCAGAGTCTCCAGATAGACCGCCTTGGTGTTTGGCTGGATGGCGTTCTCCACCTCGGCCAGGTCATGGGCGTTGACAAAGGTGGTGGTGACGCCAAACTGGGTCAGGGTGTGCTCCAGCAGGTTGTAGCTGCCGCCGTAGATGGTCTTCTGGGCCACGATGTGATCCCCGGCCTGTGCCAGAGCCTCGATGGTGTAGGTGATGGCAGCGGCACCGGAAGCGGTCGCCAGAGCCGCCACGCCGCCTTCCAGGGCTGCGATGCGCTTCTCAAAAACGTCCTGGGTGGAGTTGGTCAGGCGGCCATAGATGTTGCCGGCGTCTGCCAGGCCGAAGCGGTCAGCAGCATGCTGGCTGTTGCGGAAGACATAGGAAGTGGTCTGGTAAATGGGCACCGCGCGGGAATCGGTAGCGGGATCGGCCTGCTCCTGGCCAACATGCAGCTGAAGGGTCTCAAATTTATAGTTAGACATCGTATTTTTCTCCTCTATTTATACTTTTAGTATTACTTTTACTTACAAAAAAGCCCGGGAACTGATGTTTGTTCAGTACCCGGGCCTGAAATCCAGTTGTCGTTCCCTTTGGGCAGGGCTGCCGTTTCCGTTGGCCGTCACATTCGGGCGGCGGAGGGCAGTGCACAGCTTTGGGTCAGACAGATTCGTTCAGCCCGGGCGCTGTACATTCGCCCACAACGGAAGTTTGCATGGAGCAGTTCGTTCCAGATCAGCGTCATTTTGCTTGCCCTCCTTTCCGTCATTTCACCATTTTTCTTATTCCCACTTGGCTAGTGGTCTGGTGTGTCTGTAGTATATCCCCATTTACCCACATTGTCAATAGGTTAAGTTCAATTTTTTCAAAAAATTGGGGGTCCGTTTTCCGAGGCTATTATGAGCAGGGAAAAAATTCAAGGCAGGATCCAGCTGGAAGCAGGCCACCCGTTAAGGAACAGCCGTTATACTAAGCTTGTTCACGGAAATGTCATCCGGCTGCGGTATACTGATCCTGTAACACGCCTAAACCTCAGACCCGAAAGGATTTGTGCTATGAAATTTCTCTTCCGTATCCTCCGGCGGCTGGTCGGCTATCTGCTGGGGGTGCTGCTGGTGGCGCTGATCGCCGCCGCGGCCACCTTTGGCTGGCAGGGGTACAAGCTCTACCAGAGCGCCGTGCAGGCCACCCCGCTGGAAACGCTCTACCAAAGCATCACGGCCCGGCCCAGCTTTGTGCCCTATGACCAGCTGCCCCAGACCTACATTAACGCCGTCCTCTCGGTGGAGGACAGCCGTTTTGTCCACCACCACGGCGTGGACCCGCTCTCCATCGCCCGGGCACTCTGGGCCGATCTGCGTTCCGGCACCCTGGCCGAGGGCGGCAGCACCATCACCCAGCAGCTGGCCAAAAACGTCTATTTCACCCAGGAAAAGCGGATGGCCCGCAAGGCGGCGGAGATGTTTGCCGCGCTGGACATCGAGAAGCATTACTCCAAACAGGAAATTTTTGAGATGTACGTCAACACCATCTACTTCGGCAGCGGCTGCTATGGCGTGGCCGAGGCCGCCGAGGGGTATTTTAAGACAGACGCCGCCTCTCTGACCGATGCTCAGGCCGTGGTGCTGGCGGGCCTGCCGCAGGCCCCCTCGGTATATGCCTCCAGCCCGGCGCTGGCCCACAAGCGGGCCCGGGTGGTACTGCAGCGGATGGTGGACTGCCACAAGCTCACCCAGGATGCCGCCGCCCAGCTCTCCGCCGAGACAGACGTGATCCCGTTCATCACCCGCAGCATTGCCTGAAGATCCCGCAGCTCCCTGTAAAAAGGGGGCTGTTTTTCTGCCCGGAAAATTTTCCAGGGCAAAAATGCAAAAAGATTGCAATTTGGTATTGCAATCCGCGCCGAATGCGTGTATACTGTACTCCGCACCCAAAATGCAACCAATTTGCAATTTACAAGATGAAAGCGATTTTTCTGAGGAGTACCCATGGAGCTGTTTCTGGATGTTCTGGCCGAGAGCCTGGTTGATACCGCCAAGATGCTGCCGTTTTTGTTCTTGGCTTACCTGTTTATTGAATATGTGGAGACCCGCCACGGCGAGCGGATCGAAGCGCTGCTGGCCGGCGGCGGGCGCTGGGGTTTTGTACCAGGAGCCCTGCTGGGCTGTGTGCCCCAGTGCGGCTTCTCCGCCATTGCCTCCAACTTTTACGCCTCCCGGGTGGTGACGCTGGGCACGTTGATGGCGGTTTTCCTTGCCACCAGCGACGAAGCCATCCCCCTGCTGGTGTCCATGCCCGCTTACTGGGACAAGCTGGTTTTGCTGATGGTGCTCAAAGTGCTGTACGCCATCGCCGTGGGCTTTGGGCTGGATTTTGTCCTCCGTAAGGCCCTGCCCAAGGGGCTGCGGGGCGGCTACACCGGCCGTGCCGATGAGGTGGACTGCCACGAGGAACACGACGATGCGGAGGGCCACCACCAGCCCATCTGGAAAGCAGCCCTCCGCCACACGTTGGAGATCTTCGTCTTCATTTTCGCGTTCAGCCTCGTGTTCGGCCTCATCGTGGAGGGCGTGGGCGAGGATGTCTTTGCCGACGTGCTGGGCCGGATGGGCTTTTTCCAGCCCGTGGTAGCCGCGCTGGTGGGCCTCATCCCCAACTGCGCCGCCAGTGTCCTGCTCACCCAGCTCTATGTCGAGGGTGCCCTGCGGTTCTCCAGCCTGGTGGCCGGCCTGTGCACCGGTGCAGGCGTGGGCCTGGCCGTGCTCTGGCGGGCCAACCCCTCCTGGAAACAGAACCTTTTCATCACCGGCCTCACCTGGGCCTGCGGCGCGTTCCTTGGCGTTGCCATGCAGGTGGTGGTCGCGCTGGTGGGCTGATGCCGCGTAAAATTTAGTCTTACCGCCGTTTCGGGATGTCCCGGAGCGGCGTTTTGTGTTATACTGGGAGAAAGAATGAATTTTCAGGAGAAGACAGCCATGCAATACAAGCTTTTAGCCAGCGATTACGATAATACCCTTGTCCCCTTTGGGGAACACTTTCCCCGCCCGGCGGTGATCAAGGCCGTCAAGAAGATGCAGGCGGCGGGCGGCAAGTTCGTCCTCAGCACGGGGCGGGCCTGGTCGGCCGTGAACCGCAAGGGCCAGCTGGGCGGCATCCGGTTTGATTACGCCATCACCTGCAACGGTGCCTGCGTGCTGGACCGGGAGGGCCGCATCATTGCGGAGCACCCCCTGACCAACGAGGAGATGTACGCGCTGGTGGATTTCTGCGAGGATTACAACTATCCTTTGCAGTTCGATTTCAAGGACGGCTACTACGCCTACTGCGAGTACGATTACCTCAAGGCCTGCTACGACCACATGAACGCCCCGGGGCTGGAGTGCATCGACGGCGAAGATCAGGACCGCCACCTCATTGATATGCCCCACGCCGCCTTTGCCGTGCTGCCCTCGGCCGCGCTGGAGAAATTCAACAAAAAGTACGGCCACCTGGACCTGCACTGGATGCAGGTGGGCGGCGAGATGCCCGGCGGCTGGTGCTCGTTTGACATCGTGCGGGGCGGCATCGACAAGGGCGTAGGCCTGGCCGACCTGTGCGCCCGGATGGGCCTTACGCTGGACGACGCCGTGGCGGCAGGCGACTCTGCCAACGACATCGGGATGCTGAAAGCAGCAGGCCTCTCCTGCTGCATGGCCAACGGCACCCCGGAGGCCAAAGCTGCCGCCAAGCGGGTCATCGGGGATGTGCGGGAGGACGGCCTGGCCGCCCTCATCAAGGAGCTGTGGTTCGACGGCCCCAAAGCCGAGCCATCGGGTAAGACGCTCGGTTCCCCGTGGGAGGCCATGGAGGAGCAGAAATGAGCTTCGCGCCTGTATACGGGCCCCGCAGCCGGGCCTTGATTTTAGGCACCTGGCCCAGCCCCAAGATCCGGGAGATGGCTTTTTACTACGGCCACCCGCAGAACCGCTTCTGGCCCATGCTGGCAGCCCTGACCGGGGAGCCCATACCCGCCCGGGAAGATATTGACGCCAAAAAGCAGCTCATCCTGCGCCATGGGCTGGCCCTCTGGGATACATTGGAGAGCTGCACCATCACGGGTGCCTCGGATGCTTCCATCAAAGATGTGGTGCCCAACGATATTGCCGCCCTGCTGGCTAAGGCTCCCATTGAGGCGGTGTTCTGCAACGGGGCCACGGCATACAAAATTTACTGCAAATATTTACAACCCATCAGTGGCATTGCCGCCGTCAAGCTGCCCAGCACCAGCCCCGCCAACGCGGCCTTCCGCCCGGAGAAGCTTCGGGAAGTATGGGGCACTGCCTTAGCCGATTGGTTGATTAACGTATGATGGCAAACCTGTAAATTATTCATGAAACGCTTGCGTTTTTGCCAAAAAGCTTTATGATGGAGAGGAAAGGGGCTAAATTTCTTGAATGCCCCGGAAAAGGAGACGCTTCATGAGCAAGATCATCCGCACCCGGAAGCCCAGTGTCCTGCCGTTTTACGCAGGCGCTCTGGTGTTCGTGGTGCTCTGCGCGGTGCTCCCGGTGTACAAACTCTGGGCACTACTGGTGGCGCTGGGCGGCGCTGCCGCGGCGTTTGGCCTGGGGCAGAAATTCTGCCCGCCCCATGTGGTGGAACACGAGGTGCCATTCCACACCGGGCAGGACGACGTGGACGCCATGCTGACCGATATCCAGCAAAAGCTCGATACCCTGCACGGCCTCAATGCTTCCCTGCCGGACCCGGCGCTCTCCGCCGCCATGGACCGGATGGAAAAGGCAGGCCGCTCCATCGTGGAAGCGGTCGAAGCCAACCCCGCCAAAGCCAAACAGGTGCGGCGCTTTGCCAACTACTATCTGCCCGATGCGGTGAACATTCTGCAGCAGTACGCCACGCTGGCGCGGCAGGGCGTCAAGGGCGAGAACGCCGCCGCCATCCGTACCGAAGTGGAACACAACGCGGCATCCATTGCCACGGCCTTTGAAAACCAGCTGGACGCCCTGTATGCCGCTGAGAGCATGGACCTCTCGGCAGACCTGACGGTTTTGCAAAACATGTTAAAGGGACAAGGGTTATAAGCTTTAACAGTAACTGTTCTTCGTACAACCTCTCCGTCACGACTAATGTCGTGCCACCTCTCCTAGTAGGAGAGGCCTTGGCAATCCCCGCAAGGTCAACCGTTTCGCCAGAGGCTCCCCTACTAGGGGAGCTGTCGAGCAGATGCGAGACTGAGAGGTTGTACAGAGCAGACGTTTGTAAAAGCGCTTCGATTCACTCGTATATTGGAAAGGAAGGAATCCCCCATGGCTGAGAACAACACTTTCAATTTTGATCTGGACGCACCCGCTACCCCCACCCTGACACTGGACCCGGTGGAAGAAGCCGCTCCTGCCGAGGAAAAGAAGCCCGAGCCCGCCCCGGCCCCGGAGGAGGTCAAGCTGACCGCTGAGGAAAAGGCCATGGTGGACGCCTTTGCGCAGAAGATCGACATTACCAACAGCCAGCAGGTGCTGCAGTACGGCTCTGCCTGCCAGAAGAAGATCGGCGATTTCTCGGAGGCCGCTCTCGCCAAAGTGTCCACCAAGGACCTGGGCGAAGTGGGCAATATGATCACCGACCTCATTGGCGAGCTGAAGAGCTTTGACGCCAACGAGGAGCAGCAGAAAGGCATCCTGGGTTTCTTCAAGAAAAAAGGCGACCAGATCGACAACCTGAAGACCAAGTACAACAAGGCCGAGACGAATGTGGAGAACATCCAGTCCATGCTGGAAGGCCATCAGGTGCAGCTGCTCAAGGACATCGCCATGCTGGATAAGATGTATGAGCTGAATATGGCCTACTTCAAGGAGCTGAGCATGTATATCCTGGCCGGCAAAAAGAAGCTGGCTGACGTGCGTGCCAAGGAACTGCAGCAGGCCATGGACAAGGCCAAAGCTTCCGGCCTGCCGGAGGATGCCCAGGCCGCCCGCGACCTGTCCGACCAGTGCGAGCGGTTTGAGAAAAAGCTCTACGACCTGGAGCTGACCCGGAACATCAGCCTGCAGATGGGCCCCCAGATCCGCCTGCTGCAGAACAACAACTCCATGATGGCGGAAAAGATCCAGTCCACCATCGTCAACACCATCCCCCTGTGGAAGAACCAGATGG
>ERZ1027228.844-NODE-844-length-11863-cov-5.875339_pt1 | contig 11863 bp, 10 predicted proteins | sample MGYA00519266_ERZ1027228 | MGnify/ENA primary metagenome ERZ1027228 (study PRJEB26926, sample SAMN06164465) | human gut metagenome | biome: ENVO:00009003; feature: ENVO:2100002; material: ENVO:00002003 | host: Homo sapiens | place: USA | collected 2012 ...
TGTGTATAAGAGACAGGTTATAACGTGAGCCGTATTGTGGAAAATGATATCCGTGAACAGGCTATCGCGGAAGGAAAAGCGATAGGAGAGGCAGAAGGCCGTGCAGAAGGTCGTTTGGAAGGCCGTCTGGAGATCGCCCGTAAACTGAAAGACAGTGGCTTTTCCATAGCGGATATTGCCCGGATTGCCGAACTCTCGCCGGAAGAAATTGATAAGCTGTAACGGCGTGCACGAATTTCTTTATAAAGCAGTGCTCATTCGGAAAAAAGACTTATTCAGAATGCTACTGCAAAAAAATGATAATGAATGAGGAAGTGATATCTATAGCTTCCGGAAGTGTCTGTGATATTATAGGTGCGGAAGGAATATGTGGGAATCTGCGGTGTCAGTGACAGGGAACTGCATGATAATCTGGATGCCGAACTGCATGAGTTTGCTGAAGCGAGAGGAGTGTCATACGACAAGCTTTGTGACGATTTGAAAGCATATTATGACGGCTATCACTTTACACATCATTCTATCGGCATGTACAATCCGTTTAGTTTGCTCAATGCGTTCAAATATAAGGAATTCGGCAGTTATTGGTTCGAGACGGGTACTCCTACTTATCTGGTGAAACTGCTGAAGAAACATCATTACGACTTGGAACGGATGGCCCACGAGGAAACGGACTCCCAGGTGCTAAACAGTATAGATTCGGAATCCACCAATCCCATTCCGGTGATCTATCAGAGCGGATACCTCACTATAAAGGGATATGATGAAGAATTTGGAATGTACCGTTTAGGTTTTCCGAACCGGGAAGTGGAAGAGGGGTTTGTACGTTTCCTGCTCCCTTTTTACGCGAACATAAATAAGGTGGAATCTCCCTTTGAGATTCAGAAGTTTGTCCGTGAGGTGCGTTCCGGTGATTATGACTCCTTCTTCCGCCGTCTGCAAAGTTTCTTTGCGGATACTACCTACGAAGTGATCCGCGAGCAGGAACTACATTACGAGAATGTGCTTTTCATCGTATTCAAGCTTATCGGCTTTTACACCCAAGTGAAATATCATACAAGCAAAGGACGCATTGACCTTGTCCTGCAAACTGACAAGTTTATCTATGTGATGGAATTCAAGCTGGACGGCACGGCCGAGGAGGCTTTGCAACAGATTAATGACAAGCATTACGCGCTCCCTTTTGCTTCGGACAGACGGAAGCTCTTTAAAATAGGGGTGAACTTCAGTGCTGAAACCCGCAATATCGAAAAGTGGATAGTAGAAGAATGAAAATATCGAAAAAAAATAGAGTCCGAAGAAAAGAGGTGCACACTGCTGCAATATCCGGTGAAACTTGGTACAAGATCCGCGGAATCTTGTACCAAAGTTTTTGTAATCTTGTGACGGGTGGCGGCTAGTTCCTTTGGACATTGCAAAGATAACTTCACGTCCGTGCGGCGTGATCTCTTCTGACCCCTTGGCGGATTGCAGGGAGTTTACGGGGACACGGGGACAGTGGGGACACCCCCTTTTTTCCTCACACACGTATGCGTGTACTTATAAAGGGAGAATAAGTTGGGTGATATATTCCCTTGCCGTCCACACTTACCGGTACCTCTTATTTGGTGAAACGTTTGCCCAAAGGAGGACGGTGCTTTCGGTTATCCTCCCTGTCGTGCGTTTTTTTCAGAAGTTCCGGCCGGACATAATCCTGTGGGAAGGCAGGGGGAAAGATGATTTTCCCACCTAATTACATCGCGCGTGCGTGTGTGAGAAATTTGGAGTCTGTCCCTGCTGTCCCCACTGTCCCTGCTTGGGAGAGCCGGTGTGAACTGCCATCTTTAAATTCTCAATTTTTAATCTTCCTCCGTATCAACGTTTCCTCGTCCTACGAGAGGAAACAAGCTCGTACCGGCTCCTTGCCGGAACGTTCCACGCCTTTGCCGGGATGATTTTTCTTATTATCCGCACTGTTGCTGTGGGAATCATAGACCGTTTGTACGTAGTTCATCGCCCCATGGGGGTTTTATTGCCGGTGGTGGCCGGCATCCGCTTATGTATTACCCAAACGACACTCTTCGTGATTACCAGCAGGAGATGAAGCTCCGCCTCTTTGAGGAGTGGGAGTTTCATCGGAATGTGATGGTGCAGATGCCCACCGGTACGGGAAAGACGCATCTGCTGGCCGCCATAGTGAGGGAATTCCTGCGTGGTTCCGGCAGCCGGGTATGGATTGTGGCGCACCGCCGGGAGCTGGTGGATCAGATAGAGGAAACCGTGTCCCGGCACGGGATGAGCAAAGAGGACGGAAGGGTGAGGGTGATGTCCATCCAGTGGTTGTCACGAAACCGGAAGGATATGTACGAAGAACCGGACTTGATCGTCATCGACGAGGCGCATCACGCCCTGGCGGAAACCTACCGGATACTTTGGGAGAACTATCCGGAGGCAAGGAAACTGGGCATGACTGCCACTCCCTGCCGGCTGAACGGCAAGGGATTCACGGACTTGTTCAACAGCCTGATCACCTCGTGGACTGTCGCGGAATTCATCGGAAAAGGGTGGTTGTCATCCTTTGACTATGTGTCCATCCGTGCGAACAGCAGGGAACAGCGGTTGATAGACTCGTTGAAGAAACGGGGTGCGGACGGGGACTACCAGGTAAAGGAGATGAACGAGGTACTGAACCGGGAGACAAGTATCGGCCGGCTGTATGAGAGCGTGGAACGATATGCCCACGGAAAGAAAGGAATCGTATATGCTGTCAGCATCGCCCATGCCCGCCGGATAGCGGCTTGTTATAGCGCACACGGGCTGGAGTCTGTTGCTATCGACAGCAGGACTCCGGCTTCGGAACGCAAGGAACTGGTGGATGATTTCAGACGGGGAAAGGTTAAAGTGCTGGTCAATGTGGATATCTTCTCCGAAGGCTTCGACTGTCCCGATGTGGAGTTCGTGCAGCTGGCACGTCCCACGCTTTCCCTGGCGAAATACCTGCAACAGGTAGGACGTGGGTTGAGGAGATCGGCAAACAAGGCGTCCTGTATGCTGATAGACAATGTGGGTCTGTACCGCATCTTCGGTTTGCCTGCCCGGAACCATGACTGGGCGGCGATGTTCGAGGGACGGATGATTGGCAACGCGCTGTCCCGGGCACGGACGGAAGGCGGATTGTACCTGCCTGCTTTGTCATTGACGGACAGTGGCGGGCAGGAGGAGGAGGTATGGGAGATTGTTATGACTCACGACCGGTTGCTGGAAGCCATCCGGAATCGGGAGGAAGCAGAAGAGGGAAAGGAATCACAAGCCGCCTTGAAATCTTATCCCGACCGGCGGAGTAGCCTGTGGGGGCTGAAGCGTGGAAACAAGATAACAGTGTCTCCCCGTTATCTGCAAGTCTTTGACATTCAGGGAAACCGTGTGGCAGTCCGTTTGAAAGATGGACAGGCAGGAGTGGTGAGTGCTTCCGGGGAACCGGAAGTGATACTCGGGTATTGCCGGAGATTGAAGTTCCTGAAAGAGGAACTGCTCGCTGTTACGGATAATGCCGGCACGGTTTCCTACATGGACATGAAAACAGGCCGCACTTACCGGGAGAAGCCGGTGGTGTTTTCCTACGGCGGTGTGGAATTGCTGAGGGTAGGGGAGACTTTCCATAGCCGTACAAAAAAAGCATACGCCTCCATGAACGGGTTGCATAAAGACAGCATCTGCTTTTATGAATATTACTTGAAGATACCGGATTATCGCGTACCGAAGTCCTGCAAGCTGGTGGATTCCGTGTGGTCCACGGTGTTTGATGTGTTCGCCTGCTTGTTGGCAGGGGATGACGAGGAAGTTTATTGGTGCTGCGGCCGTCTGGCCGACCGGAGCATCGTGGTGATGGACGGGGCTGGAAGGTATTACCATGTGGAAAAAGGAAAGAGGAAGCGGTACATTGCCACTAACTTTCCCAGACCCGGTGAGCAGGACTTCGACACGGCTGTAAAGAAGCTGAAAGAGGAAGCCGGACAGCGGGCGGAGGAAACGGACCGGCAGAAGAGAAGGAACGAGGAAGCGAAAAGGCGGAAGAGGCTGGAGGAGATAAGAGATGCCCTTCCGTACCGTATGGGCATGAAATGGGGCTTGAAACTGGGGGAACGTATCATCGTTCCTCCCAAATACAGAAAGATTCTTCCTCCTGTGGGCGTTTATTGTGCTTTTGAAGAGAGCGCCTGCCGGTGGGGGGTGATGGCACTGGACGGGAAAGTGATGGTGGAAGCCTGCTACCAGAAGGTGGATATAGAAAACAACGGCACGGTACACCTGACCATCATTCCCGGCAAAGTGAAGACCGTCAAACTGTAAGTGTTTCCGGAATGAAACACAAATGACGAGAATGACATAAATTAAAAATCAAGATAAATTTATGCCATTCCCGTCATTTGTGTTCTAAAAAAAAAGTGAGTATCTGCCTGAGTTTGCACATACATTCAGAAAGGTTTCTATTATTACAGAATTTTTTCCATAATAAGCGCCAATTCTTTCTTTTTTCACATTTTTTTTCTGTACTTTTGCGCTCAAATTTAAAAACCATTTTTTATAACCCAATATGGCAAATGTGATTAAATTACACAAAGGCTTGAACATCAACCTGAAAGGAAAACCCGTTCAGGAGTTCTTTGACGTGAAGCAGCCGGACATCTATGCGATAGTGCCCGATGATTTTCATGGCGTGACTCCGAAAGTCGTGGTCAAGGAACAGGAATATGTGATGGCCGGGGGAACATTGTTTGTTGACAAGAACCACCCCGAAGTGAAGTTCGTATCTCCGGTAAGCGGTGTCGTTACCAGCGTGGAGAGAGGCGAGCGTCGTAAAGTCTTAAGCATCTCCATTGCAGCAGCAAAGGAGCAGGACTATGAAGAGTTTGGAAAGAAAGATGTTTCAACTCTGACAGGAGAACAGGTAAAAGCTGCTCTGCTGGAAGCCGGACTCTTTTCATTCATCATTCAGCGCCCATACATCGTGGTGGCTGATCCGAATGCCCAACCAAAAGGCATCTTCGTTTCTGCATTTGACACTAACCCATTGGCTGCTGATTTCGAATTTGTTCTGAAAGGCCAGGAAAAAGATTTCCAGACAGGTCTGGACGCACTGGCAAAGATGGCAAAGACGTATCTGAATATCAGCGTAGAGCAGAAGAGTCCTGCACTGACCAACGCCAAAAATGTAACTGTAACTGCCTTCGACGGTCCTAACCCCGCCGGAAACGTAGGCGTTCAGATTAACCACATCAGTCCTATTAACAAAGGCGAAACTGTTTGGACGCTCCGTGCGGAAGAAGTGATCTTCATCGGACGCCTGTTCAATACGGGTCGCGTAGACCTTACCCGTACTATCGCCCTGACCGGTTCGGAAGTAAAGAAACCGGCTTATTGCAAGCTGAAAGTAGGAGCCCTGCTGACAGATCTTTTTGCAGGACGTGTGAACGGAGGTAAAAACTTACGCTACATTAACGGTAACGTGCTGACCGGAACTTTGGTGAAACCTAACGGATTCCTGGGCGCACACGCTACAAGCCTCACTGTGATTCCCGAAGGAGATGACCAGCACGAATTCTTGGGCTTTATCATGCCGCGTACCGATCAGTACAGTGCCAACCGCAGTTATTTCAGTTGGTTGTGCGGTAACAAGGAATATACACTGGACGCCCGTATCAAAGGTGGCGAACGTCACATGATCATGTCCGGTGAATATGACAAGGTATTCCCGATGAGCATTTTCCCCGAATATTTAATTAAAGCTATCATTGCCGGCGATATTGACCGCATGGAAGCACTTGGTATTTACGAAGTGGCTCCCGAAGACTTCGCTGTATGCGAATTTGTTGACTCTTCCAAATTGGAATTGCAACGCATCGTACGTCAAGGTCTGGACATGCTTCGCAAGGAAATGTGCTAAATAATTAAAAACTAAGAATTAAAAGTTAATGAAAGCGTTAAGAAATTATCTCGACAAGATAAAGCCAAACTTTGAAGAGGGCGGCAAACTCCACGCATTTCGTTCGGTGTTCGACGGTTTCGAAACATTCTTGTTCGTACCCAACAGCACTTCGAAAACAGGAGTTCACATTCATGATGCGATTGACAGCAAGCGTATCATGTCAATGGTGGTTATTGCGTTGATACCGGCCCTGTTGTTCGGTATGTACAACGTAGGTTACCAGCACTTTCTGGCAGTAGGCCAGGAGGCAGGTTTCTTTGAAAAGTTTATTTATGGTTTCCTGGCAGTTCTGCCTAAGATTATTGTATCATACGTAGTAGGTCTGGGAATCGAATTTGTGGTGGCACAATGGAAGAATGAAGAAATTCAAGAAGGCTTCCTGGTATCCGGTCTGTTGATCCCGATGATCGTTCCTGTGGAATGTCCGTTGTGGATTCTGGCTGTTGCTACTGCGTTCTCCGTTATCTTCGCTAAGGAAGTATTCGGTGGTACAGGTATGAATATCTTCAACCCTGCTTTGATTACCCGTGCTTTCTTGTTCTTCGCCTATCCTACCAAGATGTCCGGTGATGCCGTTTGGGTAAGCACTGACAGCATTTTCGGCATTGGCGGCGGACAGGTAGTGGACGGTTTTACCGGTGCTACGATGTTGGGACAGGCTGCTACAGCCGCTCCGGGTGCAAGCGAACTGATTAATGTGAACGGTACTCCCGCTACCATGTGGGATATGGTTGTAGGTTTGATTCCGGGTTCTATCGGTGAAACCAGCGTTATCGCTATCGCATTGGGCGCTATCATCCTGTTGTGGACAGGTGTGGCAAGTTGGAAGACGATGTTCTCAGTCTTTGCCGGTGGTATCGTGATGGGACTGATTTTCAATGTATTCGGTTCTACTGATAACATGATGGCTCAGTTGCCTTGGTACGAACACATCGTATTGGGCGGTTTCTGCTTCGGTGCTGTGTTCATGGCTACCGACCCTGTAACTTCCGCACGTACGGAAAAAGGTAAGTTCATCTACGGTTTCCTGATCGGTGTGATGGCCATTGTAATCCGTGTGTTGAATCCGGGTTATCCTGAAGGTATGATGCTTGCCATCCTGCTGATGAACATCTTCGCTCCGCTGATTGACTACTGTATCGTACAGAAGAACATCACAGCCCGCGAAAACAGATTAAAATCAACTAACAACTAAAATATCGGACATTATGAATACCAATAGTAATAGTTATACTATCATCTATGCTTCGATAATGGTTGTTGTCGTAGCATTCCTGCTGGCATTCGTTTCTTCTTCTTTGAAAGAAACACAGTATAAGAACGTGGAAATGGACACCAAGAAACAAATTCTGGCTGCTCTGAACGTTTATGATGTAAAGGATGTCGATGCAGAATTTACAAAATATGAGATTAAGGACATGCTGGTTCAGCCGGACGGAACATTGGCTCCTAACGACGGAGCGTTCCAGACTTCTTATAAGGGTGAAATAGCAAACAACCGTCTGCACGTTTTCGAATGTAATGTAGATGGTCAGACCAAATACATCCTTCCTGTTTACGGTGCCGGACTTTGGGGTCCTGTATGGGGATACATTGCATTAGACCAAGATAAAGACACCGTATATGGCGTTTATTTCTCACACGCCGGTGAGACTCCGGGTCTGGGTGCGGAAATCACGACAGTTAAGTTTCAAGACCAATTCCTTGGCAAACATGTGTTGGAAAACGGTATTGTAGCTTTAGGCGTTGAGAAACATGGCAAGGTGGCAAAACCTGACTATCAGGTAGACGGTATCTCAGGAGGTACTATCACTTCTAAGGGTGTAGATGCGATGATTAAGGATTGCCTGAGCATGTACAATTCATTTTTAACTAATAAATAAGAGGAGGGTAAATAGAATATGAGCGCATTATTTTCTAAAAAGAATAGAGAAGTTCTTTTAACCCCGCTGGGTTTGAATAACCCTGTCACCGTACAGGTGCTCGGTATCTGTTCTGCACTAGCTGTAACGGCTCAGTTGGAACCGGCTATCGTAATGGGGCTTTCTGTAACCATTATTACAGCCTTCTCAAACTTCGTTATCTCCTTGTTGCGTAACACCATTCCCAACCGTATCCGTATCATCGTTCAGTTGGTGGTTGTTGCTGCATTGGTGACTATCGTTAGTGAAATTTTGAAAGCATTCGCATACGATGTAAGCGTACAGCTTTCTGTATATGTAGGTTTGATTATTACAAACTGTATCCTGATGGGACGTCTGGAAGCGTTTGCTATGATGAACGGTCCTTGGGAATCATTCCTGGATGGTATCGGTAACGGATTGGGTTATGCCAAAATCCTGATTATCGTGGCATTCTTCCGTGAACTGCTGGGTGCAGGTACACTGTTCGGCTTCCAAGTTATCCCGCAGGCTGTTTATGACTTGGGCTACTTGAACAACGGCTTGATGTTGATGCCTCCTATGGCGTTGATTATCTGCGCTTGTATCATCTGGTACCAACGTGCAAAACACAAAGAATTGCAGGAAAGTAATAATTAATCCCCGCTATAAAACGAAAAGAATATGGAATATTTAAGTTTGTTTGTAAAGTCCATCTTTGTGGACAATATGATTTTCGCATACTTCCTGGGGATGTGTTCTTACCTGGCAGTATCGAAGAACGTAAAGACAGCCGTAGGTCTGGGTGCAGCCGTTACTTTCGTGTTGATTGTAACTTTGCCGGTGAACTATATGCTGGAAAATTACGTACTGGCACCTAATGCGCTGGTAGAAGGAGTAGACCTCAGTTTCTTGAGCTTTATCCTGTTTATTGCCGTTATCGCCGGTATCGTTCAGTTGGTGGAAATGGCGGTTGAACGTTTCAGCCCGTCACTCTATGCTTCATTGGGTATCTTCCTTCCGCTGATTGCTGTAAACTGTGCTATCATGGGTGCTTCACTGTTTATGCAGCAACGTCATTTCATCAACATTGGCGAGGCAACAACTTACGCTTTGGGCTCAGGTATCGGTTGGGCACTGGCTATTATCGGTCTGGCTGCTATCCGTGAAAAAATGGCTTACTCTGATGTTCCCGCTCCTTTGAAAGGTCTGGGTATCACTTTCATCACTGTAGGTTTGATGGCAATGGCATTTATGTGTTTCTCTGGTTTGAAAATCTAAAAGGAAAGGAATAAGACAATGGATATGAATTTAATATTAGCTAGTATTGGAGTATTCCTTGGAATTATCCTTCTGCTCGTTGTTATTTTGCTGGTAGCTAAGCAGTATCTTACTCCGAGCGGCAAAGTAAAGATAACTATCAATGGAGAGAAAGAACTGGAAGTAGAACAAGGTTCAACTTTGCTGAACACCCTGTCTGTTAATGGTATATACCTGTCATCGGCTTGTGGTGGTAAAGGTTCTTGCGGTCAATGTAAATGCCAGGTTGTAGAAGGTGGTGGTGAGATTCTTCCTTCTGAAAAAGGACATTTCAGCCGTAAACAACAACAGGATCATTGGCGTCTGGGTTGCCAGGTGAAAGTAAAAGGGGACCTGGGCATCAAGATTGATGAATCTGTAATGGGTGTTAAGGAATGGGAATGCGAAGTAATCAGCAACAAGAACGTTGCCACTTTCATCAAAGAGTTTATTGTGGCTTTGCCGAAAGGTGAACACATGGACTTTGTTCCGGGTTCATACGCCCAGATTAAGATTCCTAAATTTGAAATGGACTACAACAAGGATATTGACAAAGACCTTATCGGTCCGGAGTATCTGCCCGCATGGGAAAAATTCGGCCTGTTCGGCTTGAAATGCAAGAATACGGAAGAAACAATCCGTGCTTACTCTATGGCCAACTATCCTGCCGAGGGCGACCGTATCATGCTGACAGTACGTATCGCTACTCCTCCGTTCAAACCGAAAGATCAGGGTCCCGGCTTTATGGATGTGAATCCGGGTATCGCTTCATCTTACATTTTCACGCTGAAACCGGGTGACAAGGTAACGATGAGTGGTCCTTACGGAGACTTCCACCCGATCTTCGATTCTAAGAAGGAAATGATTTGGGTAGGTGGTGGTGCCGGTATGGCTCCATTGCGTGCGCAGATTATGCACATGACCAAGACACTGCACACTACCGACCGTGAACTTCACTATTTCTATGGTGCGCGTGCATTGAATGAAGTATTCTATCTGCAAGATTTCCAGCAATTGGAAAAAGACTTCCCGAATTTCCACTTCCATCTGGCTTTGGACCGTCCGGATCCCGCAGCCGATGCAGCAGGCGTGAAGTATACCGCAGGTTTCGTTCACAATGTGATGTATGAAACTTATCTGAAGGATCACGAAGCTCCCGAAGATATTGAATACTACATGTGTGGTCCCGGTCCGATGTCTAATGCAGTCGTTAAGATGCTGGATAGTCTGGGTGTTGAACCTTCTTCTATCATGTACGATAACTTCGGAGGATAATATCAGGATCTCCTTTTATTAATAATGAAAATAAGCCCGGTAAAAGTGAACTTTTATCGGGCTTTTTCTTTACTTTTGTATAAAACGAAAATAAATATGATAGAGAACATACTAGCCAATTTGAAAATTGAGCGACTGAACCCGATGCAAGAGGCGTCCATTGATGCTTGGAAAGAGGGAAAAGACTTAATATTATTGTCTCCTACGGGATCCGGCAAGACGTTAGCTTATCTGTTGCCTTTGGTGCAGAGTTTGAAGCCTGGTATAACAGGCGTACAGGCTATAGTGCTGGTTCCTTCCCGGGAGCTGGCTTTACAAATAGATCAGGTATTCAAATCCATGAATACGCCATTCAAGGCTGTAAGTTGCTATGGCGGACGACCTGCCATGGAAGAGCACCGTACCATCAAAGGGGTGCAGCCATCAGTTATCATCGGTACACCGGGCCGTATGAATGACCATCTTTCCAAACAGAATTTTGATGCAGACACGGTTTCCATTTTGATAATAGATGAATTTGATAAATGTCTGGAATTCGGTTTTCAGGAAGAGATGGCGACTGTCATAGGACAGTTACCCGGTCTGCAACGCCGTTTTCTGTTGTCGGCCACCGATGCGGAAGAGATTCCGCAGTTTACGGGGCTGAACAAGACCATTAAATTGAATTTTTTAAATCCGGAAGAGCAGCTTACCCAGCGACTGCATTTATATAAGGTACTATCTCCGGAAAAAGACAAACTTGAAACCTTATATAAACTACTTTGTACCTTGGGAAGCCAATCGACATTGGTTTTCTGTAATCACCGTGAAAGTGTGGAAAGGGTAGGAAAGTATCTTCAATCCAAGAAGTTTCAATGTGGCATTTTTCATGGCGGCATGGAACAGGATGACCGTGAACGCTCCCTATATAAATTCCGCAACGGAAGTTGCTATGTGCTTATTTCTACCGATCTGGCCGCTCGCGGACTGGATATCCCCGAAATAGAGAACGTGGTACATTATCATCTACCTGCCAATGAGGACGGTTATATCCATCGTAACGGACGTACCGCCCGTTGGGAAGCCGAAGGAAATTCATACGTTATTCTTCATGCTGAAGAAACACTGCCCGGATATATAGCCGATGAGCCGGAAGAATTCATATTGCCCCAAGTGCCTCCCAAGCCGTCCTTGCCCGAATACGTAACATTATATATAGGGAAAGGCAAAAAAGATAAAATCAATAAGATAGATATTGTGGGCTTTCTCTTTAAAAAAGGTAACTTGAATAAAGACGAAATAGGACGGATTGATGTAAAGGACCACTATTCTTTTGCAGCCGTATCTCGCAAAAAGATAAAACAAACTTTGAATTTAATACGAAACGAGAAGATAAAGGGCATAAAAACACTTATTGAAGAAGCCAAATAATGACAATTTGTCAATTCTCGAAATGAAATGATTAAAG
>ERZ1027228.858-NODE-858-length-11719-cov-7.692816_pt1 | contig 11719 bp, 15 predicted proteins | sample MGYA00519266_ERZ1027228 | MGnify/ENA primary metagenome ERZ1027228 (study PRJEB26926, sample SAMN06164465) | human gut metagenome | biome: ENVO:00009003; feature: ENVO:2100002; material: ENVO:00002003 | host: Homo sapiens | place: USA | collected 2012 ...
AGGCTCCGGTCTCGTGGGCTCGGAGATGTGTATAAGAGACAGATGGAAATGTTATTATAAAATAGTTACGGCTATCCCTGAAATTTTGATAATAATTATTTATCTTTTAGTAAAGAAAAACCCACTCCTTGATGGAATGGGTTATACCTTAAAACTCAGTTACGTAACTTTGATAGTCAGAGGTTTTACTGAGCATCACGGTACAAAGATCGTGATTTTTAATCGAATACCCAATATGAAATATAAAAAGTTTAAATATTCATACTCAAGAAATGCCAAATACTATAAGTTGCCGATATTCTCTTTTACATCTACTCCCTAATACCAGTTACTCTTCAAAAAGTTACTATAAATATTCTATTTCCTCTTGAGATAATCCTGTCGCTTGTGAGATTACCTCAATTGCTACGCCTAATTTTTTTAATTTACGAGCACTTTCTCTTTTTTCTTCTTCACGACCTTCTTCACGACCTTTAGCCAACCCTTTATTCAAACCTTCTTCGATTCCTTCCGCTCTACCCTCTTCACGTTCAGTATTGATGTTATCACGAAGGATTACAATATTATCCAAGTGGCGGTAATAGGCAGCAAGTTCATCCTTGGTCATGCTATCCAGTTTTAATCTTTCACGTGCCTCCTCAAGACCGGGAGCTGTGGCAGTGGAAGGAATTTCTCCAGTGTTAAGATAATAGATCCATTCTTCCAAGGGACTTTTGGCTACCTGATTGAAACCGTTCACCTTCAGGATATAGTATTCGGGATATAACTGGCTTACCGTATCCACCTTGAATGTCTGCTTCTGGAATGGAGTGAGTTCTAGAAGATCGTTGGTGTGGATACCTCTGAACTCCGTCTTTCCATGATACACATAGTCCGTACCATGTCCCAGAGAGAAATAGACGATATTGACGCTATATACCTTACGAACCTTGTCATAGCTTTCTCCCCTATTGATATACTCAGTCACCAGCTTCGAAGTGCCGAACAACATACGCTGGAAGTAGGCATATTCATTATTGTTCTGCACTTCTATCAATACCAGTTCACCCTTGGAGTTCTCGGCAAGCATATCGACACGGTTATACTTGTCATACTCATCCTCCTGATTGCTTTCACTTTCCAGGAGTCGCTGAATAATGATTTTCTCACCCAATAATGTAGTGAGCAGACCTTCAAGAACACTGAAGTTCGCCTTGTTCCTGAGCAGACGTTTCATAGCCCAGTCAAAACGGATTATCTGATTTTTATTGTTGTTATTCATAATTGTCTAATATATTGGTTACTACAAAGGTAAACAAAAAGATTCAGAGTACCAAAAAGCAGACCCATTCTCTTCCATTCCCTATCCTGTCATTCAGGTTTTTGACTGAGCAGTTGGATGGATTCTGTAAATTCAGCTATAATCTCCGTCAAATCAGGATTGTCATTACGGAGAATTATCGTTGCAAAGTTTACGACACCTTCTTCATCAACAATCGAAGATGAAATCATTGTAAACAGAGCCTTCCGATTATAAGTGGAGAACCAATACTCAAACAACCGGCTACGCATACTTTGCCTGCTGTCACCAGTCTCGCAGATATAGAGCAATGTTGAGTTGTTATTTCTGAAAAATTCATCAACGATGGCAATAATTGTGTCACGTACTTTACGGTCACGGGGAGACTTATGGTTATTGATATTGGCGATAATCAATTGATATGAGTTCCGTGACAGTAAAATATCATCTTCCATAAAACCTACGGAATAATGTACCCCTCCATCGGTAAAGAACTGATAAAATCCATCCTCTCCAGCAGTTTCTACCGGATATGAAGAATTTTCGTTAATGTGTTTCAGTGAAAGAAGCTGTTTCATAATGCAAAAAAAGTATCTGCTTCCTTACCGGTACGTTTTTTATAGGTCTCCTTCATTGATTTTTCCAATTTAGCGAGACAAACACGTTTTTTTTCTCTTGCTGCCTGAAATTTGGCTAAAGTCTCTTCCTTCGTTGCTTTTGTTTTTACCATAACATCTGTCCTTTCCTTCTGCAAAGATAATACTTTTTATTGAGAATCAGAGGCTTTTACAGAGTCTTATCCAATATATACTTTCTCCATTTTCAATCCCCTCAAATCCTTATATATGATAAAATAGCTTGGAGCATTATTCAGCACTGCAATGAAGAGTGCGTCAGCTTCAAGCATTATAATAATAAACAATTACCGGGTTAACTCTAATTTCAGATAATGGTTAGAAATTTAATTCGATGGCTAGGAAATCGGGAGTAGTTGTAGCAGCTTTAGTCTCTATATACAAAACCGAACAGAATAGCGGAAAGTCAAGTCAGAGCGAGGAACTGTGACGACGGCTTTCTATTTTTTTTCTTCCCCTTCCTTGATTTCCCCTCAAAGCCTTATATATGAGAAAAGTATATAAGAGAAATAGAGAATAGAAATAATAACTAACAATTTAAAACAACTAAGAGACATGGGAAATTTAATTAAAGGATTGAAGGTCGCAGCTTATGTGGCCGAGATTATCGTGGCAGGTTCCGTAGTAATCGAACTTGCAGAAAAGTATGGTGGCAAATTCGGAAAAAAGAAGATTGCCACGAGTGAAGTCAAGGCCGTTGATGCTGCGACTGAAAACTGATAGAACGTCTGTGAATGGATTATGACAAGAAAGCGGACGTGATAATAACGGTATTGGAGGTAGCAACTTCAATACTCAAAGGGATAAAGAAGCTAAGAGGTATATTCATAAAAGCGAAGAAATAATACCTCTTGGCTTTTTTTGTTTCACCGCATTTTATTAACCGACTAAAAAATAACAAGAGTATGGAAACAATGACTAATGAACTTACTGTCATTCCAAGAACAATCGGGATGATGGCAAAAATGATGGATGCAATTGGTGTCGAAGATGCTGTAATCGTATCGGAAGAAGAGCAGGAGGAGCATCCAAATTTTATTGAGAGCAACACTTCGGGTATTACACTTGAAGAACTTGAAAGGAACTGTATCGTACCCGGATTCGGAGACAACCAGCTTACAATCAGCCACCAGAAATTCATACACCGAATCGAGGAGGCTGCAAGAATGTATTTTACGGGTGAGAGCTTTGGAAACACAGAAATCAGAGTATCGCATAAGATTTTAGGTAGGGTTCCGGGAGCATTGACCAAAAAGAAAGAGGAACTTAAACCGGAAGATGAAACGATTTATTATCAGAGAATGGCTTTCTGTTTTCACATCAAGTCTATGAGTAGAATGATGAACGGAGAAGAAGTACATTTATGTATCGGAGGTGTAAGAAGTCTGAATGAGGAGAACTTATATGCCCGAAAATCCCCCGAGAAATTTAAAATCTTTATCGGATGGAGAGTAAAGGTTTGCAGTAATATGATGCTGACCAATGATGGCTTGACCGGAAGACTGGAAGTGATGAGTGATGCAGATATTTATAGTTCAGCACTCAGACTATTTCAAGATTTCAAACCGGAGCAAAATTTGAGATTACTTGAAAACCTGGGAAGAACCAAGATTTCACAAGAGCAGTTCTGTCAAATAATAGGAAGATTGAGATTATATCAAGCCTTGCCTGCTTCACAACTCAGAGAACTGCCGAAGGTGATTCTGGGTGATTCCAATGTCAATGCAGCTACGAAGGGCTATATAGAAAACCCTAATTTCGGGTTACGTGGCAGAGAGAATATCACTTGTTGGGATTTGATGCAGCTACTCAATGACGCCGCCAAACAATCCTATATTGACAAGTTCCTGGAGCGAAATCAGAACTGTACTGACTTCGCTGTAGGTATCCAGAAAGCCTTGGATGGTGAGGATACAGAGAATTATAGCTGGTTTTTGAGTTAAACCTGAAAATAAATTAGCTCACAATGGAGAAAGAACTAAAATATGGCAAACCGGTTCTTTCTCCCTTTTTTGTTGAACCCTTTGACAGATATATGATATGGAAGTGAATGATATTATGACATACATAGACAGATTGCTGCAAGGCTGTTCTGATAAAAGATGTGCTGAGATTCTAAAGGAAGTAACGGAGGAATGTCAGTCACGTATAGATGAATGTAAGAAAGGTGTTTATTCTAAATCATTGCAATAGGAATAATATATAAACAATAATGAATATTATGGAAAGATACGAATTGGAAAACAGCAGGGAATCCAAGGCTGCAAAAGAACTTGAACATGCCCTGAACGACTATGGGTGGAATGAGAAAAGGTTCGCCATTGCAGTTACCACATTCCACAGGACCCTGCAACAGACCTTATTCAGAAGTATGGTTGAAGTGATTAAGATAATGGGAAGCGAGGATTATGGATATGACTTGAGGAACAAGGCTTCGCATGAGATATGTAAAAGGATAATGGAATCAGGAGTTTTAGAAGAAGAAGCTATACCATTTATCTGAAACGGTTGAGACATACCGAGATAATATTCTGAGGAGGGATATTTCCGATAAAAAGGAAGTATCTCTCCTTTTTTTATTTACCGATAATTTAAAATTCAGAAGATTATGTTATACTATAATTTTTACGGTTACGAAGGATTCAAGGCCTGTTTCGGACTTGAAAAAAGAGAGAATGGCACAGTGGTAAGAAAGAACAGGATACTGCTGAGCCATCTGAAAAATCCTGCATTGCTCAGATATTGCAGGGAACATGATGATTATACCTTGTTACATATATATGATATGGCTGACCTACAAAAGAAGGTATTTGAAGCCATTATCAAATTAGGAGAGAATGATGAAAAGCTGCCTTATAGGGTGGAACTGATAGGCAAGACATATTATTCCTCCCGATATCAGACTGACGAAACCAAAGGTGTATGTGAGGACTTGGATAAAAACTCGGTCCGCTATATGAATATTGAACGTAACCGGGTTTTCAAGATGAGGGCCGGAAAATTCATGAGAGGGCTTATCCTTGAAACAGAAATAGGAAAACTGCTCTCTCCAAGTGTCGTGAACTGGATTTCGGGAGACGTCTTTACTCAAAACTGGTGGACTTATACAAACGGGAAATCACCTGATATGGAATTGCATGTGAATAAGGAGTTCTGGAGAATCTATGACAGCAACTGTTGTAAAGGGAATTTCGGTTCATGCATGGTGGATGAGAACAGGACTTCGTTCTATCATGATGCGGTAAAAGCCAAAGCAGCTTACATAACTGATAAAACAGGTTTGATTGTAGCCAGGTCCATTCTTTTTACCGATGTTACAGACCAGGATGGCAAGAAATGGAGGTTGCTTGAAAGACAGTATTCCTCGGAAGGTGATGATGTATTGAAACGCCTGCTTGTGGATAAACTTATTCAGGAAGATTATATTGACGGTTATAAGATTGTAGGTGCTTCCTGTCATGATGCAAATTCCTTTGTGGATGTTTGTGGCAACTCACTGTCTGACAGAAAATTTGAAATAGACTGTGAACTGGAACTGGAAGATACGCTTTCCTATCAGGATTCTTTCAAATGGTATAGTTATAATCAGAACAAAGCCTACAACTACGAGAACTCCGGGACCTCATACAACCTTGATACAACAGACCTTAATCTTTACGGGGATGATGATGAAGATGATGGGGAATGGGATGCTTACCACCAATACTATTGTGATGATACAAGGCTCTGTTATCGGAATGGAATAGAGATTTGGGTGGATGTAGATAATCTGGATGATTTTGTATGGATAGAATCAAAACAGGAATATCACCATGAAAATGACTGTGCCTGCTGTGATGAATGCCAAACTAATATTCTTTTGGATGATGCCATGTGTTCGGAAGTGACGAAGGAATACTATTGTTGTAAGGAGTGTATGGAGAAAGCGGAAGATGAATTCAAGCGGAAGAACTGGTATTATTCCGAGTATGATGAAGCATGGTATGAAAGCCTTGATGATATAACCCGAATCAATATCTGGAATGAATCTGAAGGTATCTATGAAGAGAAATCCATTGGTATAGACACTTTGGACAGTCTGATTGGGAATGAAGATGTATGGGAGTTTGGTGAGGATGTATTTGACAAGGTAAATCCGAGTACCAATCTCCCGTATGGTTATAAACTAAAAAAAGAAATGAATCATGAATATACAATTGTTGAAGAAGCTGTATAGTATCTACAGCCCCAGCGGAAAGGAGCAGAAGATGGTAAAGTTCCTCTGTTCCTATATAAAACAACTCCCCGGAAACATATCTGTATCAAAGGATAAATTCGGGAACCTATATGTGGTAAAGGGAGAATCAGAAACTTACCCTTGCTTAGTGAGCCATATCGACCAGGTTTCACATTGCAACCATTCAAAGGATTTCAAGTCTGTAGAAACCAGAGATATTATATTCGGTTATTCGCTAAAGAACAGGAGGTTTGAGAATTTGGGAGCCGATGACAAGAACGGAGTGTTCATCTGTCTTGAATGCCTGAAGAAATATGATGCTGTTAAAGTTGTATTTTTCAGGGAGGAAGAAACAGGATGTAGGGGAAGTTCTGAAGCGGTGATGCCTTTCTTCGATGATGTAAGGTTCGTTATCCAGCCTGACAGAAAGGGTAATTCGGATCTGATTACAAGTATAGGTTATTCTGACTTGTGTTCCGAAAAGTTTATGGAAGCGATGGAACCTGAGAAATGGGGTTACATGGAGGAGAACGGATTGATGACTGATATTCTGGCCTTGAAAGAAAAAGGGCTTGAAGTTTCCTGCATAAATGTCTCATGCGGTTACTACAATGCTCACACTGATGAAGAAATCACAGTGAAGAAAGACCTGATGAAGAGCCTGATGTTTATAGAGCACATCATAGAGGATTGCACTGACATCTATCCCCATACGCAAAGTGATTCATATTTCAGTCCCTATGAGTTTGAGGATGAGGTTTATGACATGCTGAACTATGACCCGACTTTAACTCCCGAAGATCTTTATGACATGTATTCCACCAATTTTCCACATTTGAAATTAGAAGATTATAGAAAGATATGTGAGGATTATCGGATGTTTTGGGTTGAGGATGAAGAAGATATGAATGAAAAAACGTTGAATTATGGAAAGAGATAAGAACTACGATTTGGAACTGGCTAAATATATCTGGTCCATCTTGAAATACAGTCCCCCAATCCTTATGTCTTGGGGAGTTGAGATTGAGACAGTGAAAGTGATAAAATGTGGTCTTGAATTCAGAGTCAATGGATTCAAACATACCGGAAAAGTTCAGATAGTCTTGAATGAGGGTGCTGACCTGTTTGAAGTCTGTCTGATTGGTGAAGATGGAGAAATCAGGGATAAGAGAGAGGGCATCTACTTTGACATGCTTGTTTCTGTGGTAGATGAACTTGTGGAGAAAACCAATGACTATGAGAAGAGGGTTTCTGATACATATAATATATAAGGTATTGGCGATTCTCTGAAAAATCGGGAAAATGTGATAACGGGCTTTCTGTGAGGGAGTGAATTTTATAAGAACTCGAAATCTCATGGAAAGCCTTTTTTATGTATTAATGTAAATGGTTCCATAGATTAGACGAGCATCTTGTTAGTGGAACTATTGTTAAAAAACGAATGACAATGAAGAATGAAAACCAATATGTGGCTTATCTCCGGGTAAGCACACAAAAACAAGGATACTCAGGACTGGGACTCGAGGCACAGAGGGAGATAATACAGAAATACCTTTGTGGGAAAACTCCGGTTGCTGAATATATCGAAATTGAATCGGGCCGGAAAAAGAACAGACCAAAACTTAAGGAAGCGTTGACCCTATGTAGAAAAGATGGAGCAACGTTGATTGTGGCAAAACTGGATAGACTGGCAAGGTCTGTATCTTTCTTGTCTAACCTATTAGAAAGTGATGTGGAAATAGTCTTTTGCGATTTTCCCCAAGCAAACAAAATGATGCTGCATATCCTATCTGCAATATCACAGTATGAAGCGGAACTGATAGCGACAAGAACCAAATCAGCACTACAGGCTAAGAAAGCAAGGGGATGCAAGTTGGGCAATCCGGAACACTTGATGGAGAGACATGAGCAAGCTATCCAAAACAGTATCAAGACTCGCAAGGATAAAGCTGACAATAACCCAAACAACAAAAGAGCGGTTGCTATGCTCAGAACCCTTGTCAAAGAGGAACATTCCTTACAGGAGATGACTGATATTCTGAATAGTGAAGGATTTGTTACTTCTCAGGGATGTAGCTTCTCCAAATCAACGGTATATAAACTGATTAAAAGGTATAACTTAAAAGAAGATTGAAATTATGGAACCAAGGTATGTATTGATTCTGGATTTTTGTGTCGGCTGTCTGAATATCATAAGGCTGACAGATGAAGAATTAAGGGAATCAGAGAATTACGAGAATTTTGAAAATTTTCTTATAACGATTGAAGATAAGTATGGATTCAAATTAAAGAACTGCAATTGGATGACTACTGAAAATTTAGACATCTATTGCTATCAGAATGGAGAAGAGACAGAACTCAATCTGTTATAGTCAAACCAAGAAGAGAAACCGAGGTAATGCTTGGTTCTCTTTTTTCTTTCTTCGGGTTGGTCGGAGACGAGAGTATGGAACGTAAGTGGAATGTATAACATAACTGAAAGACAAGGTGTTATAAAAAAGTCTGCAAATGAGTGCAAAATGCTTAAAGAATAGTGTTTTTGTAAGTTTTTTTATTACATCCCTTCGGGTTATGTACCATACTCATACTTCGTATAGGCTTCTGTCTCTGACTAACCGATTTTAGTTTGAAATAGCAGATATACAAGAAATATGAATAAAGAAAGAACTATCATTATGAACTGTTTTTCGTATTTATTTTGTCTTCGATTATATGCCAAGCTGATTTTTATGGTTTGGTTGTAATGTAATATCAATTTAAATATTACAATTCCATCATATAATAAACCTGCCGTCCAATGATATTTTTCTAATTTTGCCGTCCCCAAAAGCATTGTTTTCCTTATATTTGAAGAAATAAATACTCAAAACAAGAGCGTTACATTTAAACAAAAATACTATCTTTGCAGTGTTCGGCTGGAGAAATGGCTGAACTTAATAGAAAGCGTATTTTTGCTTTATCCTAAGATCGAAATCGCCAATTTCAAAGTGAAAGGATAGGGACAAATGTAACGCTCATTTCTGTTTTGTATATGTAATCAGTATAGCCTATGCTGTATCTGGTTCTACATATCGTAACGGCATGGGTATTTGTTTCTTTATTCATTTTTCACTAGGCGTTTGGCGATGCCCGATCTTGAATGAATGCAGACAAGTTCCATGCCTTTCTTGTATAGTTAAATCTGCTGACTTTGGGAACTTATAGGCGTATAAGGAGATTAAGTTATGACAAATTGGAGAGAAATCAAGAAAGCCATCGAACAAGCTCTTTCTGGAATTGAACATGAAGTTAAATATGTAAATCCGACAAAAGAACGATGCTCTTATTTTGAAATAGGAATAAAGGAAGATAATTTTTTTATGGATCAAATATTGGATATCTTATCTGGTGTTATGAAGGAATATCAACTGGCAGAAGACATACAAGGTTCTTATGCAACCTTAGATTTAAATGCGTATTGGGATATAGTCAAATAATATTACAAGAATAAATTATATATCCTACTTACATTCTTTTATGGCAAATATAAGTACTATTCGATTTTATCACCTTCTAAATGATAATCTTTATAATAATTGATTTTATGAAAAAAAGATTTTTTTATTTATTTCCATTGTTCATACTACTTCTTTCCGTAGTATGCTCTTGTAAGGATGATAACAATGAGCCTACACCACCCGAACCTTCTCCAGAAATAACAATACCAAGTTCGGAGAATCTAAATCCCGTACTATCGCAAGAAGGTGGTACGGTGAGTATTTCATTCACTGCTACTGCCGATTGGACTGCATCTTTAGTCAATACTCGTGCTGAAAGCTGGATTACTGTTACTCCTAATTCTGGTAGTAAAGGTAAGAATGAAATAACTATAACCACGACAGCCAATGAAACCTATGATGAACGCAATGCAACAGTTGTATTGAAATGTGGAACAGCCAGCAAAAATATTGTCGTAACCCAGAAACAGAAAGACGCTTTAACCGTAACTTCTTCCAAATATGAGGTAGATAGTAAAGGAGGAAATATCAGTGTAGAGGTGAAAGCTAATATCAACTTTAAGGTTGAAGTAAGGGCTGATTGGATTAAGCAGCAAACTGAAAAAACACGTGCCTTGGTAACAAGTAATCTGAATTTCACCATAGAACCTAATGAAACCGGAGATAAGCGAGAAGGTGAAATTATAATCAAAAGTGGAGAACTTTCAGAAACAGTCAAGGTTTATCAGGGATTTGGTGACTTTATAACGCTGACAAAAAAGGACTTCACTATTCCCGAAGAAGGTGGAAATGTGGATATTGAGATAAAGAGTACATTGGATTATGAGGTTAAAATGCTTCCTGATGTAGATTGGATAACAGAGATTCAAAGCCGTGCCGTTTCTACCCATACACACCATTATACTGTATCTCCTAATGATACCTATGATTCTAGGGAGGCTAAGATTGTATTCTATAATCCAGAAGATGAGAGTGTAGCTGATACTGTGTCAATCTATCAGATGTATAAAGGTGCTATCCTTGTTGCTCGTAATGAGTATCAGTTTGATGTTAAAGGAGGAAATCTGAATCTAACGGTACAAACCAATCTGGAGTTTGATATAGAGGTTTCAGACACATGGATTCAACAAGTACAACCTACACGTGCTTTAACTGAATATAATCTGAATTTTACTATCTCCGAGAATACGGAGCAGAAAGACAGAGAAGGTACTATTACTGTAAAAGACAAGAATAGTGATAAGAAGCAAGTTGTTACAATTAAGCAAAGCTGTATGGATTTGGTACGTGAAGCATTGATAGCACTGTATAAAGCAACCAATGGCGACAACTGGACTAATAATACAAACTGGTGTAGTGACAAGCCTATTTCTGAATGGTATGGGGTTACTGCTGATGGACTTACTCCTAATAATCCGCCTGGGATGTTACTCTTTTTAGATAATAATAATCTGGTGGGAGAACTACCACAAGAAATAGGTAACTTGAAAAATTTAATTTTGCTAAGAATGGATGCTAACAAACTGTCAGGTTCTATTCCTGAAAGTATTGGAGATTTAACTCAAGTAAGAGAAATATACTTGGAAGGTAATCAACTTAGCGGTTCTATTCCTGAAAGTATTGGAAATTTAACTCAAGTAAGAGAAATACACTTGGAAGGTAATCAACTTAGTGGTTCTATTCCTCAAAGTATTGGAAATCTAATAAATATAAAATCGTTTCATGTGGGTCATAATAATTTGGAAGGAACTTTACCGGAAGTATTTGCGGATTTACCTTTACTGAGAGGTTTGTCATTAGAAGGAAATCGTTATCGTGGTTTTATTCCTGCTAAGCTTTTTCAATGTGAAAATTGGAAAAGATGGCAACCTTATTGGAGGATAATTCCCCAACAAGAAGGTAATTTGATTATAGGGGAAGCATTACTTTATGCCTCTACTGATTATTCTAAAGATGGTGAAGTTTTTTCTTTACAAGAGCATTCTAAAGGTAATGGTATTAAATTGGTTCTAATGGGAGATTTATTTGTTGATACAGATCATTAGTGTCCACTAAAAAATCATAAGAGTTCTTTGAAATAATTGAAATTCAA
>ERZ1027228.865-NODE-865-length-11668-cov-15.478171_pt1 | contig 11668 bp, 7 predicted proteins | sample MGYA00519266_ERZ1027228 | MGnify/ENA primary metagenome ERZ1027228 (study PRJEB26926, sample SAMN06164465) | human gut metagenome | biome: ENVO:00009003; feature: ENVO:2100002; material: ENVO:00002003 | host: Homo sapiens | place: USA | collected 2012 ...
ACGAACATCGCCCCAATCATTGCTATGGAAAGCGGCTTCTGCAGCTCCGAGCCCATGTCGAACGAGAACAGCAGCGGAACCATGGCAAATATCGTGGTGAGCGATGTCATGATGATGGGCCGGAGCCTTCTGCGCCCCGCCTCGTGGATGGCCTCGAGCAACGGCATACCAGCCCTCCGTAATTCATTAATGGCATCCAGCTTCAGGATGGAGTCGTTGATGATGATACCGCACGTCACAATCAGTCCGATGGCGGACATCAGGTTCAGGGTATGCCCGCATATCCACAACAGAAGCAGGGCAAACGCCACATCTATCGGAATTTCCAGCAGCACGATGAGCGGCTGCACGAAGCTTTCGAACTGGGCGGCAAGAATGAAATACATCAGCAGGATAGAGATGAAAAGAATCACCACCAACTCGTCCAGCATCTGGCGGTTGGAGAAGAAACTGCCGGAGAAGGCCGTATCCCAGTCACCCGTGGCATCTGCCTCCCGCTTCACCTTTTCCATCAACTCCGGAGCATCGTCCACTTCATAGAAACGGAACGGTATATATTCACCGTTGCGTCCTGCCGTAATCGTCTTCAAGTCCTCGGCCGGACGCACCTTTACCAGCTCCCGAAGCGGAATATGCTCCACTTCGCCCTTACTGTCCGGACGGGTCTGTATCAATGTCTGCTGCAGCACCTCGTTCACTGTCCGCTCCTCGCCCACAATGCTGATAGGCAGGTATTGCTGGTAGGAATGGAGCATAGCTACGCTGTTCTCCTTGAATGCCGTCCGCAGCGTACGGTAAAGCTCGTCATACGAAACGTCATAGAGCAACAGCTTTTCCTGCAGGATGCTTATGTCAAGCTGGTTCTCGAAAGCGATACCTACGGGCGCTGTCCCCGTAAGCTCCGCAAACTGTTGTTCCAGTCCGCGCAATTCTTCCGCCGCCGGCGCCTTCTCCTTATTGCGGGCATAAAGTTCCGCCACCACATCGGCCTCCCCGGTCACGAAAAGCTTCTCGAACACGGTTTCGGGTGGAGAAAAGGAGACTGTCGCCAACGGATATTCCCGTGTCAGCCACTCGCCCGCCTGCTTCTGCAAGGGAGCAATCCCGTCAGGCGAGGAAGTCTTGAAATACAATTCCGCCTCCGAAGAAGAGAGAGCCTGCTCACGGTTCAGCAGATAGTCCTGCTGGCCTATGGCAGCCGTCTGTTCCACAGTCTCGTCCAGCAACTGTCCGAACAGCACATTCACACGATGCCGGTTCTCGTCCACATGTATGTTTTCGTTCCATTCCACGTGGACTATCAGTTCATTCTGGTCTATCTGCGGCATACGCTCCTTGCCGACGGAATAGAACAGAAAGACACAAAGAGGTATAGAAACCACACAGAATACGCTACTTACCGTCTTGTGGGAAAATACCCAGTCGATGCCCGCATCATAAAAACGGTCCAGCGTATGTTCCTTCAACGGATTGTTGATGCGGATGCGGGAGAACCACGACCTGCCGCGCAACCCTGTCCGGTAGACCAGCATATAGAGGACCGGCAGCAGCATGATACCCGTGAAGTAGGAAACCAGCAGCCCCACCGTAACAGAGAATGCCTGGTCATAGAACAACGCCCCTGCAATGCCGCTCATGAATATCAGCGGCACAAATACGGCAATAGTGGTCAGCGACGAACTCAGCATGGGCGTAATCACCTCACTCGTTCCCGTCACGCAAGCCCGCCGCAACGAATAGCCCCGTTCGCGATACTGCGAAATGTTCTCCGTCACAATGATGCTGCTGTCAATCATCATACCCAACGCCAGGATTAATCCCGACAAAGAAATGATATTGAGTGACATCTTGAACAAGTAGAAGAACAGGAAGCAGATGACAATAGATACCACCATACTCAACCCGATGATGAACGGTGATTTGATGTCACCCAAGAAGAGTACCGCCACAATGCAGATGAACAGGAAACCCAACGACAAATTTTGCTGAAGATTGGAGATGGTATAGTCCAGCAACTCCGTCTGGTTACGGCTGATGCTAAAATCAATGTCGGGATATACTTTCTTGAAGTAGTCCATCGTGCTGTTGATGGCAAGCTTCATGTCTTCCATATTCTCGTCCGCCTGCTTGATGACGGCAAGGGTAACGGCACGCTTGCCATTGCTCATGGAGACACCTTTCTCCTTGGCAGGAACAATCTCTACCCGGCAGAAGTCTCCCAAGCGGATGATACGTCCTTCCTTTCGCAGCAGGATGCCCTTCACGTCCTCCTCTGTCCGCAGCAGGGTGGAGAACTTAATGTTGTATTCGTAGTAGCCGTCGCGCACGGTCATGCTGCCCGGCTCCACGTTGTTTTGCGCCAGCACGTTTTCTATGTCTTCAATGGAGAGCCCCAACACAGCAAGCTTATCCGGGTCGGGCACAATCTGTAACTGGCGTTCGACCAAACCCGTGACATCCACCATTGCCACTTCCGCCAACTGCTCGATGCGACGCTTTATGACATTTTCGGCAAACTCGCACAAATCAAGAAACGCGCGTTCGTCCACCTTGCCGTATGCACTGTCGCTTTTTAGGGTCAGATTGAGGTAGAAGACAGGAATGTCCGTCGCACTTGCCTTTATCACCTTCGGGCGTTCGGCATCCTTGGGCAGATAGTTCATGGCGGCGTCAATCTTCTCGTTCACTTCTATGAAGGCAAGGTCGGTATTCGTACCGAAGTCGAAGCCCAGGCGGATGATGCCTGCACCATCGCGCGTCTCGCTGTCCATGTCCTTCAGTTTCGCCACCTGGATGAGCTGCTGCCGCAGAGGTTTCACCACCGTATTCTCCAATTCACGCGCCGAGGTATTCTGCGCCGACACCTGCACGGTAATTTCCGGAATGGCTATATCGGGCAGCAGGGATACCGGCAGGGTGAAGTAAGTCACCAGCCCGACAATGAAGCATGCTGTAAATGCCATCAGTACGGCAATAGGCCGCTGTATCAAAAACTTTATCAATTGAACTATGAATTTTGAATTACCACTTATCACTCATTATCTATCAACCACCTTCACCGATGCTTCATGTGCCAGATTCACATTTCCCGTCACAATGACCGTATCGCCTTCTTTCAGGGCATCGTCGGCCATACTATAGCTTTCCGCATTCTCCAGACCGGTCTGCACATAGTTCCACTGCGCCTTTCCGTCTTTCAGGGTAAACACCACCTGCTTGCCCGAACGCAACACCACGGCACTCTTCGGGATTACAAGCTGTCCGCCCAGAGAGCGGTGCACGTTCACCCTCACGTTCATCCCACTGAACAGCCGTCCCTTGCCATTGACGGCAGCCTTCACCTTAACCATCCCCTTGTCATCCACCAGAGGATTGATTTGGGTGATGCGCCCCTCCTGCCTAAAGCCGGTATCCGAATAAGGGGTAACAATCACCTTGTCGCCACTCTTTATCAACGGCAGTTCGCTTTCCAGCACCGTGAAGTCCACCTCCATACCTTGAGTGCCGATAATGGAGCAGAAGGCTTCCGAGGTACTTGCCTCGTTGAACGGTTTGGAGAACAGGTTCGCCACTACCCCGTCAAAAGGCGCAACCAGCGTGGCGTGTTCCTCTTCATACGCGGCAAGCTCATACTGGGCGAGGCTCTGGTCGTAACCGCTCCTCACGCGGGCCAGCTTCATGATGTCAGCAGGTACTTTGGAGGCATCCCCCACCGGATAGCCTTGCCCTATCAATACGTCCTGCAGCTCAAGTTCCGCTTTTTCCAAGGCATCCTTGGCCTGCGCGGTCTTGTTCTTCAGGCGGAACTTATCCAGTTCGGCAAGTTTCTGCCCTTTGCGCACCGGGTCACCGTTCTTCACGTAGATGTGTGCCACTACACCGGTGGTCTCAAAACGCAAATCCGCCATGGCACCGGCGGTTACTTTTCCGTTGCTCACCAGTTCATGCCCAAAGGTCGCCCGCTTCAGGACTTTCACGGTCACTTCATTGCTTTCACTTGGCAGGACGGTTGCCACCCCTTCCTCGGACTCTTTTCCCTTTCCGGCATCGGAGCAGGCGGCAAGCAGGGCAACGGCCATGCATAGCAGGTATCGATAGTTCTGTGTCTTCATATTCATACTCAATTATAAATTGATAAAATTAATCGTTTCAAAAAAACGAACCGATATTTGCATGTGGACACTTTTTTCATAGCACTTTAGCAATTAGTTCGTTCATTATTAACACCTTCCGTTTTTATTCATCTTTTTTGACATGGACAAAAATAAGCTGAATCTTTTTTATTTCCTCCCTCATCTGTCGTATTGCCGTAGAATGCACTTTCGGCTCTTTCGTCAATACCATCCACTTCATTTTTTCAAACTTGTCCGGTTGCCTGAAGCTTGGTTCCGCATAAAGCTTCGCAAGCAGATAATAGGGATAAATACGTCCCGGCAAACGATGGGTGGAACGGATAAACCAGTCTTCCGCTGACAAGCAATCACCCATCTGCTGATAGTTCTTGCCTATCACATTCAGTATCATGGGGTCACAACTACGCAGTAAAGCTTCTTTCAAAATACGGTTGGATTTACTGAACTGCTGCTGCTTGTGCAATCCATGACCATATTCGAACAAGAAAGATGCCCGGTCCCTCAACAGAGGATAAAGGCGCCCGTACTCTTTCTCTGCCGATTGATACGCACCTGCATTATACAGCACCCGCGCATTCATCCACTCCCGACAGGCCTGCTCCACTTGCAAGTCATTCTTCAGGCGAAAACCGCCAATGATGCCTACTGATACAGCCAGCCCCAACCATTGCCAACGGTCGGCACCGGACAAGCACGCCACAAGCAATCCTCCAAATGTAACGATAAATACCGGAAGTTGTAGCGGATAGGAGGAAAAAGAGAATATCATCAAAGAAAGAATAGCCCCACAGATACCATAACGTCCTTTACGGACTCCCCTATACAAACACAGCACGACCACAACCAATAGACATACAGCCAAAGGAATGCCCAGTTCGACCGCAGCCTGCAGATATTCATTGAATGCATATTCCGGACTTCCCGCCACACGTTCCTCCCACGGTTCATAATCACCTGCTGCAAAATAAGTTTCCTGCGCATTTCCGTAGGCTGCTGCGAAATTATGAATCCCATATCCGGTCAACGGCTTTTCTGCAATGGCACGACAAGTTATCTTCCACATGAAAAGACGGCCACGTGCAGAATCGGGTTTCAAGACAAACAGTAAATAGCCTGCCAATAGCAAGACACAGAATCCACCGACCACTACCATCACCACACGCTGCCTTTGCTGCTGCCATAATAATCTGAACTTATCCGTCCAATCCATATGCCAAGCATATACACACAGACAGGAAACTCCTGCCGCCAACCATGCCGAACGGCTCATTCCTGCCGGAAGCACACAAAGGATAAGCAGCATCACGCCACCCGAAACAACACGTCCCCCCCTCCTGCCACAAACCAGCCATTGATACAAACATACCGGAAGTATCATAGCCAAATAGCCCGAATAAGGTCCCGGATTGAAGAAAGAGCCCGTCAAGGCGTACATAGAGTGACCGGAAGTTGCAAAGCCATAGAGTTGGCGCAACCCTAAAATAGCTTCAGATCCTCCCAACACAACCAATACCCAGGAAATCACAGAATCCAAACTTATAAAATCCCCTTTAGATTTAAATATAAGCGCCGATAGAATACATCCAGCCAACAAGAAGGACGCCTTGTCGAACCAGACCCACTGCCCGACAGTTTCAGCAGGAAGTAACCCTGAAGAAGCTATGCAGACCATTGACAATAAAGCCAGAACAGCCATCCAAAGCACAGTCCAAGTAACGACAGCCTTTATTTGCCTTATTCTATTTTCTTCCATACCCGTTCCCATTTTATACTTCCTGACATATCATCCTTCGATTTCCAAATGCGTAGAGCCCTGCCTACAATAAAAGGTTCAGGCAACAATCCCCAATAGCGTGAGTCTTTCGAGTTCTCCATCTTGTCACCGGATACGAAATAATAATTCTCACGGAAACAGTATCTGCTTATAACACTGTCTCCTAACAATACAGTATCCCTCCTGAACGTCAGTTTCTCCTTCTGTTCCCATTCTATCAGATTTCTATAAAGCATCCGGTTCAGTGAATCCATCTCTACTACACTTCCTTTAGCCGGTATGTACAATGGTCCAAATTCGGCAATGCTCCAGCCCAGTTCTTTATCAAAAGGATAACTTTCAACCACTATTCCCCTATTCACAAATTCCTCGGAGTCAAGTAATTTTTGCAATTTATCTTGTGCAGCAGTATTCCCCAAACATCCGTTATATCCTTTCACCCTATAATGGCAGTCCTTGATTTCCAAAGTGTCTCCCGGAACTGCTATACAACGCTTTACATAATATGACATTACATCAAAGACAATGCTGTCCCAACTTCCCGGATAAGGGAAATTGAATACAAGCACATCATTCCTCTTGAACTCCCTCCATCCGGGCATACGATGAATCTCTACTTCTTTGCCATCTATCGCATCAAAAACATTAAAAAATCTACCTCCTTTTGAACATTTATCTACCAAAATATAATCTCCTGCCAATACGGAAGGCTCCATCGAATCAGAAGGTATCCTAAACGAAGTAAATACAAACAACTGCACCATCATCCATACAACAACAATGCAACAGAAGCCATACAACAAATTCATTATTATACGATTCCACTTTTTCATACCACGAAGAGACAAATTCATTATTATCACCAGAATTTCTGTTTTCCACTTCTATAATCGAAGATACGCTCATCCTTTCCACGGGAATGATTCTTCAAATACAACAACACTCCCCGGGGAACTGAAAACACAAGCGAATCAGCAGCAGCCACCTGATGTCCAGCAGACTTCCATTCCCCCTGATGGCAATAAAACAATTCGTAATCATCGCCTTTCTCTATAAAATTACGGGTATTACGGGGAGTATATACCGCTTTACGAACCATACGAGGCTTTCCAAAATCCATACCGGCCCATCCCCCCCTTCGATTCCTATAATGAAAAGAAGTGTATGGATCGCCATCAAACACATTGGTATACTCATGTTTCCCATCATTTCCATAGCATCCGGGAGTGCCGATAACTTTCCCTCTCAATGGGACAGTATCTTCCACATTCTCATAAAGGGATAATTCTGCAATATCACAATAGGTCCCCCCACGCCCGCGATAACGTACATACCGATATGCCTTATCCGCATTTAAAGCCACTTCGGTAAACAGACGATAGGAGGGAGCTTTTATAAGCCACAAAGTATCTGCTACGGAGAAGTCATTCCGATTGCTTCCCTCAATCACTCCGTCCACTATCCTATTATAAAGATAATTCAATGACGGCAAATGACATTTACGATAGAGCGCTACCTCCTGCCACTCTCTATCCTCTTCATAATAATAAAGTTCTCCTGTAATTCTGTCTATAAGGAAGGGATTGGTACACACACTTATCCGTTGCCCATCCCATGTTGCCAAGACAGCTACCACTCCTCCCTCCACATCCTCAAAACAAACAGCATTGTCCGAAGCGAAGGTATAGCTAATAGGAACCCATTGTCTATACTGAGAAATACATAGATATACAGTTTCTCCTTTATCCACCTTTCTATTTATTTTTGTTCTTGGGACGCAAATATCCCAACCCAACGAGTCTGCATAAACAGACGTCATGTCCTTGAAAAAAGGAAACTTAAAAAATGGATGCACCATTTTGTCATGTGCCAGTTCATTCATCATGTCTTTATTAAGACTGTATGTAGTCCGATACACCTTTCCTTTTGGACTCACATATTCAGAAGCTGTAGTTAGATGCTTTTGCGAAGGGAATTCTGCCATATATGTATTTCCCTTTACGTCTAATACAAAGTTCCATAAATGAGCGGTATTATTATCCCCTCTCTGCAACATTCTGTCAATACCGCAAGGAAGGCCCACTGCTCGGAAAGCATAGGTCATCATATCTGTAAAATCCCTACAAGTGCCGGCTCTATAATCCACGACAGACGGTCCAACATGAGGTCCCAAGGGCTGGACTGTAGTATAGAGAACCTGTATCTTCGATATGGAATCATACAAAAGCCGGGCAGCAAAAAGCGGATCTTCCGCTTCTGTTGAAGTCCGTGCCATATCCAATATCGGATTATATCGGTTATAAAGTTCCTCACGCCAGGCAGACAACGGTTCATCACCTATTCTGTAAGGCAATATATACTCACAGAAGTCGTCGAAACTGACGTTCTTCCCCCAAGGCTGTTCACGTCTGACTTTAAATGCCCATTCTATATGATTGACAAGAAAAGCAGAATCCACAGTTTCTATATCTCGCTTATAGGTCAACTGACTCAAAGAGAAAGGTCCATCTGCCTTTTCCAACGAATCTGCAACGATTTGCGCATTGCATAGTGTATCTGAAAGTATTTCATAATATTTATGGTAGTTTTCCAACGCTTTCCCTTCATAAAATCCATAAAAAGGCATATTCTCAATCAGAAAGCAAGTAGCCCTATACTTCTCTTCATCTTCTTTATAGTGCTCCAGAACCTTCTGAAGTTCAATACGGTTTTTCCCAGCAAGAAGCAAAGCGGCTTCTACCTGCCTTCCATGACCTGCATCACATGCCGATAAGAGGCATAAAGAACCCCAACTCATAAACAACCAATAATATTTCATCATACTAGTCAATAGTCTTTACTCTGCATTTCCAGATATAGCTAATTTAATCGGAGAAGATTCCGCATTACAATACACCGTTACTGTTTTACTGAAATGTTCAGGGTGATTCGCCTTGTATATAACGTATAAATTCAAGCTCATCCCCGAGCGAACCGGCTCTTTAGGGTACTCTACAGAAATACAGCCACATGATGTATCTACTCCTTCTATAGCCAATGGTTTATCCCCTATATTTTTCATGATAAAAGTAACCTTCTGTTCTTTTTGCCAGTCGAAATTCCCCATAGATGTCGAAACTTTATCCACATCAACAATTGTTTGAACAACATTGTCTTCATCATCAGATTTTACTTCTCTGCCTTGTATAATCTTCAAATAGAGCTCTCGTACTTTCAAATTATGGATAGGATTACCCATAGCTACAACTCTATTATCATTATCCAACAAGAAAGTTTGAAATGCCATATCAGCAGGAAAATGATTCAACTTATTCAAATGATCTTCTTCATCAATACAAATCGGATGTTTAAACCTTTCCACCCGTAAAGTTTGATATATCTCCATTCCATTTTTAGGACACAAGAAAAAAAGGAACTGTACTGTATGAGGTCGTATAGAATCGACTACGGTGATAAACTTTTCCCATTCAGCAAGTTTCAGTTTACAACTGGTACAACCCGTAGAATCAATATAAGTCAATATTTTATATGCGTTTTGAATGGGATATTCTACCGTATCTTTTCCTTGAATCGTAAAAACCGGCCTAGCAGGAAAACTCAATTCTTTTCCTATCCATTTCTGTAACAAAGAAAAAGATTTGTCTTTATTGGATTTTCCACATGAAGCAAATACCACAAAACCTAAGATTATTATTATAAAATTCTTCATAAGTTATCATTTATAAACTACCTTCAATCAATTATCTAATAAATCCATCTTGAAGAATTGTGTACTTTCATAATCAGAGCAACTTCCACAAAGAATACTTCTCTCTTCATCTACAAATATATCATTGATAAGCACATTGAAACGATATTTAGTTACCAAATTCCCCTCCCAATCCAAAACCAACAAATTGCAATGCGGAAGCAGAGGCCCCGCACCCAACTGATTCGGATTTATCAAATAAATATACTTGTCCGTTACAAACGGACAACTAAAATGCCAATACTGCTCTGAAGGGCGAGTGGGAACTACCTTGTAATTTCCCTGTCCACCTTCCAGAAAGACGTCATGCCGCAAATTTTCATTCCAATCATAAATCCGGATACGTCTCAAAGAAGCGTAAGTAACCACAAAAGCACTCCTATCCGGTTTCATCATCAGATAATGATAATAAGCCGATTTAAAACTTTCCAATTTCTTAAAACGAATATCATTTTCCGGATAATTCCCCCCTGAGACATTCCTTCCCGTCTGAATATCTGTCACATGATATTCAGACACTCCAGGATGTTTTCTCCTATCTGCATATATATACACCCCGGGATTCAACTCTTGCACCGTCCCAATATTTTCACTTACTTTATCAATAACAAAAGAAGATGTTTTACACAAGGAATCACTTTTCAAGGTATAGACATCCACTTCTCCTCCCGATTCAAGATACAAACAATCTTTTCCTTGAGAAACAGAAAAACGACCGGGAAGCACCATTTTCTTTACGAATTTTAAATCGGGGTAATCATAGATTCCTACTTCTTCATATCCCCCAAAAGCAATCACCCGATTGTTGATTCTATTCATCCGAGCGGGACGTACCAATTCTTCTGCCGGATATGTCTTAATAGGAAGCATTGTATCTATAGGAAAATGTTCTTTATAGACGACAACCGCAGCATTACGCTGTTCCCCACAAGCCACACAAAAAAGTAGTGCAACGCAAATAACGATTAAATGCCCTATCTTATAATTCATATTTCACCAAGACAAAATCCGGATTCACCCCTATGGCATACAACGTATTACTCTGTTCTTCAGATGCTATACGCATTACGGGAATACCCAAATCAACAATCTTCACTAAATTTCCATCATAATCATACAAGAAAACAGTATGAGGACATTTGCTTGCATCCCTTCCCACTGTAGATTCATCCGTATCATCTTTTCTACGGTCTCGTTGCAATGTAATGATAAAATCCTTACTCATACAAAGTCCCCGAACACCTTTTACCCTGCGGTCAAAAATCACCTCATTGTTCCGAATCTCGTATTCGTCACCATCTGTTCTCCATTCCCACACTAATGAAAATTTATCCTCATCCTGCTGATACAATGCTAAATAAGGGAAATCATAACAAGAATAGACAAATACTCCACGAGATGCATTATATCCTCTCTCCCCCCCTAAATATTGTTTCACCTGCGGAATGGGATAATTGCCAAACGAAGAAGCCTGACCATGTAATAGAGTTTCAAAACAATATTCTGCACCAGCATCCGCAACTCCAATATACACATTCTTTGCATATTCAGCCATGGCAGGACGCGATAACCGTTCCTCTTCCGTCATAGGAATAAACGCATCTTTACTTTGCGACAAGCTATCAAGCGACAAGAAGCCACGCGTCTTTCCATTAGCATCCACAGCAAAAAAACGATTGTCGATACATGAGCCATTTATACCTCCTGTGATAAACTCACGAGGTCCTTCTCCTACCTTCCCCATCACTCCCACTTTACGACCGGTCTCTTTTTCGTGCACATGTACAAAATAGTCACGCGCAAAAGGATCCTCCCACACCAAAAAATCACCGGCTACGCGTAAGGTTCCCGGCATGGTAGTTGCTATTTCATCATCCAGCAACTCATAAGTTGCACTCACATATTCTACATTCAGTTTTTTCTCATTTGCACAGCCATACAAGAAAAAAAGTATAAGCAAATAATAATATGTTTTCATTATATGTTATTTTTTATTAGCGAGCACCGCAAAAT
>ERZ1027228.871-NODE-871-length-11653-cov-14.253147_pt1 | contig 11653 bp, 6 predicted proteins | sample MGYA00519266_ERZ1027228 | MGnify/ENA primary metagenome ERZ1027228 (study PRJEB26926, sample SAMN06164465) | human gut metagenome | biome: ENVO:00009003; feature: ENVO:2100002; material: ENVO:00002003 | host: Homo sapiens | place: USA | collected 2012 ...
AGCAGCACGCAGCAAAAGCCCCTACCTGTACGGAAATCGGCTGGGATGCTTACGAAACCTGCTCCCGCTGCGACTATACCACCCGCAAAGAGCTGCCCGCGCTGAATCATGCTCTGGAGCAGCACGCAGCAAAAGCCCCTACCTGTACGGAAATCGGCTGGGATGCTTACGAAACCTGCTCCCGCTGCGACTATACCACCCGCAAAGAGCTGCCCGCGCTGAATCATGCTCTGGAGCAGCACGCAGCAAAAGCCCCTACCTGTACGGAAATCGGCTGGGATGCTTACGAAGCCTGCTCCCGCTGCGACTATACCACCCGCAAAGAGCTGCCCGCGCTGAATCATGATTTGAAGCAATACGCAGCAAAAGCCCCTACCTGTACGGAAATCGGCTGGAATGCTTACGAAACCTGTTCCCGCTGCGACCATACCACCTATACAGAACTGCCCGCGCTGAACCATGATTATCAGGCTGTTACCGTAGCCCCCACCTGTGAAGCAGACGGCTATACTGTTTTTACCTGCAGCCGCTGCAAAGACAGCTACACCGCAGACCCGACCGATCAGCTGGGGCACCAGTTCGGTGCATGGTCCCCGAACGGAACCGGCTCTCAGAGCGCCAGTTGTCTGCGGCAGGGCTGCGCGCACACTGGCAGCACGGATTGCCGGAAGTTTACTTTCCGCACTGCGGAAGGCGAAACGCTGACCTTCTGCCCCGTGTGCGGGCAGGCAGAAAACGCCGCGCAGCTGGAAATGATCGAAGCGGCAACGGCGTGGGCTAACAGCGGCAGTCTTTCTGCGGAGGATGTGACCGCACGGACGAACGGGGAATACCTGAGTGTGGCCTTTGAAACCGCAGGCAGCCTGACGCAGCCCACCGGTCGGGTAAGGCTCGCGCTGCCCGCCGGATTGCTGGAAGGCAAAACGCTTGTGCGCATTGCCCCGGACGGCACACAGACGGAGATGCCTTTTGAAACAGAGCGCGGAACGATCATCCTTACGCTGGATTTTGCAAACAGCGAGCTGCCCGTAATGCTCTTCCGGCTGGTACCCCAGCCCACCGCCCTCTGAACGCTTTTGCAGCGCGCAAACGATAAACCATAAAATGCCCGCCCACCGTGGTTTTCCACAGGTGGGCGGGCATTCTTTTGTGCCTTTTTGGGCATAAAAATACCCCCGGAGGATGCAGCGTTTTTTACGCTGTCTACTCTGGGGGCAGGATAGCAAGCGCTGCGCGGCAGCTCCCGGAAGCGGACACTGTCTTGCTGAAAAAGCACTTCCTAGCGCTGCTCCTCCGGCGGGCAGCAGCTCTCCCGGGGGATGAGCTTGTGCGGCACGATGATCTTTGTGGCCAGAAGGTTCGGGTTCTCGATGTGGTTGATGGTCTGGCTGGCAGCCTCCATGCCCAGCTGGTAGGGGTTGACGTCCACGGTGGTCAGCTGTGGGCTGCCCTGCCCTTTGTTGCGGAGTGCCCCTTGGCAAACCGGACGGGATTGCGCTATAATAGAGCCGTAACAGTTCCACAAAGGTGTGGTAAGGGAGGTGCGGTCATGATCCGGGTGGCGATCGTAGAGGACGACGCGGAGGTACAGGGGGTATTGCAGGAGTATGTCCGGCGGTATACCCGGCAGTACGGGACAGAGTTTGAAGTGACGGTCTTTGCGGACGGCGTGGATATTCTGGAGGATTACCGCGCGGTCTACGACATTATTTTTCTGGATGTGGAGATGAAGCATCTGGACGGCATGACCACGGCCGAGCGCATCCGGCAGATGGATGCAGACGTCATCCTGATCTTCATCACCAATATGGCGCAGTACGCCATCCGGGGCTACTCGGTGGGGGCGCTGGACTATGTGCTGAAGCCGGTGCCGTATTTTGCATTTTCCGAGCAGCTGAAAAAGGCCGAGAAAAATTTGGCCCGCCGCGCCAGCCACTATCTCATGGTCCCGGTGGAGAGCGGCCTGCGGCGGCTGGACAGCTCCCGGCTGTATTATCTGGAAAGCGAAGGCCACCGGGTGCATTACTACACCGAGGACGGCGATTTTTCGGCACCGGGTACCCTCAAGGCAGTGGAGGAAAAGTTGGCGGGCCGCCCCTTTGCCCGCTGCAACAGCGGCTATCTGGTAAATCTGGCGCAGGTGCAGGCGGTGCAGCAGAACACGGTGCAGGTGGGACCCTATGAGCTGCAGATCAGCCGCCCCAAGCGCAAGGCCTTTCTTGCCGCCCTGACCGACTACATCGGAGGTGAGGGCTCATGACCATGCTGCCGAACATCCCCCGCCTGTACACGGCGCTGGCAGAGGTGTTGGCGGTGCTGCTCTACGCCCGCCACCTGCCGCGGCGGTTCCACCGGCAGACCGCAGTCACGGTGGTGTGGGCACTGGTGCTGGGAATCTTTTTGCACAAGACCGGCTATGTGCCGCTGGCGTGGTGGGTGCCCTGTATGCTCTGCGCGGTGCTGCTGCTCTACGGGTACCTGTGGGGCAGCCGGGCGGTCAACTGGCTGGAGGCACTGTACATCACCGCCCGGGCGTTTCTGCTGGCAGAGTTTGCTGCCAGCGCAGAATGGCAGCTGCACTGCTGGCTGTTCCCGCACCGGAGCGGCTTTGACCCGCTGGCGCTGGCGCTGCTGGCGGCGGTCTACGGCGTGGTCTACGGCCTGATGTTCTGGCTGGAGCGCAGCCGTCCGCTGCCCGAAAAGCATCTGGACATCAGCAACAAGGCTGCGCTGGCGGCATTTGTCATGGCGGGCACGGTGTTCGTGGTCAGCAACCTTCTGTTTCTGGGGGAGAGCCCGGCGACCATGAACGTGTTCTGCATCCGCACGCTGGTGGATTTCTGCGGGGTGCTGATCCTGACGCTGCAGCACGAGCAACTGCGGGAGAGCGCGCTGCATCAGGAGCTTTCTGCCATGGACAATGTGCTGCACCGGCAGTACGAACAGTACAAGCGCAGCAAGGAGGGCATCGAGCTCATCAACAGCCGCTACCATGAATTGAAGGTCCAGATCGCTGATATCCGTGCCCAGCGGGACCGCGCCAAGCAGGACGCGGCGCTGGCAAAGATGGAGAACAGCATTCTGCAGTATGAGGCGGAGAACAAGACCGGAAACCCGGTGCTGGACATCCTGCTCACCGCCAAGAGCATGGAATGTCAGGAAAAGCAGATCCGCATGACCAGCGTGGCAGACGGGCATCTGCTGGACCATCTGTCCACCCGGGAGATCTGCACGCTGGTGGGCACCGCGCTGGACAACGCCATTGAAAGCTGCGCCGCCGAGCAGGACCCGGAAAAGCGGCTGATCCGCACGGCGGTGTATGCCCAGAACGGCTTTGTGCTGTTCCGGGTGGAGAACTACTGCAAAAAGCCGGTGGAGCTGGGTGCAGACGGTCTGCCGCTGCGCAGTGCCCACGGCGGTTACGACCTGCGCAGCCTGCGGGCGGCTGCGCAGCAGCACAGCGGCAGCATGACCGTGCACTGGGAGGACGGCTGGTTCACCCTGCGGGTGCTTCTGCCGCAGGCGGGGATTCAACAGACCGAGGGCGGGGAGTGATCCCCGCCCTTTTTGCAATATGCACAAAATCAGGGGCAGTAGAATTGTGAATAAGCACAATAAAAAATGAAACCAATTTGAAACTTTTTTCAAATTATGCATCCCAAACGACAGATTGTGCAAAGAACGGTTCGTTTTGCGGTTTATATGATAAAATGACATCAAGCAAAGGAGTGGACGCACTCCGGAGAACAGCCATGAACCGGGTCGTGTACCCAAAAGAGAAGGAGTTAACAGTTATGGCACAGAAAAAGAAGGACGGTAAGATGATGGGCAAGATCATCAAAACTGCCGTTTCGGGTGTGTTGTGTGTCGCATTGGCGGGCGGTATAGTTGCGGCCAATGTGCTGATCCCGCCCAACGCCAGCAGCGTGCAGAGCATTTTGGGCCTGAAGAGCGGAGGCATCGACAACAGCAAGGCAAAGACCGAAGGCATTAATATGGATTACGGCAAGCCCGGCTTTGACACAGAGGATGCGCTGGTTGAGGATGAGATCGCCCTGAACAAGCAGATTGCAGCAGAGGGCATCGTCCTGCTGAAGAACGATGAAGGCAGAATGCCGTACAGCACGGATACCACCTTCAGTTTTGTCAGCCATTCGGCAGTCAGCTACATCGGCGGCAACAAAGTCGATATGAAAACGGCCTTTGAAGATGCCGGGTTCGGTGTCAACGAGGACCTCTGGAAATTCTATTCCGAAGGCAACGGCAAGGATTACGGTCTGGGCGTTGGTTCCGTTTCCTACGGTGATGACGAGGACTTTTCCATCAACGAATGCCCCTTGTCTGTTATGAAAGCAGAGCCGGGTCTGACCGATTCCATGAAGAATACGGTTCCTGTTTTTGTGTTCAGCCGTGTGGCGGGCGAAGGCCGTGATATGCCCCGCTCCATGTACAACCACACCGATGTGGAAGAGGACAAGACCAAGACTTATCTGGAGCCGGATTCTACGGAACTGGAGATCCTGCAGTATCTGAACGACAACTTTGACGATGTGGTGCTGCTGCTCAACTCCAGTGCAGCGGTCGATCTGAGCTGGGTGGAGGATTATCCCAGCATCCACACGGTCATCTCGGCTCCTGCCATGGGCGACTACGGCCTGTGCTCTCTGGCTGAGATCTTCTCCGGCAAGGTCAATCCTTCCGGCCGCACCGTGGATACCTATGAAGTGGATGCCATGAACAGCCCGGCGGCGCAGAACTTCGGCGACTTTGCCTACTACGATGAGAATGGCAACCTCACCAAGTACAACTACGTCAGCTACAAAGAGGGCATCTATGTTGGCTACCGCTACTACGAGACCCGTTACGAGGATAAAGTCCTCGGTCAGGGCAATGCGGGCGATTACAACTACGACGATGCTGTGATGTACCCCTTCGGCTACGGCCTGTCCTACACCACCTTTGACTGGTCGGATTACAACACCAGCTGGGATGGCGATACCTGCACCGTGACGGTCAAGGTCACCAACACCGGTTCTGTTGCAGGCAAGGACGTTGTGGAAGTCTACGCACAGAGCCCTTACACCGATTATGACAAGGCCAACAAGGTGGAAAAGGCTGCCGTTGAACTGGTCGGTTACGCCAAGACCTCGGAGCTGGCTCCCGGTGCAAGCGAGACCGTGACGGTCACCTTCGACCAGGAACAGCTGAAGTCCTACGACTACGTCAATGCCAAGACCTACATTCTGGACGCAGGTGATTACTATATCACTGCGGCTAAAAACGCACACGAAGCGGTCAACAACATCCTCTCTGCCAAGGGAAAGAGCGTGGCAGACGGTATGACCGCGGATGGCGACACTGCTTTTGTTGAAATCTACACCCCGGCAAACGGCACCGTGGATACCACGACCTACAAGCTTGACACCACGACCGGTGTGGAGATCACCAATCAGCTCGACCATGCAAACGGCGGGCTGCAGTATCTCTCCCGCAGTGACTGGACTGGCACCTGGCCGACCGTTGACGGCGAGGTCAGCGACCAGATCAGCACCTGGGGCAACCCCATCAATGGTACCGATGCCAGCGGCAAGGCTGCATCCTATACCTACCGCAAGACGATCAGCAAGGAGGACCTTGCAAAGCTGGATTCTTTTGATTCCCTGAACCCCACCGACTTCTCCACCCTGACCGATGAGATCGTTTACGGCAAGGACAACGGTCTGGGTCTGATCGATATGCGCGGTCTGGATTACGATGATGAAAAGTGGGACGCACTGCTCGACCAGCTGACCCCCAGCGATTATCAGACCCTGATCACGCAGTCCGGCTATGGCACGGCTGCCATCAAGTCGGTGGATAAGCCCTCCACGACCGACCGCGACACTGCCACCGGCCTGGTCAACTACGGCTTTGATGCAAGCGGCAACCTCTACTTCAAGGGCAACATCACGCACTGCGGCGTGATCGTTCTGGCACAGACCTACAACGATGATCTGGCCACTCACTACGGCGAGAACATTGGCGACGAGTCCTACTATCTGGGCGTTGATGGCTGGTATGCACCTGCTGTCAATATGCACCGCACGGCATTCTCCGGCCGCAACAGCGAGTATTACTCCGAGGATCCGTTCATCGGCGGTCACATTGCTTCCCTCGAGTGTGAGGGTGTCGCCTCCCGCGGTATGTATGTCTTTGTCAAGCATTACGCCATCAACGATCAGGAGGACCACCGCGGCGACCGTGAAGGCCAGTACAGCATTGCGACCTTCCTGAACGAGCAGGCGGCCCGCGAGATCTACCTCAAGCCCTTTGAGATGTGCGTCAAGTCTGATAAGGTCGAGATGAACTATGCAAAGGACAACGGCGACGGCACTTACAGCAATGCCACCACCGAGATCCCGTCCGTCACCGGCATCATGACCTCCTTCAACCGCGTTGGCTATACCTGGGCCGGCGGCAACTACAACATGATCACCGGCCTGCTGCGCAACGAGTGGGGCTTCCACGGCTTTATCATCACCGACAACGCAAACACCGGTGTCTTTATGGACGCTGGCCAGATGATCCAGGCCGGTGCAGACGGCAAGCTGACGAACCTGCCCACCGGCGCACGGTACACCTTTAACAAGGATGACGTTGCAGACTACCACTACGGTCGTGAAGCAATCCATAACATCCTGTACACCATTGCAAACTCCAAGGCAATGAACGGCGGTATGCCGGGCAGCCGTTATCTGGCAAAGGTCGAGCCTTACCAGAAGGTCATCTACGCAGTGGATGGTGTCTGCGGCGGTCTGATCGCAGTTCTGGTCGTTCTGACGATCCTCCGCTTCCGTAAAAAGAAAGAGGACGTAAAAACCGTCTGATCAACACATAGGAACAGAAGGGGCGGCGGGCAAACGCCCGCCCCCTTTTTTTGATTGTCAGGAGAGACCCATGAAACACACAGATATCATCAAGAGCTTGTCTCTGGAACAAAAATGCGCACTGCTGAGCGGCGGCACGGTGTTCACCACCCGGGCGCTGCCGGGCAAGGGCATCCCGGCCATTACCCTGTCGGACGGCCCCAACGGCGTGCGCAAGCAGGCGGGCGCGGCTGACCATCTGGGCCTGAACCCCAGTGTGCCTGCCACCTGCTTCCCCACCTCGGCTACCGTTGCCAACAGCTGGGACCCCGCACTGGGCGAGGCTGTGGGCGCAGCCATGGGCGAAGAAGCAGCGGCACAGGGCGTGTCGGTGCTGCTGGGCCCCGGCCTGAACATCAAGCGCAGCCCCCTGTGCGGCCGCAACTTCGAGTATTTCTCGGAGGACCCCTACCTTGCCGGTAAGATGGCTGCGGCCTACGTCCGCGGCATCCAGAAAAACGGCATTGCCGCCTGTCCCAAGCACTTTGCGGTGAACAGTCAGGAGCTGCGCCGCATGGCCTCGGATTCCATCGTGGACGAGCGCACCCTGCGGGAAATTTACCTGACCGGCTTCGAGATGGTGGTCAAGGAAGCGCAGCCTAAGACCATCATGTCCGCCTATAACCTTGTCAACGGCACCTACGCCAACGAGAACACCCACCTGCTCATGGATATCCTGCGCGGGGACTGGGGCTTTGACGGCGCAGTGGTCACCGACTGGGGCGGCAGCAACGACCACGCCCTTGGCGTAAAGAACGGCTCTACGCTGGAAATGCCCGCCCCCGGTGGGGACGCCGTCCGGGAGCTGATGAAAGCAGTGCAGACCGGCAAGATCACCGAAGCGGACGTGGACGCCCGGCTGGACGAACTGCTGGAGCTGGTGTTCACCACCAAGGCGGCAGTGGACGCCGCACCCGGCAAGTTCGATGCCGACGCCCACCACGCACTGGCACGCCGGGCTGCTGCCCAGAGCATCGTGCTGCTGAAGAACGAAAACGGCCTGCTGCCCCTTGCAAAAGGGGAAAAGGTGGCGGTCATCGGCGACTTTGCCCAGACGCCCCGCTATCAGGGCGCAGGCTCCAGCGCCGTCAACTCCATCAAGGTGGATTCCTTTCTGGAATGCCTTGCCGAGAGCGGCCTGAACAGCGTCGGCTACGCCAAGGGCTTTGACCGGCAGGGCAAGCCCGATGAGGCGCTGAAGGCCGAGGCAGTGGTGCTGGCAAAGAACGCCAATGTGGTGCTGCTGTGCATGGGTCTGGACGAGATCAAAGAGAGCGAGGGCATCGACCGCGCCGACATGAAGCTGGCAGAGAACCAGCTGGAACTGCTGGCGGCTGTGGCGGCGGCAAACCCCAATGTGGTTGTGCTGCTGAGCGCGGGCTCCTCGCTGGAAAGCGGTTGGGTCAAGGACTGCAAGGCGCTGGTCTACGGCTGCCTGGGCGGTCAGGCCGGTGCGGGCGCACTGGTCGAGGTGCTCACCGGTGCGCAGAACCCCTGCGGCAAGCTGGCGGAGACTTGGGCACGCAGCTACGCCGATACCCCCGCAAAGGCGCATTTCGGCGGCGACGGCCCCACCGTGGAGTACCGCGAGGGGCTGTATGTGGGCTACCGCTACTACGACACTGCCGGTGTGCCCACTGCCTTCCCCTTCGGCTACGGCCTGAGCTATACCAGCTTTGCGTACAGTGACCTGAAAGCAGACGAAAACGGCGTGACCCTGACTGTCACCAACACCGGCAGCTGTGCAGGTGCCGAGGTGGTACAGCTTTATGTGGCAAAGCCGGATGCAAAAGTTTTCCGCCCCGCCAAGGAGCTGAAGGGCTTTATCAAGGTGCAGCTGGAAGCCGGAGAGAGCAAGACCGTCACCATCCCGCTGGACGACAAGGCCTTCCGCTACTGGAACGTCAAGACCGACCGCTGGGAGGTAGAGGGCGGCAGCTATCAGCTGCTGGTGGGCGCTTCCAGCGCCGATATCCGCTTGACTGCCGCCGTCACGGTGGCGGGCACCGGCGCACCCGACCCCTACGCGGGCAAAGACCTTGCCCATTACCGCACCGCACAGGTGCAGAATGTGCCGGACGCGGAGTTTGAAGCGCTGCTGGGCCGTCCCATCCCGGAGAACAAGGTACACATCGACCGCAACATGACGCTGGGCGAGATGGGACACGGACGCAGCCCCATCGGCTGGCTGGCAGCGGCGGTACTGGGCACCCTGCTGCGCCGCAGCATCAAAAAGGGCAAGCCTGACCTGAACATCCTGTTCCAGTACAATATGCCCCTGCGGGCGCTGGCCAAAATGACCAACGGCGCTATCAGCATGGGCATGGTGGACGGCATCGTGATGGAGCTGCAGGGCTTCTGGATCATCGGCCTTGTGCGGGTGATTTTTGAGGCCGTGAAGAACCTCGTGCTGAACAGCCGCATGGAAGAGCGCTTGAAAAACAGCTGAAAGGAAGCAGGCTATGAATTTCTGGAATAACTTCGCGGCAAAGCACCCCGCCGCTGCCAAGTGGGTGCGCGAGGGCGGTTTGTTCGTCATCGTGTCCAACCTCATCACGGTGTTCAAGTACCTGCTGCTGCAATTTCTGCCCAAGGCCTTTGCAAGCCTGCCGGTGGTGGATTTCGGCTGGCCGGGCATCGACATCACCCTGTTCGGCGAGACCTTCAAGTGGAACATCCTCGGCTACGATGCCACCCACGGCGGTCTGCCCTACTTCTGCGCCTACATGATCGCCATGGTCATCGGCGAGTGCATCAACTTCCCCATCCAGCGCAATTTTGTGTTCCGCAGCAAGGGCGATCTGGCAAAACAGATCGGCTGGTATGTGCTGGCCTTCTGCATCATCACCTGCATCGTCAACTCCATCAACTGCATCTGGGTAGCAGTGGCCGGTCTGCTGGTACCGGACTTCATCTACAACATCGGCACCACCGTGCTCAACGGCGGCATCTCCATGGTCATCTTCTTCTTTGTGAATAAGATCATCTTCCCGGAGGGCGAAAAAGCCGCCAAATAATAAGCTATTCTCCTTCATTTTCTTCTTTTCATCATAAACCAGAAGGGCTGCTCCGTTCTCCGGGGCAGCCCTTTTGGTTTGAAGGAGAGAACCCCCTCAGTCATCTTATTTTTGTTTTTCTGCACAAAATGTTCTGCGGGCAGGGTTTTCCTCTTGACAAGCGGGCAAATGTTTCGTACTATATTTAGTAGTATGGAATCAAAGACGCTGTACGCAGGTTTCAGTGTGACCCTGTACCCGTTTCAGGCAAAGCGTGCCTGTTTGATATAAAATGGAACCGTAAAGAGAAAAGCCGTATGCTTTTGCCCGTGCCGCCGGTTTTGGGTGGTGCGTATGGTTTTGGTGTCACTTTTTGCATTGAAAGCTCTTTCTATATCATTGCCCGTGTCCTGCTGCGCAGCGTCTCCTGCTTTTAATTTTGCATTGAATTGAAACAAAGGAGAGTGAACGCAATGACCGCGATCGGAGTGATCGTGGCCTTGATCGTTGCTGTTGTCGGCGTGGCTGCGGGCTATTTTATTGGTTACAACAACCGTAAAAAGACCGCCGAAGCCCAGATCGGCAGCGCCGAGGCCGAGGCTACCCGGCTGGTGAACGAGGCGATCAAGACCGCCGACCAGAAGCGCAAGGAAGCGGTTCTGGAAGCAAAGGACGAGGCTTTCCGTCTGAAAGCCGAGGTCGATGCCCAGAAGGCAGAGGCCGACAAGGAGATCAAGCAGCGCCGTGCGGAGATCAGCCGTCAGGAGAACCGCATCGACCAGAAGGAGACAGCGCTGGACCGCAAGACCGAAGCGCTGGAAAAGAAGGAAGAAGAGCTGAAAAAGCGCGCTGCCGAGGCCGAGGAGCGTCTGGCAGAGATCGACGCTCTGCGCGCCAAGGAGATGGAGCGTCTGGAAACGCTGGCCGGTCTGAGCCAGGAGGACGCCCGCGAGGTGCTGCTGCATAAGGTGGACGAGGAGCTGACCCACGAAAAGGCCGTGCGCGTTGCCGCCTACGAGACCGACCTGAAGGAAAACTGCGATAACATCGCCCGCAACCTCATCGGACAGGCCGTCAGCCGCTGCGCTGCCGACCATTGCAGCGAGACTACCGTCAGTGTGGTGCCGCTGCCCAGTGATGAGATGAAGGGCCGCATCATCGGCCGCGAGGGCCGCAATATCCGCGCACTGGAGACCGCTACCGGCGTGGATCTGATCATCGACGATACCCCGGAGGCCATTACTCTGTCCTCCTTCGACCAGACCCGCCGCGAGGTGGCCCGCATGACGCTGGAGCGCCTGATCGGCGATGGCCGTATCCACCCCGCCCGCATCGAGGAGACGGTGGAAAAGTGCCGCCACGATCTGGAACTGCAGATGAAGCGCGAGGGCGAGCGTGCGGTGATGGAGCTGGGCATCCACGGCCTGCACCCCGACCTGATCAAGCTGATCGGTCGGCTGAAGTACCGCACCAGCTTTGGCCAGAACGCCCTGACCCACAGCATGGAAGTGGCTTGGGTGGCCGGTCTGCTGGCAGGCGAGATGGGCGTGAACGTTACCATGGCACGCCGCGCCGGTCTGCTGCATGATATCGGCAAGGCACTGGATCACGAGATCGAGGGCAGCCACGTCCAGATCGGCGTGGACATCTGCCGCAAGTACAAGGAGAACACCCAGATCATCCACGCCATTGAGGCACACCACGGCGACGTGGAGCCCAAGACCCCGCTGGCCTTCATCATTCAGGCTGCCG
>ERZ1027228.883-NODE-883-length-11587-cov-5.705515_pt1 | contig 11587 bp, 9 predicted proteins | sample MGYA00519266_ERZ1027228 | MGnify/ENA primary metagenome ERZ1027228 (study PRJEB26926, sample SAMN06164465) | human gut metagenome | biome: ENVO:00009003; feature: ENVO:2100002; material: ENVO:00002003 | host: Homo sapiens | place: USA | collected 2012 ...
GGACAGGGTGTAGAGAGAAACAGCTTTTTGGTCTCTTGAGGTACCGAACGGTGCTTGAGAGAGTTTCATAAACAGCCTTCTTTCGTGAATAGAGTAATCAAATTCATAAAGCAGCCCGGAAACAAAAATTCCGGGCTGCTTGGATTGCGGGAAAATGTTATTGCACTTTGCCGGATTCTACGTACTCCTTCAGCAGAAAGGTGGCTGCTCCGATGGCTACCGCGTCTTCCCCCAGGGAGGAGATCACAATATGGGGCTCCTTTACCGGAAGAACGTGCCGGGAAACTTCATCCAACAGAGGATTTAAAAGAAAGTCGCCCGCCTGGCTGACGCCGCCGCCCAGGATGATAAGCTGAGGGTCCAGCAGATTGATCACATTGCTGATGGCGATGCCTAAATAAACGGTGACCTGATTTACAATCGTGTTGGCCAGGGAATCGCCGGCCTTTGCGGCGTCAAAGACTACTTTGGCATTAATGTCGTTCAGGTTGCCGTGGATAATATCGAACATCATGGAGTTGGCGCCGTTGGAGATAGCGAACCGCGCCTGCTTGGAAATGGCGTTGGCGGATGCGATGGCTTCCAGGCAGCCGTAGCAGCCGCAGCTGCGAAATATCCATCTGTCGCTTATGAAGTTGCAGATAAAATCAAGGAATATTCCGGTATGGACATCCGTGTGACAGTTCCGGGACATACACAGCGAGGAGGAAGCCCGGATCCATATGATCGTGTGATTTCCAGCCTGTTTGGTGCAGAGGCAGTCGAGCTGATCAAGAATAAAGATTTCGGCAAGCTTGTTGTTATGCGTAACAATGAAGTGACAGCAATTCCGATGGAAGAGTCTGCAGGAAAGCTCAAATATGTTTCCCCAGACGATAGTATTGTTAAATATGCAAAACGTCTCGGTATTTCCTTTGGTGATGAGTAGGAGATACGGATTCGGACGCACAAAACAGGATTTCAAAGCATAAAATAAGAAAAACAGATAGACAATCAGCCAAAAACTGATTGTCTATTTATGTCATTTTATGTGAGAGGATTCCATGAAAGAAATCGATGAGATGTATGTGCATAAGTTTCGCACTCCGGAACTCATGGTTGTGGATGAGCAGGAGTTAGAGGAAGACCGGGCATATTTGCGTGCGATGTATCCGATGCGGGCAAAGCTGATACTGGTTATGGTGGAGGATGCCTGCGACCGGCTGGAATATGAAGGAAGTCCTATGTTTGCAGTTTATCCAGACAAGGTAGCGATGTTTTCAATTGCGAAGAAGATTTATGAGAAGATCTGCTATAAGGATGCGGACGAAACATTGCTTCATATGATTGAGATTATGGTCTGCCATGAATTTTATATTCGTCGGTGCAGATATCGTAAAAGGAGAAAATATTTCTAACTATGAAACGGTTTTTGATAAAGGCGTTTGTGTTCATTGCGGTTGCAGTGGGCACAGCCTTTCTGGTAAATCAATTCAATAACAGAGGCTTGGATCGTGTATCCAGCGAATTGGACGAACCGACACTTCCATATGTCTATCTTGAATTCGAGGGTAAGGTTATTAACCGGACCTGTGGATATACGCAGACGATGTCGACGAGCCTGATGCGGGATGGGATTGTGCCACTAAACAGTAATCATGGTGTGACGGTGCTTGTTGATAATGAAGCAAAATATGGCGAGACATTTACCTATGAGCTGCGAAGTATTGCAGGCGATTCACTGGTAGAACGCGGTGAAGCGGTTTCTGGAAGTGTTGAGAATGGGCGTAAGAAATATGATGTGAATTTCCGGATGGACATGCAGCAAAACCGGGAGTATGTATTTGTATTTATCATTACGGCGGCAGATGGTACGGAGGTGCGATACTATAACCGTGTGGTAAATCTGGCGGAACAGCATGCCAAGGCAATCGTGGATTTTGCAACAAACTTCCATGACACGACGTTTATTAAGGAAGTCAATGAGTCCGAGGGCAATGTTGTATTTGATAACCTGAAGACGGACAAGGCAGGAACAACGTCAAGTCTGGCACATGTCGATCTGAATGCAACCTATGAGCAGATCACTTGGGGCGGGCTGACACCTGTGGTTGTGACGGGCGTGACGCCGACGATCACGGAAATCGACAAGGAATATGCTGTGATTCACATGTCCTATGTGGTGGAATCCATGAATGACAAGAAGAGTCATTATTATCAGGTCGACGAATACTACAATGTCACCTATAACCGGAGTTCGGAGACGGTGAAGCTGCTTGCTTTCGACCGGTATCAGGAAAGCTTTTTTGACAGTGGTTACATTAGCAAGGACCGGAATAGTATCAGCATGGGCGTGACAAATGAGCCAGCAGAATATGTGACATCTGAGGACTATGGGATTTTAGCGTTTGTGCGTCTTGGACAACTCTGGATGTACAAGTACAATGACAGCTCGCTTACGAATATATTCAGCTATCCGCAGGACAGCTTCTCGGATGCCCGGACACTCAACACGAATCTGGATATCAATATTGCGGATATGGATGCGGATGGAAATATCTACTTTGTTGTGTACGGATATATGAATCGTGGCGAACATGAAGGCAAAAACGGTATGTCGCTGTATTATTATTCGGCGGAAGACATGACGACACAGGAGCTGTTCTTCGTGGAATGTGATGAGAGCTATGACATCATGAAGAAGGAGACCGGACGATTTACCTATTACAACGCGCAGACGAATAAATTCTACTATCTGCTTGATGAAACGTTGTATGAGGTATCCCTTGCTGATATGACGCAGACTGCGATTGTCGAGGGAATTCCTTCTGCCAAATACCTTGTGTCTGCGAACCGGAAGCTGGTTGCTTATCCGAATGCTGCCGAGGATGAAAATGTCACAGCAATCACGATACAGAATTTTGAGACAGGTGAAACGTATGAGAAAACCTGTGCAACTGGTGATCTGCTGCTGGCACTTGGATTTGTGGAAAATGATCTGATCTATGGCTGTGCGCATAGTGCAGACGTAATTATGACTTCCGATGGACAGGCAATCCCGCCATTGTATGAGTTGTTTATCATGAGCGATAATGGTGAACAGAAGAAAGATTACACGAAGGATGGGGTGTATATCATGAATGCATCGGTTGGGGATGATACCATTTATCTGACGCGTGCACGCAAACAGAACCAGTTCTTTGAAGAAATCGATCAGGATTATATTTCCTACAAGAAAGAGGAAAATAATAAGATGATCACGACGGATACGACATATGACAGCTATGCATGGAATATCTTAGATATTGTATTCCCATCGAATTTCTATCTGTCGGATACTGCAAGCTACCGGAAGACAAAATACGGAAGAGCAGAGGCTTACAAGGATATGCAGGTGCAGACGAAGACACGTGACGGTGCGTATTATGTGTTTGACAATGCGGGCTACATCGGCGAGTACGAAACTGCCGGAAGCGCAATCACGCGGGTGGTCGATGACGAGGCAGGACTTGTTGTGGACAGCAACGGAAATACGATCTATCGCTGTCTGGCAGCGGACAGCTATAATACAGTCGCAGATGAGATCAAAGAGACACCGAATCCGGATGCAAATCAGTCGCTGCTTACCTGTGCGTATATGTGTGCACAGTATGCGGGAGGTACACTGGAGCTTACAGATGCGATAAACTGTGGTACTTTTGAGAAGGTATTTGAGGATTACACGAATGGTGTCGGTATCAATATCTCCGGTATCAGTTTGTCGACGGCGCTGTATTTCCTGGATCGGGATATTCCGTTTGCAGCCTGCATCGATGATGGGCGGTATGTGCTTGTCATCAGCTACAATTCGACACATATTCGGTATTACGATCCGGTGCTTGGTGCAGAAGTGAAGGTGACACGGAAAGCATTTGAGAATTCACTGAGTTTACAGAGTAACACGATGTATACGTTTAGTGTACAGTAAAGAAATACACAGAGTCTGGGGGGAAAACTACCAGGCTCTTTTTGAATAACAAGCAGTTGGTACAAGATAGTACATACAGAGGTGAGTAACATGAACAGAATGCGAAAGGTATTAATTGCAGATGATGAGGTAAAAGTGGGACAGCTTGTGAAACGATTGATACAGTGGGATCGGCTTGGACTGACCTGTATTGGACTTGTGACAGACGGGCAGACGGCGTATGAAAAGATCCTGTCCGAATCGCCGGATATTGTGATCACGGATATCCGGATGCCGGTATTGACGGGACTGGAAATGATCCAGAAGGCATCCGAGCAGGGCGTGAAATGCCATTTTATAGTTGTCAGTGGATATAAATACTTTGACTATGCGCAAAAAGCGTTGAAATATGGCGTGGAAGATTATCTGCTCAAGCCAATCGATGAGGATGAGCTGAACAGGCAGCTGCAAAAGATTGTCGCGGAAGAAGAACAACGTGAGGATAAGCAGCAACAGGTAGATCAGATAGAGAAAAAACTGGAGGATAGTAAATATCTGCGCCACAAAGAATTTCTCAGACAGATACTAAGCCAGAAGCAGGAAAATATTGATGCCGCGAATACGGAGTTTGGACTTCAGCTTGAGAACAAGTGCTTCCGGGGATTAACCTTCAAGCTTGACCGGGATATTGATGTCGCAGAGAATACACAGCAGATGCAGTTTGTTCTCCGCAAGATCATGCAGAAGGCAGAGGATGCATTTTCGGCATGCACCATCGATCTGATTGCGGCCGTGCAGTCGAATCATTCCGTGCAGGTGCTGTTAAATTATTTCCAGACGGAGCAGGAGAATATCGACAACCGGATTACGGATTTTTTCAATGAGCTGAGCGATTATCTGGAGAACTTCCAGCATTACAGGATTACTGTCGGGGTGAGCAGTGAAGTCGAGAGCTTCGAGCAGATCAGTACTGCGATTGAGATGAGCAAAGAGGCGGCTGCCAGCCGGCTCTTCAAGGGAAACGGCAGACGGATCGAATATTGTCAGGAGCCGCACACTCTATTTTCGCCAAAGGACTTTCAGAATGAATATGAGGAATTCGCAAAAGCGGTTGAGACAATGCAACCGGATGCCTGTCAGTACCAGATTCACAAATGCTTCCGGCTGGCAAGCGATAAGGCACTTTTTGCAAGCGAATTTTATGCAATGGGATTGTGGCTGCTCCGCAGTACTTATGACATTCTGGAAATAGCAGATACATTTGATGTGGATGTGCAGCAGGAGGTGTTGGAGAATCTGTCGACAGTTGCGGATTTGAGAGACTATGTGATCCGTCAGGTGCAGCAATTGATCAAAGAGAGCCGTAGTGAACGGGAAAACCGCGAACGCAAGCCGGTATTGGAGGCAATCGCCTATATGAAAGAGCATTTTACAGAGAAGATCACGCTGGAGGATGTAGCCGCAACCATCGGCTTCAATACGAATTATTTCTCAGAATTGTTTAAGAAAGAAACTGGTGAGAACTTCTCGAACTACCTGCTTGGAATCCGGATGGAGAAAGCAAAGCAGATGCTCCGGGACACGAAGATTCCGGTGTATGAAATCGGCGAAAGTGTCGGGTATAAGGATGCCAAATATTTCAGTCAGCAGTTTATGAAGGTTGTCGGTGTGAAGCCGGCAGAATACCGGAAGCTGTACTATTGACAGACGCAGTGAAACGCGAGGGCACAACATGGGAAAAATAATCTGGATATGTGTGGGTGCGGTGATTGTCTGGGCAGGGACAATCCTTTTGATGCATCGGATACAAACAAAGAAAATAAAGAAACTTGAGGATGACTATCGGGAGAAACAGCGCGTGCAGCAGAAGCTGAGGGAGGAATATTCCGTCAAGGTACAGAATAAGCAGGCGAAAATTGCAGCCTTGCAAAGTCAGATCAATCCGCATTTTTTGTACAATACGCTGGAATGTATACGAAGTGAGGCGCTTTTATATGAATGTGACAGCATTGCCCGTATGGCGAAGGCGCTGGCGGCTTTTTTCCGGTATAGCATCAGCAACAAAGAAAACATTGTGACAATCCGCGATGAGCTTCGGAATATTGAGAATTATTTCCTGATCCAGAGCTACCGGTTTGAAAATAAATTCGCCCTTGAAATCAATGTGGAGGATGACCGGGAAGAAGTCGGGAATTATCTGATTCCCAAGCTTTCGCTGCAGCCGATTGTGGAAAATGCAATCTTCCATGGCTTAGAGACGAAGGCGGAAAACGGAAAGGTGACAATACGGATTTATACGACAGATCAGGAACTGGTTGTTGTCATATCGGATAACGGAACAGGAATTGACTGGGATACCCTTGTTTCTATGAGACAGGCACTGGAACAGACGGAGGAACGCCGGGAGAGCGGCGACGATGGAAGCACGCACGGAGAGACAGCGGGGATGGATGCACATGGAACAGACAGGAACGAGAAGCGTGGAAACGGAATTGCATTGAGCAATGTAAACCAGCGGATCCAGCTCGCATTTGGAAACCGCTATGGTCTCCGCCTCTACAGCACGACCGGAATCGGAACAGATGTAGAAATCTGGCTTCCTAAGAAAGTAGACAGAAACGATCTGTGATTTAGAAAAACAGGAAAGAAAAAGCAGGCATGGATTATGAGACATGAGATTATTCGGATGGAACATGTGAATATCAGCAGACCGGGCAGGCATGAGATTGAAGATTTGAACCTGATTATCTGCCGGGGGTACAGCATGGGAGTTGCAGGCGTGGAAAACAGCAAGGAGATACTGGCGGACTTTTTCGAGGGGAAAGGAACGCTCGCAAGAGGCCGGATTTACTTGGATGGACAACCATGGAAGCCGGAAGGAAAACGGGATTTTGAGGATGCCGGCATTTTTGTGATCTCCAAAGACACGGTGTACATGGATTCGCTCGATGTCAGCGAGAATCTTTTTTTGTTACGAAGAAACAGCCTGCGTAAAATCCGGTTGAATGAAAAGGCATTGCATATACAGGGACGTGCACTGCTTGAAAAATACGATCTGCCTTATGCGGCAGATGAACATAGCAGCCATCTGAAGAACGGAGACCGTATTCTGATCGGGATGGTACGCGCCATCACACAGGGGGCGCGTATTCTTGTTTTGCGGGAGATTGTGTCGTGTTTTCCGGGAGAAGAACGCCGGAAGCTGAGACAGTTTGTGAACCGGTTGAAGCAGGACGGTATTACGGTTATATCAATCGATAACCGGGCAGATTTCACGGACCCTTTCTTTGATGAAGTGATTTTGTTCCGGCATCATACCATCTACAAAAAGATCTGTCAAAGCGAAGATACATGGATGATTGACGAGATATTAAAACGCGGTCTGGAGGCGGCAGATACTACCATACCGGAAGTACGCGATGCCAGCGGGAAACCACAGCGAAAGCCGGTGGATTTTTTCGTGTGGGAGACGTTCCGGGATGGCAGCTGGCAGCCGCAGATTTCGATGCGGGCAGGGGAAATCCTTGCGGCACTCGGTACCCCCGGACAGGTGGATGGTGTCTGGTCGGACATCCTTCGTTCCAATGCCATGCAGTCGCGGTTTGAGTTAGATGGCGAGATCATCGCCTACAAAAACATACAGGAGCTTATGAAGCACCGGATTGCGCTTATGGAGTATGGAAACCATACGGAAATCTGCGAGAATCTGACCAACGAGGAAAACATTCTTCTCCCGACATATCCGCGCATATGTTCAGCATTCGGGTTTTATCAGAAGCAGCAAAAGTATATATTGGAAGATAATTTCCTGGGATTGGACAGGCGGGACATCGAGCTGCTGAACCCTGAGACAGAAGCCTGGAAAATAGGAATCTATCGTTATAAGCTGTTTCATCCGCGTGTGCTGATCCTGAAAAACATGCTGCAAAATCTAAACGTCCGGGAAGTCGCATGGCTGAAACGGGAATTGCGGGAGATCGTGGGAAGAGGAAGCAGCGTCCTTCTGCTCGAAAACGAGAGTAAAGTCTGTGTGGATGTTGCGGACCGGCTGGAGGTGATAGCTTGAAGACTGTGCGGTCATTCTATGATAAATATCATATGGAAATCGGAAATATCGTTTTGATCCTGGTTCTTGCTATCGTATTGTTCCCCAGACTTTCTGCAGACTATGTACTGCATCAGTTTGTGATTATCGTACTGTTGACGATGGGACTCTCGCTCGAGATGCTGAGCGGTGTTTTAGATTTCGCATTTATGGCGGAAATCGCAATGACGACATGCCTGGGCGGACTATGCCTGCGGGCAGGGTTTCCGGTCTGGGTGAGCTTAACGGTTATGATACTGGCACAGATGCTGTTCGGGATGGCAAAGGGGCTTCTGATTGGCAAAATCCGTGTAAACCCTATTTTGCTGACTTTTATTTTGCAGCAGATCTATCAGGGGATAGCTGCCGTGTTCGGGGATGCGATTCAGGCGCCGATCCCGAAGAATTACTATGGTTCCTACATGTTCTGGATGATTTTTTCCGGTATTGCAGTTGTAATTTATGTGTTCCTGCAGTTACTGCTTACACATACATATTATGGGAAATACGTACGGATGCTGGGAGAAAATGAAACCTCGGTCAAAAACAGCGGAATCCGTTTTGATATCTGCCGCATGATTATCTGTGGAATCAGTGGTATTGTATTTGCACAGGTGGCATTGATCTTTTTGTTCATCACCAATGGCGGCAGTGCCGGTATTGGCAGGAGATACCTGTATCCGGTAATTGCGGCAGCGTGTCTTGGCGGAATAAACTTTCTAAAAGGAAAAGGAAACCTGCGCGGCACTGTTTTGGGCAGTCTGTCCATGGTGCTTCTTCTGAATCTGTCTGCGGGGCTTTCTCTTTACAGCTATTTTTCTTATATCTGGGAAATCGCAATTCTTGTAATTGCGGTGGTTATTTTCGCTAGGGAGAGCAAGAACTGAAAATCCTCTCCCTAAATCCGAAACTTGTCCGATTGTGGGAAGGGCAGATCCTCCATATAATAAAACCATCAGATAGATACATCGAAATGATCCCACCGGAAGCCGGACGTGCTTCTGCCATTTCCCTGTATCTGACGGAAGAAAAAACAAAGAAAATGAGGAGGAAATGACTATGAAAAAACGAAAGAGATTGTTTGGTATTTTGTTGGCAGTAGTTATGACAGTAGCAATGATGACAGGATGTTCCGCAGGAAAGGGCGGCACATCCGGAAGTGGAGTAAAGGTAGGATTCCTGGCACCGACACTCCAGACGGAGTTTATGATTGGAATCGATGAGAAGCTTCACGAGGAATGTGACAATCGTGGATGGGATTATGTATCTGCAAGCTTCGATAACGATTCGGCAGCAGCCGTATCTGCAATCGAGAACATGGTAACCGGAAATTGTAATTACATCGTAGCAATGGTATCCGATACATCCTGTGACGATGCGCTGAAGGCAGCACAGGAAAAGGGCGTCAAGATTATTGAATGTGGTGTTGAGACAGCAGTACATGATCTCGTGCTCAAAACTGACCAGTATTCTATCGGAACACAGATCGGTGATATGGCAGCAGACTGGCTGAACAGCCAGCTCGGCGGCGAAGGAAACATCGTAGTATATACAACCTATCAGAACCAGGATATGCAGGATCGTGGACAGGGTATCCAGGATGCAATCAAGGAGAAAGCTCCGAATGTGAACATTCTGGAAGTCGTTGATATCGGTAAGGATGTTGTAGGATCCGGAACAACCACGACAGAGACGATGCTTCAGAAATATTCGAACCTGAACGGAATCGTGTGCTATGGTGATGCGGCAGCGGTAGAATCTGTTGAGGCAGTGAAGGCAGCAGGCAAGGACAACGAAAACTTTGGCGTATTCGCCTGTGATGGTACAAATCAGGCTTTGAAGGGTATCAATGATGGAACATGCATGCGCGGTACGATGTACTTCGAGCCAATCGGAAGTGTTATGGCGGAATATATCCAGCAGATGGTTGACGGCAAGGCCGTTGATGAGGCAGTCGAAACTCCGATCCACGCAGTAACAAAGGCAAATATCGCAGATTACTATAAAGCAGACAAATAAAGATTGCAAAAAGAATGCCTCTGGTGAATCATCGGAGGCATTCTTAGAAAGGGGATGAACTCTGTGAAAAACATACTGAGTGTAAAAAATATCGTAAAAACATATCCCGGCGTTATCGCAATCAATGATGTATCGTTCGATGTAGAAGAAGGCGAGATCCACGCTCTGATCGGTGAAAACGGAGCAGGAAAATCAACCCTGATCAAGGTATTGTCGGGAGCGATCGTTCCGGATTCCGGAACGATTGAGCTGGAAGGCAAACAATACAACCAGATGACACCGAAGCTTGCAAAAGATCTGGGAATCGAGGTCATCTATCAGGAATTTACGCTGGTGCCGGGCATCAGCGCAGCGGAAAATGTATTTCTCGGAGACAAGACGAAGCCCGGTGCGTTCTGCGACATCAAAGATCGCGAAGCGCGTGCGAAGAAAATATTTGATGACCTTCAGGTAGATATTGATGTATCCAGACCGGTAAAGACGATGTCACCGGCGCATCAGCAGCTCGTCGAAATTGCGAAGGCAGTCAGCCGGAATGTAAAGATCCTGATTATGGATGAGCCGACCGCACCATTGACGGTCAGCGAAGTAGAGACGCTGTTTCGTATTGTGCGGGAATTAAAAGCAAAAGGTGTGACGATCATCTTCATCTCCCACCGGTTGGAGGAGCTGTTCGAGCTTGCGGACCGCGTAACGGTTATGCGGGATGGCTGCTATGTCGGAACAGAAAATATAAAAGATATCGACAGGCAGAAGCTGATCACGATGATGGCAGGACGTGAACTCAAGGAATCTTATCCATCGCGTACCAGTCAGATCGGCGAGGAAGCATTGCGGGTAGAGCATCTGACAGGAAATGGAGACCATGATATCTCGTTTACCCTGCACCGGGGAGAAATCCTTGGATTTGCCGGACTGGTCGGCGCAGGCCGTACCGAGCTGATGCGGGTAATCTATGGTGCCGATCCGATTGAAAGCGGAAAGATTTTTGTAAATGGCAAGGAAACAAATATCCGCACATGTCAACAGGCAATCCAGCATGGAATCGGATATATCCCGGAGGACCGGAAGGCGCATGGCGCATTTCTCCGGATGAGCATCAAATGGAATGTCGTTGTAAATAACCTGCGTGGCATCTCCAAAGGACCATTCGTTGATGAGAAGCTCGAAAACCGGATTGCCGAGGATTACGAGGAAAAATTCCAGATCAAGACGCCATCCCTCGAGCAGAGGGTGGAGAATCTCTCGGGCGGTAATCAGCAGAAGGTTGTAATCGCAAAGACACTTGCGGCAAACAGTGAAATCATCATCTTTGATGAACCGACGCGGGGAATCGATGTCGGTGCCAAGCAGGAGATTTACAAACTGATGAATCAGCTTGCCGGTGAAGGAAAGGCAATCATTATGGTAAGCTCGGATATGCCGGAGCTTTTGGGAATGTCTGACCGGATTATCACCATCTACGAGGGTAGGAAGACCGGAGAGCTTGCGAAATCAGAATTCGACCAGAACTATATTCTGGATCTGTCTCTTATACACATCTGACGCTGCCGACGATA
>ERZ1027228.898-NODE-898-length-11455-cov-9.620000_pt1 | contig 11455 bp, 10 predicted proteins | sample MGYA00519266_ERZ1027228 | MGnify/ENA primary metagenome ERZ1027228 (study PRJEB26926, sample SAMN06164465) | human gut metagenome | biome: ENVO:00009003; feature: ENVO:2100002; material: ENVO:00002003 | host: Homo sapiens | place: USA | collected 2012 ...
CCCTATCGACAAACCCTAAAATAGATTGGCAAACCCTAAAGAACTTTGATTATCCGATTTTTCTTAATTCGCTATCTGAACAAGCCCTTTGTATTCCCATGTCGCTCCATAATCAGTTGACTGAAATACAATCCCATCTTTCTCCGCTGCATCTGTGGTAACCGTTATCGTCAATGTGTCGTCCTCTTTTTCAGGCATATTCAGGTAATCAAAATCCTCCACCGTAAATCCGCAATCGATAGCGATTTGTGGTAATTCTGAAACAAGATCCATTGGAAGTTTCATTTCTTCAAAGGCCCTTCCGCCATCGCGAGTGACATATAAGCGGGAATAGGACTGGGATGCGCCTGTAATTCCTGCAACCCCAAAGTTCTCATCATAAAATATTAAACCTTCTGCAACTCCCAATTGTCCACTGAACGGATCATCATTTATGCATTCCCAAGTAGAACCACCATCCATTGTCTTTTCCATTACATAAAATCTGCTTCCGGCAGCTGCATCCGTTATCACCAAACGCCATCCATTATTTTCATCTAAAAAGAAATACATAGTTCCATCACTTTGATCCACAGTCCAACTTTCTGTATCTTTAGCATCCTCCACCTGCTGCATCGTATTCTCCTGCTTCAATTCTTGTTGACTGACGTACTCAGGCTCCATAATATATCGAACAGGTGTGACACTATTTAAATCAGGAATATGCAAAGATACCTCAAACCCAACGATTTCTCCACCGCTTCTAAGCTGAGTAAAATTGCCGGTTCCTGTTTCAGTTCCATCACCATCTGCATCTCCCGAAATATATTGTAAGCCTTCCTCTGAACTAAAAGATCTTCGCCCCATATAGAGTATTTCATAAATCTGCTGCTCTTCAAATGTTTCAGCCCACGCCTCTACCTGACTCGTCCAGTCTGAATTGTTCAAAATTTCAATCATTGGAGACAAACGCATATCGTCACTATATTCTCCATTCACATTACCATCTATCCAAACAGTCATATCATTACTGCTGTCTGCGTCATAATCAATAAGATACGTTTTTTTCTCTCCAGCCTCATTTTTTCCATATATGAATGCATAAATCCTTTGAATCGTTCCGTTTTCATCAAATGACACCTGATATTTATTTGCAATATAGAGTTCTTCCGGCAGTTGCAATGCTTCATCCAAATCCATCAGAATCCCTTCTACACCATCCTCAAAAAGATTATTATGCTCCAGTTCTACTTCTTTTTTACGCATCCACTCATCAAGTTTCCAAGACAGTGCCCCGTGATACGGAACTGCAGAATAAACGATACGTCCACCAAAGAATAAAGTTGCTGCTATAAGGAGTATCATTTCCGTATAGAAAAGTTTCTTATTTCCATTATCTCCTGAATTAACTTCTTGATTATGCCTTTTCGAAATCAGCCAGAGAACCACTGTGCCAACCAATCCTATTATACCTAACGCCAACATCGGTATATGCCTTCTCAAGCCACCATATTGACATAGATGCCAGAATTGATACAACATAAATATATATAGTATTAAACTTACTTTTCCCGTGATTTTATAAATATATTTCATGTAAGTCTCCTTTCTTCAGATCTGTAAAAATACCATAAAACACCAGTATTATCAAATCATTCTTTAATACGGTATTGGTAATCTGGTATATGCATAATTCCATCATCAAGGATTTCATTCCCCAAATATTGAAAGCTACCATCATCAGCAAACTTTACTGTAAGTTCATGGGTTATGACCGCATCATCACAAATGACCATATCACACACCGCATCCACCGTTAATGTCACTGTTCCATCCTCATTTTCTTTGATATCAATAACCTCCGGCAACGAAGTTCCAAAAAAAGTTGGTGCATAGTTAAGGCAGCCTAGTCGTACCCATACATAAGTCTGATTTTTTTCATCAAATACCGCATATTCCTGAATTTGCTCTGCTGTTACCGGAAGATATTCCATGATCAAACTCTCAAATTCTTCTTTTGGTATTCCATTTGGATAATCCTCGGCATCAAACGCTTTCTGATGTTTCATGGCATACAGATATTCATATATTCCATTATAGTCCAGTTTTTCCATATGGTCGGTATCCCAATTCGAGCATAAAAGATTATTTCCCTGATACCCCAGACCTTGTACGCATCTTTCTGACATTTCCCGTTGTTCCTTAGATAATGGCTTTATTCTTACCAGACAGCTTCCGTCAACAATCTCTGTAACCTCCGGTGGTTCCGGAACACATAATTCATAACAAAACCATCCTTTATCCGTATATTTCCACTCCTTTATCCTTGCATAAGAAATATAGGACAATCCATATGTATCATTGGTGTTCCATGTAGCACACGCACTTATTAAATACATGTCCTTTCCATCAAAAATAAATTTATCTCTGCCAATGCCACCATCTGACTGCAACTCGTAAAGCACTATAAAACCAGCTTTCTCTTCCTGACAGTTTTTAAGAAAATCTTCGACTTTTTTATAATTTTCCATTGCTGCATATGCTTTCATCGTTATAACCGGATACCCTTTTTCTTTTATCCGATCCTGCATTTTATAGATTGTCTTATCATCCAGAACCGTATTAACTGCCTCCCCTTTATCTGCCTGAGTATAAATATCAGAAATAAGCTCCAGAATCATTTTACACTCATCCTCTGCTTCTTTTCTTTCCGGCTCATCTATTGGAAGGTCATAACCTTTTTCCCACTGTTCTGCAACATCTTCTTTTGCATTCTCGTTTTCTTCCGTAGAATCAACATCTCTACTATCCATCAACTGACTATCTGATGTCATATCTTTCCTTATGCATCCACATAACAGGCAACTAATCAGTACAATGAACCAAATGCACTTTTTCATAAATATTGTCCTTTCCATTCAGTCACATCAGGGATTCATCACTGTTCTCCGTATATATCATTCCATTCATCTTCAGTTAAACGCGGCGTATGCCATGTAATGTTGTTTTTTTCTTCCTCTGAAACAATGCAATTTGATACATACTGGAATCCACCGTCAGATAATGGTCTGACCGTAACATCATGCATATATACATTTGAATCGCCTGCATACGGATATACCACATGAACGTTGAGCGTTATCGTCCCATCCGAATGTTCTTTATACCCAACCACCTCGGAATACGGATATTCTGGATACTCTATCTCATAAAATCCTCTTGGTTTATATTCGTATGTTTGAGTTTGATAATCGTAAATAGTTTTTTTCTGCAATTTATCACTGTCGATATTAAAATATTCCATAATTACATTTTCAAACTCTGTTTTAGGAATATGATAAACTGCACCTATGCCTAAGTTATCATCTGCTACATATGGAAATTTTTCATTATGCAACTTTGGATACAACAAATCAAACATGTCATAGAAATTCAGTTCTCCAAAATCATCCTCATTCCAATCCACTAAAAACATATTATTTAACTCATATCCTATTGGCAAAAGATATTTTTCATTTAATTCCCGACACTTTGCATCCAATGGCAGTATACGAAATGCTACATGCTCTTCTGCAGAACTTAATGTTAATACATACAATTCTTCTGAAAAATAAGTTCCAGAAAACATCAGATATCCATCATCGGTATATCTCCAATAATCGGTTTGATATTCACCCTCATCTTCACTTTTCATAATCCCATCTTTGTATCCGTAATAGCATCTTTTCACATGAACCACTCCTTTTTCTGTCTGTAAATGGTAGACCGAAAATCCTCCCAGACTGCTCACTTGGAGTATTGTCACTTCTGCTTTTTCTTGTTTTTCCACCGAATCACAAAAATCTATCACATTTTGTATTTGTGTCATATCAACTCGATTTTCACAATCAACTGCCGCATATCCACATTCCCCAAATCTTTCTACAACTTTACGTACTGTTTCAATATCCTTCAGCTTATTTTTTGTTGTGGCTTCCGCATAAATATCTATCGGAATATTTATAAAATTGTCATCCATTCCTTTCTCACTGACCATTTCAATAGGTTCAGAAGCTACTGGTTCTTCTGTATTCCCTTTACATCCCGAAATCCCCATCGAAAAACCTATGCTAATTACCAGAAAACCACTTTTCAAGAACCTGACTATCTTTTTTGACAACATAACCGCTTCCACCTCTTCCTTTTACGTCTTCTACCATGCTGACGATCATAATAGGACGCTCCATATTCTTGTCCGTTGTAAAAACAGAAAACCATCCCAATTCAGTCCCCGTTGTATCATCTTTTGATGCTTTGATTTCTGCAGTTCCCGTTTTTCCAGCCAATGTAATATCCGTTCTGCATGCTGCATAGCCAGTACCATGAGGATTGTTTATGACTTCTTTTGTATCCTCCAAAACCATCTGTGCTGCATCCTTTGTAAATGCCGCTGTGATCCAAACGTTCGGTATCGCATCTTCCTTATATGTAAGATATGGTTTTATCATATTTCCTTCATTGCAAAATGCAGAATATATACAAGCCATATGCAAAGGATTTACAAGAATCTGACCTTGTCCATACCCACTATCAGCCAACTGTATCTCTTTCTCAATTTTATCTGTGTTAGAAAACTGCGATTTCGCCACTTTAATATCAAACGGAAGTTCTTCATTGAATCCCAATTTTGTCAATGAACTTTCCATATCTCTTTCACCAATTTTTAATGCCGCCTTGGCAAAATAAATATTGTCTGAATATATCAAAGCATTTTTTAAAATAACCGGCTCATAGGCATGAAGCGTCGTTACATGATAAGACCCCCATGATGAATCTTTCTGCCAGCTCAAACCTTCATTTCCATAATCCTCGTTAGGATCAATCGCCCCCGTTGTTAATCCAATAGCAGCTATGATTGGCTTAAACGTAGAGCCTGGACACCAGACCTGTCGAAAACGATTATACATAGGTTTGTTCTCATCTTCATTCAGCGCATTCCACTTTTCACTTGACATGCCCCTAATAAAATCGTTGTTATCATATGAAGGTGTACTGACTAAAGCCAATACTTCTCCCGTATACTGATTGATAGCAACTGAACAGCTCTTATCATCTTTAAATTGTTCATATAATTCTTTTTGCAAATTCGAATCTATCGTTAGTTTTATATCTTTTCCATTTTCCACAATCGTGCTTACTACGATTTTTTTCTTATTGCCGTTTGAATCAACAATAGAAATAGCACACCCATTCTGTCCCTTTAATTCTTTTTCAAATAACCCTTCCATTCCACTTTTTCCAATCACACTGTTCGATGTATATCCCTCCCCTGCGTGATCTTCTAAATCTTCTGCTGTAACGTTTTGAACATATCCCACTAAATGTGCAGCAGCCTCCCCCAGTGGATATTCCCTTACAGTGGTATCTAAAATTTTCACACCTGGAATCTCTAATAATTTCTCCTGTCTGTCTTTCTCTGCCAATGTTTCCTGATCTGGCTCAATCGACATCAGTTTTAATTCATTCACCTTTGGAACTGTTTTTAATGGTACAAATGAATCATCTTTTACCCATTTTGCTGCTAATTTTTTTTCTATATCTTCTGTTTTCATTTCCAATAATTCTGCCAACTGACTGATAGCATCATTCTTATTCTCTAATTTTCCGGGAACTACGCCTATAGAAGAAGCCACTCCCTCGCCTGCAAGCATGTGACCATTTCGGTCTATAATCTGCCCTCTTTTAGCACTTGTTGTAGACACTTTTACCTTATCTGTGGAATCCAGCTCTGGAAATATCAAAGAATCATTCCATATCAGCTTATATTTGCCTTTTTTCAGTATAAATGATGCCTTATTTTCAAAAGTTACGTTTCCTGCAACAGTATCCATAGATGTTTCATAACAGATCTCTTTTTGTTCTTTATCATAAGATGTGATATGAACTTTCATATTATCTACATCAATTCCCTCATAAATAGCAGAATTACGTTTTACAAAATCTTCCTGACTGATATTCCCAGATATTCCTGCATCAATCATTTCATACATTTGTTCATATTCTCGATTTGAAATATGAGTCATATACGTTTTAAGAACCTTCTCCGGTGATACATCAGGTACACTTTCATACCATACAAAAAAGGCAACCACAGCTGTAATCAAACATAAATTCACGAGCCATATAATGTATATCCTGCTTTTTTTCTTTTTTTTCGTCATAGCATCTCCTTTTCTTACGGTTGTAAGATTTTATTTTAAAAAAAATTGTTCTTTCCATTTCAAAAGTTATGTCAAAGCAATCATGATTTCTTTTTTCTGTATATAATATTCCCTTATATCTTACATCTGTAAGATTTAAACGTCAAGTCTTTATTTACTTTTTCTAAGCTAATAAAACATCCGGCATGAAGAGTATGTCTGCTTTCCTGCGCAAGCTGATCTTATATGGATATGTGTATGATGTCGATTAACAGTTACCTGCGAAATTATAATACGGAGTTGGGACGTATCAGCTCCAATTTAAACCAGATTGCAAAGACGGTAAACAGCACCGGAAACATTTATCAAGAGGATATAAACGAAGTAAAGGAGTTGATGAATGAGGTATGGCATACACAAAAATCCATGCTATCAAAGCAACCGTTGATAAAGCCATAGAATATATCTGCAACCCGGACAAAACCGATGAACAAATCTATGTTTCGTCTTATGCGTGTGCGTCCGAAACTGCGGCGATTGACTTTAAATATACGCTTGACCATTGCAGGGAAAACAGGACGAAATAAAGTCTACAAAACTAATTCGTGACGCAACTATTACTAAGAACCGTACAAATAATAAAGCGTATGTTGAAGGCATGGTGGACATCATTACCTCTTATGACGCTGCTATTTTGCCATAATTATGGACAAGCCAGATGAACCAATTATTGTTCCGGAGCATCATCTTCCAAAGCAGTATTACCTTCTTTTAAAAAAGGTTGAGTTTTACTGTAATCATCATCACTATGGCAAAGCTATGATGATATTTGATGAGGTGCATGAGGATGCTGACCGAAAAATTGCTGAGGCAATTACAGGTTTTCTTTTCAAAACGAAGTTTGGGCGTTCTTTCCATCACATATTAGAAATGCCTTTGTTTGTCAGCTCTGCTGTAACTCCTGCAGTACAGTTCGCCGATATATTTGCTGGTATCGTGAGACATCGTCAAAAGGCGGGCAACTTGCCCGCCTTAAATCTTTAAATTATGCTTTGATTTTTCCAGAAAATATTTTACTTACTTTGTTTTTCATAAGTATGAATACAATTTTTACTTATTTCCGTATCTGCGAAAACTCTTATAAATAAAAGGCAGTAAGGCTATTGCCATCACTGTATACATTACCATTACAAGCGGAATTTGTCGAAATACACAATTCCCAATCTGATAAATAAGTGGGACTTTTACACTTGCCTGTACATTTGTCAAAATTGTTGGTATCAAATTGAAAAGCGTTGTATACCCAGAAAGTGCCCGTCCTATAAATGGCAATAAGCAATATAAAAAGAACGGAATGCAAACAGCGACACTAATTGTATGCATTTCAGCCGCTACTAACATAGACACTGAAGCCGCCAGCATACTGGCTATAAATCCACATACAACTGTCAATAAATAGTATTGTCCATATGACATAATGTAAATACTATATGCCTGATACATTTGATATGGTGTATTCATACCACTGGTTCCCATAATTCCAAAACAAATCACACTAAGTAATATAATTCCCATACAATAAATCATAACTGTCGTAACTACTCCTGCCAGTATTTTTGTTTTAACAGCTTTTGTACGTCCATATTTTGTAGAGAAAAATACTGCATCTGCTTTTGTCTGAAAATCATCTGCAAATATTCCAGCACAAATAAAACCAACTATGATTGCCAGAATAATAGAATACGTTTCTACATACATAATCATAGTATCCCACGAACTATAAGATTCGTATTCTACTGGTAATTTTATTTCATTGTATTTCTTTTCCAAGTATTTTTTCTGAACAGAAGTCTTTCCATATTCTTCTGCCATCTTTTCCATATTTTTATGATAAGTGTCATAGAACTCTTGTATATTTTCTTCTGTAATTTGATTCAGAACACTTTCATCATATTCTGAATCTGGTGTTAATACCGATATTATAAAACTCCTAATATCATCTATCGGTTGCAATGTCGTTCCGTAAATTGCATTTTCTTCTGAGGATTGTGTCACCGCATTTTTATTTTGTTCTATAACTTTTCCAAGTTCATCTTCTGTCAATGTACCTTTCCATGCTCGTCTGTTATCTGTAAGTTTTCTTGTTGCCATAATTCCAGTACTAGCATTTCCATTCTCATCCACATAGCGATTACTTGTAACTGCAAATCCGCTAAAAATGACAGCGAGTATCAATGCCAATCCGATTACAAATACATTAATTTTCTTTGAAAAAATTCGTTTTAATTCTAATTTAAGCATCTTGTTTTTCCTCCGATTTTTCTCCAAAATAAAATAGAAATGCATCTTCCAGATTTTTTTCTGCAGCCACAGCATCTTCTGTTGGCTTTTCTATTGAAATAATTCTAAGCTCTGCTCCGTTTTTTGTTGTTTTTATATTTCCAACCAAATATTCATTCATATATTTGTCTATCATACTTCTCGAAATATTACATTGCCATACATTTTCTTTCATAGAAGATACTAAATCTTCCGCAGTACCTGCATAAAAAAGTTCTCCATCTTTCATTAACATAATGTTATTCGCAATGTACTCAATATCCGATACAATATGTGTAGACAAGAGCACCAAACGTTCTTCCGACAATTCACTAATTAAATTACGAAAACGTATTCTTTCATTCGGGTCTAATCCAGCGGTAGGTTCGTCCAGGACAAGAATTTGCGGATCGTTTAACATCGCCTGTGCTATTCCTACACGTCTAACCATTCCTCCAGACAAATTCTTCATTTTTCTTTTACTAAATTTTTCCATTCCTACTTGATTTAATAATTGCTTCACTTTTTTTCTGGCAAACGGCATTTTTAACCCTTTTATAGAAGAAATGTACATCATATAATCATATACGGTCAAATCTGGATAATATCCAAAATCCTGTGGTAAATATCCCAGAACTTCTCGGTATTCACCTCCTAGTTTCCATATATCTTTACCATTCCATAATATTTGTCCTTCTGATGGTTGAACAATCGTACAAAGCATACGCATTAATGTGGTCTTTCCTGCTCCATTTACTCCAAGCAGTCCATAAATTCCTTTTTCCATAACACAATTCACTTTATTAACAGCATTTACTTCTCCGTATTGTTTTGTTACATTTTTAAATTCTAATTTCATACGTGTAATCCTCCAAAATTTTTTCATCAAATACTAATGACTTCTGAACACAAAAAACAAAATATACAAAAGTCAATATCAGCATAGCCACCCATACCGGAGTTACAATTTTCTGATAAATAACATCATTTGCAACAATCATCATCCATAAACCAACCCATACCAGACAAGAAAGCACTGCTATATATTCTGATTTTTCCCATCTGCTGTACAATACACGAAAACATATACAACATGAAACATTTACCGGAAGCAAAAAATTAACCACCAAATCACTTAACGAGAGTATTGTTGTTTGATATGTAATTGCCAAAAACACCATAACGATCACCAGATCCACTACTCCAAACATTAACATTCTTGCTGTACAAATCTGACGCAGTGTGTAATAAGACGCCTGCTCAATCTCAATCGCACCATTTCTTCTGTTTTTCCAAATTTCCGGGATAATCAGAACCACAAATATTGTGGCAGATATTCCCATAATCCTCATCATATCTTTTATGTCTGACGTATAATTACTCAACCATATCCATAGACACATAAGAACATAACCTTGTAAAATCCACCATCTTTTTTTTATGAATTTTGTCTGCTCATACAAAAATTCAAAATAAGATGTTCTATGCGATTGTTTCGATAAAACCGACTCTGACAAAATATTCTGACAAGCTTTTACTGTTTTGTTCTCTGCTTCAGCTCTTACATACTTTTCTTCAATCTCCTCTTTATATTCCTTTATTTGTTGCTTATAATTCTTCATCTTTTTTCACCTCCAACTCTTTCATTAAAAGTTCTTTTGCTCTTCCGATTCGATATTTTACAAGAGAAAGTTTGATATGAAGTAATTCTGCAATTTCTCTTTGCTTCAATTCCTGAAAAAAATATAAAACTGCCGTTTCTCTAATTTCTTCCGGTAACTTTCTCACTGCCTGTTCAATAGTTAATCGGACTCCTAGCTCTTCTACATGATTTTTACTACTGTCCTCCGATTTTAGCAGTTCCTCTGATGGAATATCTTTTTTCTTTTTGTAATAATTTTTAACGGTATTTCTGGCAATTGTATAAAGATAATTCTTAACTTTTCCATATTCTCTATATCTATATAAATTGGAAAAGAAACGTATAAACACTTCTTGTGTCAAATCCTCTGACTCATAGGGATCATTGATATGTAGCAAACAATATTGATATATACTTGAGTAATATTTTTTGACCAGTTTTTCACACGCATCTTCATCTCCTGCTCTTGCTAGATGTACTAACAAAGAATCAGTTTTGTATTCCATTCGCAAATTTGCCTCCCTCTGTTTTCTAAATAATATAACAATCCTACTATAAAAAAAGTTAGGATTTTCTTTTGTTTTTATTTATATTTTTCTAAACATTCTTCCAAACATAAATTTTCTTCTTTCATTATTTTAGCGACAGTCGTTCCAACATAACGGTAATGCCATGGTTCATTACTAATTCCTGTTATATCCGTTTTTGCTTCTTTCGCAGAATATCCTTGTTTTTCATATTCATTGATTTTCTCGTCCATAATTTTTTGTTGTTCTTCTGTTGTTCGATATCCTTCTCTAACAAACAGTGCCAGCCCCTCAGCTCTTGCATCATTAAACATTTGTTGTAATTCTGGATAAATCCGTGAATCTACTTTTTTACCATTCGATAATTCTGTCAATTCTACTTGATAATTATTGGGAATATAATGTTTTCGGTCGACAAAAATAAGATTCCATTCACCCGAAGTGTCTGCAAAGGACTTTTCTGACTGCAAAATTTTCGGTAATGTTAATTCTCCAACCTGCACATCGATTTTTATTGTTCTCCACATTACAACAGTTATTATGATAGTCATTAAAAGAATGAATACTCGTAAAATATTCTTTCTTCTACGATTGCTGTATCTTCTTTTGTTCATTTTCTCTCCCACACTTTCATTATCAAAATATTTCTACTTTTAATATAATTAACAACCAAAACGACAAAAGAGTTAGTATCTAAACTTATTTATCAATAAAAAGTTTATTTTTTCTCAATTCCAGCTCAATTTTCCCTCAATGCCTTTTTCCTCTGATTTTCGTATGCTTATCTCACAGCAGAGCAGTACCACACC
>ERZ1027228.923-NODE-923-length-11320-cov-8.884865_pt1 | contig 11320 bp, 10 predicted proteins | sample MGYA00519266_ERZ1027228 | MGnify/ENA primary metagenome ERZ1027228 (study PRJEB26926, sample SAMN06164465) | human gut metagenome | biome: ENVO:00009003; feature: ENVO:2100002; material: ENVO:00002003 | host: Homo sapiens | place: USA | collected 2012 ...
GAGATAGGCTCCGGTCTCGTGGGCTCGGAGATGTGTATAAGAGACAGCAATAGAATCCTGCTGCTCACTTTTTTCCATATTAATGATGTACTGGTGTCTGTCAGCATAAAGCTTGCGGACTGCGGCAAGTAAGGTATCCTTATTCATATCCTCCTCCGTAAGAACCATGGAATAACCATGCTCCTTGAAAGAATTGGCATTAAGAATCTGGTCGCCGCGGCTTGCATTAGCAGAAAGCGGAATCAGAAGATTAGGCTTCTTGAGAGCAAGCAGTTCGCATATGGCATTGGCACCTGCACGCGAGATAACGATAGAACTGATTGCAAAAAGGTCACGCATCTGCTCGCTTATGTACTCGAACTGGACATAGCCGGGAGTTCCATTGAGTGATTCGTCCATCTTGCCTTTTCCACACAGGTGAACAACCTGAAAATCCTTAAGAAGCTCAGGTAAAATGCTTCTTACAGCCTCATTTACATGGACAGCGCCAGTACTTCCGCCGACAACAAGAATAATAGGTTTGTCAGTTGTGAAGTTGCAAAGGTCAAGTCCGGCAGCTTTGTTGCCAAGCAAAAGCTCCTGTCTGATAGGAGAACCTGTAAGAACAGCTTTTCCTTCAGGAAGGTACTTGAGTGTCTCTGGGAAATTGCAGCATATTTTAGTTGCTTTTCTCATAGCAATCTTGTTGGCAAGGCCGGGTGTCATATCAGATTCGTGGATAATTACTGGAATATGACGGCTTCCGGCGGCAAGAACAACAGGTACAGACACGAAGCCTCCCTTAGAAAATACGATATCAGGTTTGATTTTTTTCATAAGTCTCTTAGCCTGAAAAAGTCCATGAAGCACACGGAAAGGATCAGACAGATTCTTAAGACTTCTGTATCTTCTTAATTTACCGGATGAAATACCATAATAAGGAATTCCAAGATCTTCAATAAGAGTTTTCTCAATACCGGTATATGAACCGATATAGAAAACCTCGTAGCCGGCTTCCTTAAGGCTTGGAAGCAGGGCAATATTAGGTGTTACATGTCCGGCAGTACCACCACCGGTAAGTACTATTTTTTTCATAGGTCATTCTCCTGAAAATATAATAAAATGTCCGATTTGTTCAAATGTATCATTACATTTTGTGAGCAAATCTTTCCTTAAAGCTGCAATGCATACAGAGCGGTTCGACCGCAGTCTTTTTCTTGAATCCCTCCATAAATGCGACGCTTCGTGGGCGTGAAAGGATTTCCTCAAGTGTTGAATCAAGAATATTGCCAAGAGCCATCACTCCATTACCGTCAAGACAGCACGGAACGACAGTGCCGTCACACAGAATAGCCATATGCTGGCGGAGTCCCTGACAGAATCCGCGCTCATTGCAATAAGTGCTGTTCACATCAGGCCATTCAAACGGAGACTGAACATTTATATAAAGATGTCTCTTGATTGTGCAGTTCTTCTCACCAAACAGAAAAGGCTCTTTCTTAGTATTCCAGAGTCTTAGTGAAATCTCTGTTTCAGTCTTATCAAGAAGCGTCTCGCAGGATTCAAAAAGATTATGAATATAAGAATCCATGTCAATGCAGTCGTTATCGTCAGCACTGTGAAGCGACACATTAATCTGATGCACAGGATACTCCAGTAAAACAGGAAGCTTCTCTTTAATAAGAGTGGCATTGGTAGTAAGATTTACTGTCATATCAGCGTCCTGACATATCTTAAGAATTTCACCAAGCTGTGGATGCAGAAGCGGCTCACCTTTAACATGAAGATAAATGTAATTAGTATAATGTCCGATTCTTTCAATCACTGTGCGGAATTCGTCCACACTCATAAAATGTGGTTTTCTCAGAGTTTCCTGACAGAAAGAACAGTGCAGGTTGCAGCTGCTTGTTATCTCGACATAAACTCTTTTAAATCGCGCGACACTATTCATTATCTTTCTTATATTCCTTTAAGGCTTTAGCAAGCTGGTCAGGACATGATGTGTCCTTATAGCCACATTTGATACCGTCCATTCTTTTGATAGCTTCGTCAATGTCCATGCCCTCGATAAGAGCAGCAACGCCCTGAGTATTGCCAGCACATCCGCCAGTGAAATGCACATTAACAACCTTTCCATCAACAACATCAAAATCTATTGCACGTGAACATACGCCTGAAGTCTTAAATTTCATAAAAATCTCCTTACTTATCTTTCTTACATTATTAGTTATTCGGTATATGTATTGTTGTGAGAAATTGACAGATTAGCGCAGAGTGCTTTGGAGTCGCCGGCACTAAGCGTGCTATGCGATAATCTGTCAATTTCTCACAATGTTAGTACACATACCTAATAACAGTATAACACTTTTACATGATATGAAAAAGCATAAGTTGTTTTATTGCAAATGTTCAATTATAATGTATGCAGTTTGAAATGGATATATAAGGAGGATTTATGATAGGCATTATTGGCGCAATGGACGAAGAAGTAGAACAGCTTGTTGAGGTAATGGAGATTACCCGCGAGGAAACTAAGGCATGCATGACATTTAAAGCAGGAAAGCTTGCCGGGAAAGATGTTGTTATTGTAAGAAGCGGAATTGGTAAGGTTAATGCTGCGGCATGCACACAGATTCTTGTCGATGACTTCAAAGCAGACTACATTATTAATACAGGAATCGCTGGTTCACTTAAGGCAGAGATTGATATTGCAGATGTTGTTATTTCATCAGATGTTCTTCATCATGACATGGATGCGACAGGATTTGGATATCCTTTAGGACAGATTCCAAGAATGGATACACTTTCATTTGCAGCAGACGAAAGACTTATTAAACTTGCTGGCGAGGCTTGTAAAAATGCAGTTCCGGAAATCGGAGTTCATGTCGGCAGAGTTGTAAGCGGCGACCAGTTCATATCAGACAAGGCTGTTAAGGAGAGAATCAGCAGCAATTTCGATGGCTTCTGTACAGAGATGGAGGGAGCAGCGATAGCACAGGTTTCTTACCTTAATAAAGTTCCATTTGTAATATTAAGAACCATATCAGATAAGGCTGATGACAGTGCAACAATGGATTACCCGGCATTTGAAAAGCTCGCAATTGCTAACAATGTCAAGGTTATGAAGGAACTTGTTGCAAATATTTAATCAGACGGTGGTTCGACAATATCTGCTTTAATTAAGATGTATAATGCGGTAGTATTCAATGTCATTTGGGAGGTTTGTATGCAGACTGTATTAATAGCAATCAGAAATTATGCAGATGATGACAGCGGAAATGTCGATATACATAGCAGGCTGACTGTAAAACCATTTAAGAAAATGAAAAGTGCAGGACGACTTTTTTTACTAAAAAATGTAGACAGGGAACTTGTGAAACTAAATAAACAGTACAGGGAAATTATTAAAAATGTACGATAATTATGCAAAAATGTGCAGAAACGGAGGATTATTATGAAGATACTTATGTTGGAAACTATGACATACGGGGATGATATTTCGCTTGAGCAGTTTAACAGGCTTGGCGAGGTTGTGACATACAGCTTAAGTTCTTATGAGGAAGCTGTTGCAAGAATGAAAGAGCATAATCCTGATGTCGTTATTATTAATAAAACTAACATGAACGCAGAGTGCATGGCAGCTGCGCCTAATCTTAAGATGGTGGCAGAGGCAGCTACAGGCTACAACAATATTGATACAGAATATGCCAAAGCGCATGGAATAAGGGTTGCCAATGTTGCTGGATATTCAACACAGTCAGTTATACAGCATACATTTGCACTTGTATTTTATCTTATCGAGAAGATGAGATATTATGATGACTTCGTAAAGAGCGGCGAGTATGCCGAGTGGCCTTGCTTCTCACATTTTGCAAATGTGTTTCACGAACTGGCAGGAAAGACATGGGGAATTGTCGGACTTGGCAATATAGGAAGAGGCGTTGCCAAGATTGCGGCAGACTTTGGCTGTAATGTAATATACTATTCAGCAAGCGGTCACAGCTATGATGTGCCATACGAAAGATATGAGCTTGATGAATTTTTGAAGAAATCGGACATCGTGTCAATTCATGCACCGCTTAACAAATATACAGAAAATCTGTTTAATTATGAGACACTTAAGAAGATGAAGAGCAGCGCAGTTCTTCTGAATCTTGGACGTGGCCCGATTGTTAATGACGCAGACCTTGTAAAAGCGCTTAATGAAGGCGTGATTGCAGCGGCAGGACTTGATGTAATAACTACTGAGCCAGTTGCTAAGGACAATCCTCTTCTTACAATTAAGGACAGCAACAAGCTTATCGTTACCCCTCATGTTGCATGGGCGACATACGAGGCGAGAACCCGCCTGATGGACGAGATATATCTTAATATCAAGGCATTTATGGCTGGGGAAGAGCGAAATGTTATTGTTTAATGTATGGTAATAAATATATATGAGATGGATGCGGATTCCGGTTGGAGTCCGCATTTTCACTATAATTAGATGTTAAAAAGAAGAATGTTTTTTAAAACGCAATATATCAAATTAAATTGATATTCTTCGCACGAAATTGATATATTGCGGATGAAAGTTGATATTCTTCGCGCAAAAAGTCAATGTATTTCTAATCTTCCTCAATAACCTCAATTTCCATATAAGCAAATTCGATATCTTCAACAAAGTTGTCTTTGGTAAAGCGTACTTTCGAGTGGCGCTGGAATTCTGAAACATTGGAATCGAGCCAGATTGGCTCGGCAAGGTCGAATTCATAGCATGCGTCATGAATAGCAGCGAATATTTTGCGGGTTCTGTTTAAATCAGAATCCGCATTTTTAATTACAGTGTCTTTGATAAGATGCCCTCTGTCGTCAAAGAGCTTACACCACATTCTAAACATATCAGAAATCCTCACTATCTATCAGTATTGTGAATGGTCCGTCGTTTTCAAGGCTGACCTTCATATCAGCACCGAATCTGCCGGTTTCAACTTTAGGGACACGCTCACGGCACATTGCGACGAATTTTTCATAAAGGGCGTTAGCCATATCAGGCGCGCCGGCATTAGTAAAGCTTGGGCGGTTGCCTTTGCGGCAGTCCGCATAAAGTGTAAACTGGCTTACAATAAGCAGCTCGCCACTGACATCTGCCAGCGACAGATTAGTTTTGCCATTCTCGTCTTCAAAAATACGCATTTTGCATATCTTGTCTACATATTTTGGAAGCATTTCTTCTGTATCGTCCTGACCAGCCCCGAAAAGAATCAGAAGCCCATGTCCGATATTTCCAACAACTTCGCCATCTATCTTAACATTTGCATGATTAACACGCTGTATTACGAATCTCATATTAAACTCCTTAAATGTGTGAATAACTGAATATTATACGCTTAGTGGAAATGTGTCAACTTGTTAAGGAACATTATTATTATATGAGTTTTATCTTCTGTCTGCCGATTTAGCCGCCGTTTCCTATAAAATTTAAAAATAAGTTAACTTTATAGGTGGAATTTGAGAAAAATAGGTGTATTTTAAAAAAATCATTGTGAAAATGCAGAAAAAGACCTATAAGATGACTTCAAAAACAGAATTTATAGGAATATTTTGCTGTGTAGACAGCTTAAATGATAGAAAATAGCAGAAATGTTCCTATAAGAGAATTAAAAATACGACTATCTATAGGTATCATGTTGCAATCAATAATCAACAGATGATACAATCTAAGCAACAGCAACAGCAACAGCAACAGCAACAGCAACAGCAACAGCAACAGCAACAGCAATAATGTAGGAGGCATGAGTATGTTAAAGAATATTCTGGTAGGTCAGTCAGGCGGACCGACAGCGGTTATTAATTCATCATTATATGGAGTGATTGAGGAAGGACTTAGAAATAAGGAAAAGATTGGCACTGTGTACGGCATGGTGCATGGAATTGAGGGATTTCTGGCAGGCAATTTTATTAATCTTTCTGAAGTGGCAGATAATGAGCCGATTGACAGATTAAAGATAACACCGGCTTCTTTTCTTGGAAGCTGCAGGTATATGCTTCCAGAAGATTTAGGGGATAAGGTGTATGATAAATTGTTTGATACATTTGCACAGATGAACATTGGATATGTGTTCTATATTGGTGGCAATGATTCAATGGATACAGTGTCAAAATTATCAAGAGTGGCATTATTGAAGAAATCGGACATTAGATTTATAGGTGTACCTAAGACAATTGATAATGATCTTGTAATGACAGATCATACTCCAGGGTATGGTTCAACTGCAAAATATGTTGCTTCAACATTAAAAGAAATTATACTTGACGCAACATGTTATGCACATCCGTCTGTGACAATTGTTGAACTTATGGGAAGGCATGCAGGCTGGGTTACAGCGGCCTCAGTACTTGCTAGAACAGAGTATAGCAGAAATCCTTATCTTATATATATGCCAGAGCATGCATTTGATATGGAAGAATTCAAGAAGTCACTTAAGGCGGCACTTGAACAGGAAACTGCAGTTGTTGTGTGCGTATCGGAAGGAATTGCGGACAAAGACGGCAGATTCATATGTGAATATGCAGATGCGGCATCGGTTGATGGCTTTGGACATAAGATGCTTACAGGCTGTGGAAAGTATCTTGAAAATTATGTTAAAGCAGAATTTGGAATCAAATGCAGAAGTATTGAGCTTAATCTTCCACAGAGATGCTCATCACTTCTTGCTTCAGCAACAGATATTGATGAAGCCGAAAAAGCAGGAAAGGCAGCGGTTGTAGCAGCTCTTGACGGTGAAACTGGAAAAATGATTACGTTTGTAAGAGATGATACTAACGGATATGAGATTAATTACGGACTTGCAGATGTGAACGATATATGCAATAAGGAAAAGAAGTTCCCAGCAGAGTGGATAACCGCAGAGGGAACAGATATTTCTGATGAGTATATTAAGTATGTAAGGCCACTTATTCAGGGAACTAATATTGCTGAATACTCAGATGGTGTTCCGGTTCATCTGAAGCCTGCTTATTACAGATAAGATTAAATATTAAATAAAAATAAAAATGACAGCATGCTATTGACAGCGTGCTGTCATTTTTGTAATATAGCAAAGCGACTTAAGATTTTTATTAAAAGAATGGCAGGTTCGTATGTCGTTTTGTTACGAAGGGAGCAGATATGCAGCGAGAGTCACTCCATTGTGGAGAACTTATAAAGCGTCTTAATGATATTCTTGGAAGATGTGCCAATGAGGAGTTAAGAGCAGATGACATGACATCTTCACAGGTTAAGATGCTTATGATAATTAATGAAACTAAAGATGAATGTATTACGCTTAAGGAGCTAGAGAAGCACTTTGGCGTAGCCCAGGCGACAATAGCGGGAACAGCAGCAAGGCTTGAAAAGAAGGGGATGATAGAAAGCTTCTATGACCCTTCAGATAAGAGAGTCAAGCATGTGAGAATAACAGACAAGGGCAGAGCCATGTGCGTTCATGCAGGCAAGGCAATGCATGACAAAGAAAAATGGTTTCTTTCAGCGCTTTCTGCTGATGAAAAAGAAGAATTACACCGTCTGTTACAAAAAGTATACGATGATGTGAATAACTGTGAAAGGAAGTGTAAGAAATGTTAAAAACTTTATCGGCATATATTGGTGAGTATAAAAGAGTCTCGATAAAAACGCCAATATATATAATTGTTGAAGTGCTTATGGAAATACTTATTCCGTTTGTTACGGCAAGTATTATCGATAAGGGTATTCAGGCGGGAGACATGAGCAAGGTGTTGATGTACGGTGGACTTATGCTTGTGCTTGCATTTATAAGTCTATTTGCTGGAATTCAGGCAGGAAAATATGCGGCTTTGGCATCTACCGGCTTTGCATGTAATTTAAGAGAGGGAATCTATTCGAATATCCAGAATTTCGCATTCTCTAATATAGACAAATACAGCACAGCAGGTCTTATTACCCGTATGACTACTGATGTTACAAATGTGCAGAATGCATATCAGATGATTCTTAGAATTGCGGTAAGAGCACCACTTATGATGATATGCAGTATGGTTATGTGTTTTATTATCAATCCTACATTAAGTCTTATATTCTTAGGTGCGCTTATTCTTCTTGGATTTGTACTCTTCTTTATTATATATAAGGTAACTCCAATATTCACAGAAGGTTTTGCCAAATATGATGATTTAAATGCAAGTGTCCAGGAGAATATCACAGGAATCAGAGTTGTCAAAGCATTTGTAAGAGAAGACCATGAGAATAAGAAATTCAGTAAGGCTGCCGAGAATCTTTATAAGATATTTGTTAAGGCAGAATCATGGCTTGCTTTCAACAATCCTATTATGATGTTTGTTATATATGGAAGTATTATTGCGCTTTCGTGGTTTGCGGCACATTTTATTACAGATGGAACTATGACAACGGGTAATCTGACATCAATGTTCAGCTATGTAATGAGCATGATGATGGCACTTATGATGCTTTCTATGATATTTGTTATGGTATCAATGAGTGCAGCGAGTGCAAGACGAATTGCTGAGGTTCTTAACGAGAAGGCAGATATAACTAATCCTGAGAATCCGGTGATGGAAGTACCTGATGGAAGAATTGATTTCAACCATGTGAACTTCACATACAAGAAGGACAGCGACAAGGATGCCCTTGAAGATATAGATATCCATATAAATGCGGGTGAGACAATCGGTATTATCGGCGGAACTGGTTGTGGTAAATCAAGCTTCGTTAATCTGATAAGCCGTCTGTATGATGTTAAGGACGGTTCCGTATGTGTAGGCGGAATTGATGTAAGAGACTATGACCTTGAAACCCTTCGTAATGAGGTTTCAGTTGTTCTTCAGAAAAATGTGCTTTTCTCAGGAACTATTCTTGATAATTTGAGATGGGGCGATGAAAATGCGTGTGAGGAGGATTGCATAGAAGCCTGCCGTCAGGCCTGTGCAGATGAATTCATTGAGAGAATGCCTGACAAATACAATACATGGATTGAGCAGGGGGGAAGCAATGTTTCCGGTGGACAGAGACAGAGACTCTGTATTGCAAGAGCACTGCTTAAGCATCCTAAGGTTCTTATTCTTGATGATTCAACAAGTGCTGTTGATACAGCCACAGACGCTAAGATTAAGAAAGCATTTGCAACAAAGATACCAGGAACTACCAAGATTATCGTATCACAGAGAATTTCAAGTATTCAGGACGCAGACAGAATATTGGTGCTTGAGAATGGCTGTGTGAGTGGTTTTGATACTCATGAAAATCTTGTTGAGAACAATAAGGTTTACCGCGAAATCTACGAGGTCCAGACACAGGGCGGCGGTGATTTTGACGAGGCAGGAGAATAGGAGGCAGCATATGGATAAGAATATTGATATGAAGAATAAGAAGAATAAAGAAAATCCACTTCATCTTATGAAGAGGCTGCTTGGATATATTTTAAAGAATTACAAGTTTTCGTGTATAGCAGTGCTTGTGTGCATTCTTGTTTCAGCACTTACAACACTGATAGCAACGCTGTTTATCCAGAAGCTTATTGACAGTTATATTATTCCGCTGACACAGTCAGCAGTACATGATTATGCACCGCTTGCAGGCGCACTTATTAAGCTCGCTGCAGTTCTTATGGTCGGTGTATTATGTTCATATTGCTACAACAGAATTATGGTAAATGTTGGTCAGGGAACTTTAAAGAAGTTGAGATTAGAGCTGTTTACTAATATGGAATCTCTTCCTGTTAAGTATTTTGATACTCATGCACACGGCGATATCATGTCAGTATATACTAACGATATTGACACATTAAGACAGCTTATAAGCCAGAGTATACCTCAGGTTATCAATTCATGTATTACACTTGTATCTACATTTGTAAGCATGATTGTGCTTGATATTCCGCTTACAATCGTATCGGTTGTGATGGTTGTTATTATGCTTTATGTAACTTCTAAGCTGAGTGCACTTTCCGGAAAATATTTCGTTGAGCAGCAGAAGGATATCGGTAAGGTTAATGCTTATATCGAGGAAATGATGGAAGGACAGAAGGTTGTCAAGGTGTTCTGCCACGAGGATAAAAGTATTGAGCAGTTTAAGGAGATTAACAACAGGCTTCGTGAGAGTGCAAACAATGCGAACAAGGTTGCTAATATCACAATGCCTGTTAATGGTAATATAGGTAATATCAGCTATGTATTATGTGCAATAGTTGGTGGTATTCTTGCTCTGAGTGATTTTTCAGGACTTACTATTGGTACACTTGTTGCTTTCTTAAGTTTAAATAAGAGCTTCACACAGCCTGTAACACAGATAAGCCAGCAGGTGAGCAGTATCGTTATGGCGATGGCTGGTGCCGGAAGAGTATTTGAGTTATGTGATGAGAAGCCGGAGGTTGACGAAGGTTTCGTTGAGCTTGTAAATGTAAGATACAACAAGAACAATGAGCTTATTGAGACTAAAGAAAATACTGAGATGTGGGCATGGAAGAAGCCGGCAAAGGACGGTAACAGTGCAGAGTACACAAGACTTGCTGGTGATGTAACATTTGACGGAGTTGACTTTGGCTATAATCCGGACAAAATGGTACTTCACGATATTAAAATGTATGCTACACCGGGACAGAAGATTGCATTTGTCGGAAGTACCGGAGCAGGAAAAACTACAATTACTAATCTTATCAACAGGTTCTATGATATTCAGGATGGTAAGATCAGATATGATGGAATTAACATCAACAATATTAAGAAAAATGATTTAAGACGAAGCCTTGGTATCGTTCTTCAGGATACTAACCTCTTTACGGGTACAATCATGGATAATATCAGATACGGAAGGCTTGAGGCGAGTGATGAGGAATGCATCGCAGCAGCAAGACTTGCCAATGCTGACGGATTCATCAAGAGACTTCCTGATGGCTATAACACTGTGCTTCATGGCGGAGGTGCTAATTTAAGCCAGGGACAGAGACAGCTTCTTGCAATTGCAAGAGCAGCGGTAGCAGACCCACCTGTACTTATTCTTGATGAAGCTACTTCATCTATTGATACAAGAACAGAGCGACTTGTCCAGAAGGGTATGGATGCGCTTATGTCAGGAAGAACATCATTTGTTATTGCCCACAGACTTTCTACAGTCCGCAATGCAGACTGTATTATGGTTATGGAGCAGGGAAGAATTATCGAGCGTGGAACGCACGACCAGCTCATGGAAGAGAAGGGCAGATATTATCAGTTGTATACTGGTAAGAGTATATCAGCGTAGAGACAGAAACAAAAAAGCAGGTGAGGAAATTCTGATATGATACCTCTTAAGTAGACATGGTAAATAACCAAAATCTATTTAAGGGGT
>ERZ1027228.951-NODE-951-length-11055-cov-6.256636_pt1 | contig 11055 bp, 9 predicted proteins | sample MGYA00519266_ERZ1027228 | MGnify/ENA primary metagenome ERZ1027228 (study PRJEB26926, sample SAMN06164465) | human gut metagenome | biome: ENVO:00009003; feature: ENVO:2100002; material: ENVO:00002003 | host: Homo sapiens | place: USA | collected 2012 ...
GATTATAGATCTTTCGCCTTCATCGTCCCGACATTACAAAGATACGATGTGCGGAAAGGGCAATGACGCGATAAGGTGCGATAGGGTGCGGAATGGTCCGATTTGACGCGATTTGACGCGATTCGCTGTTCATAATGTTTGACGGTCTGCCGGAAAAAGGGTATATTTGTATCAAAACAAAACGAACATACATGGAGAATTTTCAGATAAGAAGTTACGGGAAAAGCGAACTGGCCCTGTGCTACAGTCCCGATATTACCGAGAGTGCCGCACGGCGCAAACTGATGCGCTGGATAGACCGCAAGCCGGGACTGATGGGGGCGATGCGGGCTGCCGGATACAATGAGCTGTCACACACTTTCCTGCCCCTTGAGGTGAAACTTATCGTAGAGGCGTTGGGGGAGCCCTGAGGATGCTGGAAGATCCACGGGAATGCCGGGGATTCTCCGGGAGCACAGGAAGATCCACGGGAATGCCGGCATCACAACCGGAGATGCAAAACGCAGACGCAGACGCAGCAGACGCAGGTCCTTTTTTCTCACACACGCGCACGTACATTATATATGCATGTGCGCGTGTTTTCTTTGTTACCTTTGTTTTTTTGAGTAGACTCCTTTCCCTTTCACCATCACCATATCCAGCGCGCCTTTTTCCCTCAGGCGCTGTATCCAGCTGCGTGCAGTGTTGACCGGGATATTCAGCTTCTCCGCTTGCTCCATCACCATCTGTTTGGTGAATTCTTGCGGCAGGGCCGCATACAGCATCTCACGGTCCGCTATTCCCCGGCTGTTCAGTTCCGTACTTTTGTCCAGGAACGAAAGTATGTGCGTGGCATGAAGGTACAGGGGCTCGCACAAAGCCAGCACGGCGCGGAAGTCCTCATCGGTGATGGACAGGTTATGCCGGGTGATGATACCGTCCTTCAGGTTTTCGGGGTTTATAGTGGGATCCGGTACGGCCAGCGAGGGAATTTCCAGACTGCGCAGCAGCGCCGTGATACACATCATGCGGCACAGGATGGTCCCCATACGCATCACCGAAGCAGACATCTCTTCGCCCGTCACTAGAGAAGAGCGGTAGAACAAGGCGCTGAAGTGCCCGTTGAACTCATCTTTCTGCTGCTGGGTGAATTTCAGGGTGAACAGTCCTTTCTTCTTCAGCTCGTCCCTGCTGGCCTTCCATTCGTGTCCCATCCGGATGAACTCTGCTTCCACGTCCAGTTCATCTTCGCCGAACTGGTCTTTCCATTCGCCTACACGGGGCATGTAATAGAATATGTTTCGCGAGAACTGTCCGTTCTCCGGCGAGGAGATGAGCGGCTTTATCTGTGCGGGCGTGCCCGAGAGGAGTACGGACAGGTAACAGGCGGTGGTTTCCTTGTATTCCCGGTCTGTGCGGCGGTTGTAGGACAGGCGGTCGTGGTCGAACGCCTTGCGCAGCGTGTCGCTCCAGTTGCCGAATTCCGTCCCTATGGCCGTCGATACGGTGTCCGCCTCGCTCTCGCAGATAATCCCCGTTCCGTCCGAGTCTATCAGGTTTTGCAGCAGTCCCGTGCCCGTGTTGTTGCCGGGGATGATGAACATGCGGTTGGGCGGCGCCACGGGCGGCTCCTTGTCCTTGCGTGCCTTCCCCAGCGCTTCGTAGGCTCTTAGCTCCTTGCGGTAAGCTTTCATGCTCTCCGCCACCTGCCGGCGTATTTCCTCGTGTATGGGCTCTATGAGTTTGCGTACCCATACCAGTACACTCTTCCCTGCGGCGGCATGGCCCGTGATGAAGGTCTGCAGGCAGGGATACTGCCATTTGTCCCCGTACTTGCAGCGTACGATGTGCGACAGTGAGGCGCCCAGCACCGTCATTGCTCCCAGCAGGAGCACATCATGCTGTGCCGGGGTCTTGGCAAAGGAGAGGATGCTCTTCAGCGGTTCGGGCCAGTCGTGATCTTGCGGAAAGTAGGGTAGGGGAGAGAGGGGTTCCGTTCCCTTCATTTCCTTTTCCTCTTCCTCGTGCTTCTTTTTTCCTGTTTCTTTTTCTTCATTCTCCACCTTATTATATCGCGCGCACGTGTGTGAGGAAAAAGGACCTGCGTCTGCTGCGTCTGCGTCTGCGTTTTTGTGAGAGGGGGCGACTCTCACTCCGCACATTTCCGCCAGGTGGAACACGCTTCCCAGGTGGATGTCGCCCTTGCAGGTGTGCAGGGCGTTGCTGAACAGTTTCTCCGCCGCCGCACTGTCATGCTTGGGCGAGAGGCTGCACAGGCTCATGAAATCCGCACGGCCCGCCTCGCCGCAGTCCGTGGCGATGGCAAATGCCAGTTGGGTGTATTCCAGATAGGTGGGCGCGATGTCCGCGTGTGATGCCTGTACCGCCTCCGTCAGGCGGTGCAGTTCTTCCAAAAGATTGTTTTTGTAATGATTCATATTCCTTTTTATGTTAATTTGGTTTCGGTATAAGAATACCTCGTTTCTGAATGATTCTGAATAAGCGGCCCGTTGGCCCGTGTGCTGCTATGCCCGTTGGCCGCGTTCTGTTCCGCATGGGGATTGGCACATTAGCCCATGGGCGTCTTGACTCTCATCAAGGCCCTTTCGTCATGCGACAGGAAGCAGGCCCGCACCAGGTCTTTGCCCGAGTAGTCCACTCCTTTGCCCTTGTCTTTGTCCGAGCAGTCGCCATACCTCAGGCGGGCGTATTCCATCAGCCAGTAGATGTTCTCGGCCGCATTCTGTTTCACGTCGCTTGTCCGGCCGAGATCGTAGGGCACGAAAGCCTTCACGCCGTGTCCTCCGGGGCTTACGAACACCAGTTCGGGCAGCAGGAAAGGGTCGTCGAACAACTGTCGGCGCATCCTTTCGGCCTCCTCGCGGCTGTCCAGATGATCCAGATCCAGTATGCTCAATCCCGAAGGAGCCAGCAGCCGGTCGCTCCGGCGGTAGCTGAAAGTTCCGCAGGGGGTGACGTATGGCAGGGTGCTCTGTTTCAGCCTGCGGTACTCCTTCTCGTCACCGTATGCTGCGGCTGCGGCTTCGGTCAGTTTCTTCAGCCGCGGGCTGCCGGTGACTATGTTCCATACTTCCTCCAAGGTCAGTTCCTTGTGAGGGACGAGCGTGGCAGGCGTCACGTTTTTCCCGTTAGCGTCCTTCACCGGCGAGATGGGGGGAAGGAAAAAAGATAGTTTACGTTCTTGATTCATGATTCGTTTTATTTAAAAAGTATTAATTTTGCATCCGCATTTTTTTTGCGTCCTCTGAATTTCTTCCCGAAGGTAGGAAGAACGGATTAAATGACGGGATGGAAGGTGTAACGGCTGCGAGAGGCCGGAAAGGTAGTATCACAAAAGACTTTTTATCGTGGGGAATACCGTTTTTATAAAGATTCCGGCATTGGCAATCAGTAGCTTATGCACGGGCCGTGTTAATGGGTTGCATCGTGGAAACGTGCCCGTAACCTCTTGTAAAGGCATCCTGCTTTTTCTTCTTTCAGTCCCATTGTGAAGTAACGTGAAAAAAAAGAGGTTTATTTAATATTTTACAACTTAAAACAAATTTAAAATGTCTAATGCAGAGTGCAGTTTCCCCAAATTGGGAGAGTTTTTAGAGTTATTGATGAATCGGTTGAAGATAACGAAGGTGCGTGTTCTCGGAGATGAGCATGTGGGGCCGGATACTTACGCCTCCCTAAAAAGGGGGTGGATTTGAAAGTGAGTTATTATATTCATTTTGCCGACCATCTGCTGAAAGCGAAGGGCGAGGAGGTGTTCCGCCGCGTAGTGCAGGAGGGAGTGGATGCCTATATCAATAACTGGAAGCGGAAAGAGGCAGCCGAGGAAAAGGCGTACGAGTTGAAGAAACAGGCCGAGAAGCTGGAGGCGCTGAGGGAGAGGATGAAGCAGCATAAGGATATCCTGTAAGGCTGGTTGTCCGTTTTCTTTTTGCTCTGTCATTGGGGAAGTGAGAGAGTCTGAATGAAAATGACCTGTTGTTTTGCTGTAGGGGGGCGGGCCTGATTTGTCCGGACCGGCGGTCACGGCCCATTTGCCCCCTACAGTAATCATGTGGCAGTTGCTCTGGAATTTCCGGGCAGTTTTCCCCTCTCCTGAGGCGGCTCTTTGTTCCTTTCTTAACATAATTGTCATATTCCGCCTAAAAAGTACCCTTTTCGTTTAAATAGTCTAATATAAATGCAATTTATATGAATTAAAGTTTTATCTTTGTCTTTCCTATTGGGAATGAAATACTAACTAATTAATTTAAATCAAAGACAAAATTATGAGAAATCATCTAAAGCATTTCCTCCTGTTGGCAGTTCTGACAATCTGTTTCACTGCTACGGCTGTTGCGCAAGGAACAGTAAAAGGTAAAGTAGTAGATGCCGAGAACAATGAGCCATTGATTGGTGCCACTGTATCGGTCAGCGGTACGACACTGGGTACTGTAACGGATATTGACGGTAACTTTGTGTTGAAACTTACCTCTTCCAAGGCTACTCTTATATTCAAGTACTTGGGGTACAACGAAATTACGCATCAAGTAAAAGGAAGCAATACGATAGACTTGGGTGAGGTCAAGATGTCTCCTGATGCTATTGGTTTGGGTGAGGTCAGTGTTATTGCCTCTATTATAAAGAGTGACCGTCAGACCCCTATTCCTATTTCTAACGTGAAACTGGCCAAGATAGAGGAGAAAATAGGTAATCTGGAATTCCCCGAATTGCTGAAATCAGTTCCTTCGGTGTATGTAACCCGTGAAAGCGGTGGTTATGGTGATTCCCGTATCAATATGCGTGGTTTTGATTCATCCAACCTGGGCGTGCTGATCAATGGTGTGCCCATCAACGGCATGGAAAACGGTAAGGTTTATTGGTCTAACTGGTCCGGTTTGTCTGATGTGAGCCAGTTTATCCAGGTACAGCGTGGTTTGGGTGCGTCAGCTTTAGGTATTTCTTCTGTGGGAGGAACCATGAATATGGTTACTAAAAGTACCGAAGCCCAGAAAGGCGGATCAGCTTATTTCGGTATCGGTAACGACGGTTTCCGCAAGTATTCGGTTTCTTTCTCTACCGGATTGATGGACAACGGATGGGCTATTACATTCATGGGGTCGCTGAATACGGGAGATGGTTACGTGAAAGGTACCAATTATGAAGGATGGACTTATTTTGGAAATATCTCGAAGGTAATCAACGATCATCATAAATTGTCATTGACAGCTTTCGGAGCTCCCCAGTGGCACAACCAGCGCTCTACCATGCACTATATCGAGGATTACAAGAACAGCCCCGACGGCGGACGTTTCAATAACGGATATGGTTATATCAACGGTGAAGCGGTAGGTAGCGGTTACGGCTATAATTATTATCATAAGCCCCAGGTTTCTTTGAATCATTACTGGACTATCGACGAGAAATCGACACTGACCACTTCTCTATACGGCTCAATGGCTACAGGCGGCGGACGCCGTGCCCGTGGCGCGATGAGCAATTGGCTGACTATTGATAACAACACCGGCCGCCCTAAAGACGGTGCGATGATGACTCCGGACGGTTTGTTCGACTACGAGCGTGCTATGGCTGCCAATGCGGCTTCTCAGAACGGGTCGCAGGTGATCTTTACCAATGCTGTCAATGACCATGACTGGTATGGCATGCTGAGTTCCTATAAGAATCATCTGACTGAGAACCTGACTCTTACGGGAGGTATTGACTTACGTTACTATAAAGGGTATCATACAGAGGAAATTGATGATTTGCTGGGTGGTGAGTTCTATCTGCAGACCTCGCCGCTGGCATTCCAAACCAAGAACCAGCTGCTGAAAGTGGGTGACAAGTTCAATTACTATAGCATTGGAGAGATATTCTGGGGCGGTGTTTTTGCACAGGCTGAATATAATACCGATAAGTGGTCGGGATTCCTGTCGGCATCATTGACCGAAGAGGCTTATAGATACGATGACCGTGGTGGTACGGATTCAAGATACTCTGCCACGGGTGCGGATAAACTGGACAGAGTGTCCAGCCTTCAGAATTTTCTGCCTTGGAGCGTGAAGGGTGGTTTTAACTATAAGTTCAATGACAACCACAATGTATTTGTCAATGCAGGATATTTTACCCGCGCGCCTTTCTTCAACTCTGTCTTTGCAAGCAATACGGCAGCTCCCGAAAAGGATGTACCCTACGAAAAGATTACTACGTTCGAATTGGGTTATGGATTTAGCACGGAACAGGTCAATATTGCATTGAATGGTTATTACACTCAATGGATGGATAAGTCCTTGCGCCGTAAGATCGGTCAGGAATATGCCAACCTTACAGGATTGGACGCAGTCCACATGGGTGTGGAACTGGAAGCGACTTACCGTCCTGTCAAGTCCTTTGAATTGAAAGGTATGTTCTCTTTAGGCGATTGGAAATGGAAAGATGATATTCATTTCACTATGTATGATGAAGCGAATAATCCTATCGGAACATACGACGCTTATCTGAAAGATGTCCATGTGGGTAACTCCGCACAGCTCACTTCCGCATTGAGCGCCTCTTGGGAACCGTTCAAAGGATTTAAAATCTCGGCCGACTATAACTTCTTCGGCAAGAACTATGCAGACTTCGATCCTCAGAACCGGGTGAATGAAGCAGACGCCGGTATTGACTCCTGGAAGTTGCCGGATTATGGTACGATTGATTTGGGTATGAACTATCGTTTCAATATCACCAAAGATATCCGTGCCATCGTATACAGTAATGTATATAATTTGACTAATACGGAATATATAGCCGATGCCAAGGACGGTACGAACCATGACTGGAAAACTGCATTGGTATATTACGGCTTCGGTACTACATGGTCTGCCGGTTTTAAAGTAATCTTTTAATCTCTAAAATAGTCAATAAATATGAAGTTAAAATATAATTTAATTGCATGGTCTCTGTTGGGATTCTTTGCTGCGGCATGTGATCCCATGGACGATATTTATAATGAAATCGATGCGGAAGGTACAACGAACACCCAGACGATGGCGGAATATGTACTGACTGATGCCGATTACGAAACGATCAGCTCTGCGGCGGCGAAGGCTGCCACTTCGGATGCTGAAAAAGCATTGGCGAATGCCGTCAAGACGGATAAGGCTTTGAACGAGTTTGCATCGGCCGAGAAGTATGTTCCTTCCATCATCGCGAAGATGCTGCCTTCATGGGGGAAAGGCTCTTCGGTAGGAGTGACCTATAACTATCAGAATACTCCTTCCGATTACGTACTGGAGTATAGGACAGTAACTAATACTTCTTTGGGTGATAAGGATTATGAGGCCCTGTGGGGCGAAGGCTCTCCCGTGAAGTTCCTGGCTCCGGCACATGCTCCGGCTACCGTATTGCCCGAGTGGCTGGCCGGTCAGTATAAGGATGCGGCAAGAGGTGATCTTGTGCTGGTAGATTACAAATATGACGATGTTGATCCTGAATTTACAGGGGAGGACTTGTACTCTCAGGACTTTGAGTCGGTTACGGCCAATGAGGATATCGTGTTGGAAGGCTGGGAGCAGGTGACTCTGAAAGGCGATAGAAAATGGCAGGGAAAAAACTATAGTAGTAATGGTTACGCACAATTCTCGGCCAATGGCTTTGAGGGTGAGGTGGATACTTGGCTTGTTTCTCCGGCAGTAGCAGTGACGAGCAAAGATGCCGGACTGTCTTTCGACATAAAGTTCGGATACTATAATGCGGATTGTCTGGATGTATTGGTTTCCGATACATATGCGGGAAATGGTTCGATTGATATGGCACAGTGGACTAGCGTGAAAGACCAGTTTACTTTTCCTGAAGGACCTGCCAACGGTTACAATGATAATTTTGTGAATGTAGGGAAAGCCGGTCTGGAGGCATACAATGGCAAAAGCGTTTATGTTGCGTTCCGCTATGTAGGCGAGGGGCCCAAGGCGAAAACCACGACTGTTCAGCTCGATAATGTAAGTATTTCATCGGCTGTATTGGCTCCGACGAATGAAAAGCCTTATAATGCATTGTATCAGTTTGACGGAACGGCTTGGAAGGTTAAAGAAGATAGCAGATTGGTTGTAGTGACTCCTGCCGATTATGACGCTATGGGAAGCCCGGGCAGTCATGATAACTTCAGCACTTCGGATGCTCCGGAGAATTATCTGCCCCAGTTCCTGGCTCAGAAATTTCCATATGCCCAGGAAGGGGATTCAAAAGCCGTCATGTACAAATATTATAATAAGGTAACGACGATGGAGGTGGACGAGTATTTGTTCAAGGAGGGTACATGGGTTCTGAATAACAATATTGAACTGAAAGAAAAAGTGAATTTTGTACATAATGGAACCGAGTGGTTGTTTGATCCGACGGTAACGAAATCATTGGCTTCCGAAGATTATTTGATTTTGGAAAATTGGGTGAAAGCGAATAAGGATGCCGGGTATATGGATGCCAAATATGGAAACTCGGAATACTGGTTCGGTGGCAGCTCTTATTATGTAAACTTCAATATCCAGTTGGCTAAACGCCGTTCGAATGACCCCGACGGGGTGGTTCCGGCAGATGATAAAGAGGCTGAGGCTTATTTGTTGTCTATGGTTCAGGAGGGTATTGAACTGATCTTGGCAACAGAGTATCCTACAGCCGGCGCGCAAGTAAGTGGGGTTGATTGTTTCTATGTCATTTCTGCAAAAGTGTATAATGGGCTTGAAACATTTACTTATACTTATACTTTCAAAGGTTTAGGAAATGCTAAATTTGAACTGCAAGGTGAACCTGAAGTAACAAAATAAGGTTTTAAACTTGAAGATAAATAAAGTGGGTGTCAAAAACTCAGTTTTTGAAAATATGAACTTATAATCTGAAATTTGAGCATCCTAAAAGACTAAAGAAAGGGTCGTATCATTACTCCATACAGAGTTTGATACGACCCTTTTAAGTGTTATAGTTGCTATCTGTAACTTTTCGGAGCAGTCATTCTAGTTTTTGGACACGTTTCTTTATTGTTGCTTACAGTTTATAAGTAGAGAATGTGAACTCATTTTGGGGGGTAGAAAAGTAATGATCTTAAATCTGTTGAATGATATTTCTTTGAATATTTACAGACTGTAAGTTAAAAACATAAGGAGTTGACCGGCGGAACAGCCCTTTTTCTTTTTTATTACGAAACTCTTTATACAGTTATTTCCGTCTTTGTATAAACGCTTTCCCCCTATAGAGGTGAGTGACATATTGGAACATTAACAATTTATTAGCAGATAACTTTCTTGAAATCCGCTTTTTTTTCGTTCCTTTGTATTGAACTGCTTTCAACAGAGTTAAACAACTTTAAATATCAAACGCTTATGTGTAGTGAAGGATTGCGTGAAAGATATGTAAATCCCTATACGGACTTTGCATTCAAATTATTGTTTGGAACCGACTTGAACAAAGAAATTCTTATTGGCTTCCTGAATGCCTTGTTCGACGGCAAGCAGGTCATTGAGGATGTCACCTACTTGAACACAGAGCATCTGGGCAGCAAAGAGACTGACCGCCGGGCTGTCTTTGATGTCTATTGTGAAAATGAAAAAGGAGAAAAGATTCTGATAGAAATGCAGAGAGGGGAGCAACAGTTTTTCAAGGACCGGAGTATTTACTATGCTACCTATCCTATCAGGGAACAGGCTATTAAAGGGGAAATCTGGGACTATGAACTGAAAGCGGTGTATGTGATCGGTATTTTGAATTTTGCCTTGGATGATGTTTCGTCTTCCAGCTTCCGCCATGAAGTGAAGCTGATGGATACAACTACTCATGAAGTGTTTTTTGACAAACTGACTTTTGTGTATCTGGAAATGCCCAAATTCCATAAAACCGAGCAGGAGTTGGATACGTTGTTTGATAAATGGATGTTTGTGCTCAAGAATCTGGCCCGTTTGATGGAACGCCCCACTGCCCTTCAGGAACGTGTGTTCAACCGGCTGTTTGAGGCTGCCGAAATTGCTCAGTTCTCAAAAGAGAACCTTTATGCCTATGAGGAGAGTTTGAAAGTATATAGAGATTGGAACAATGTGATTGATACAGCTATTCAGAAAGGCATTGCGAGAGGGATGGAGGAAGGACTTGTGAAAGGGATGGAGGAAGGACTTGCGAAAGGGATGGAGGAAGGCATTGCGAAAGGGATGGAGGAAGGCATTGCGAAAGGGATGGAGAAAGGCATTGCGAAAGGGATGGAGGAAGGCATTGCGAAAGGGATGGAGGAAGGCATTGCGAAAGGGATGGAGAAAGGCATTGCAGAAGGTGAATGGATGAAAGCCCAAACTATTGCAGGAAATTTAAAGAATGCCGGGCTTTCCATAGCTGAAATCGCAAAAGTTACCGGACTTTCGGAAGATGAGATAAACTCCCTTTGATTCTTCGGATAAGAGCATAAAAAAACTCCTCTGATATAATCAGAGGAGCTGTTCTTTTTGAAGTAAAATGAGTTATGCTTCAGCAGGAGCTTCAGTAGTTTCAGCAGCAGGTGCTTCTTCAGCAGGAGCGTTAGCGGCTTCTGCTTCAGCCTTGGCAGCAGCTTCAGCAGCTTTCTTTTCAGCTACTTTCTTGGCAATTTCTTCATTTACTTTCTTTTCAGCTTCCAAACGAGCTTTTTCTTCAGCTTTCTTTGCTTCGTCCAGTTTAGCCTTCAAAGTAGCCAGACCGGATTGTTTGTTGTTTTTCCAAGCTTCGAATTTAGCTTCAGCTTCTGCTTCTGTGAATGCGCCTTTGGCAACACCCCCCAGCAAGTGCTTTTTCATGTAAACACCTTCTTTTGACAGGATGTTACGTACTGTATCAGTAGGCTGTGCACCGCACATTACCCAATGAAGTGCGCGTTCAAAATTCAAATCTACTGTGGCAGGATTGGTATTAGGGTTATAAGTACCAATTTTTTCAGTAAATTTACCATCACGTGGAGCTCTTACGTCTGCGATAACGATTGAATAAAACGCATAGCTTTTGCGTCCGTTTCTTTGCAATCTGATTTTAGTTGCCATTTCTAAATCTGTCTCTTATACACATCTCCGAGCCCACGAGACCGGAGCCTAT
>ERZ1027228.968-NODE-968-length-10911-cov-3.938007_pt1 | contig 10911 bp, 8 predicted proteins | sample MGYA00519266_ERZ1027228 | MGnify/ENA primary metagenome ERZ1027228 (study PRJEB26926, sample SAMN06164465) | human gut metagenome | biome: ENVO:00009003; feature: ENVO:2100002; material: ENVO:00002003 | host: Homo sapiens | place: USA | collected 2012 ...
GAGATAGGCTCCGGTCTCGTGGGCTCGGAGATGTGTATAAGAGACAGCCAGTATGAATACGCGAAGCGCCTGCGGAACAAGAATATCTGGCTGTACCATGACAAGCACCGTATCGTGAAGCGGAATATTTCTGTGCTGACAGATACACTCCGCAAATCTCTTGTCCTCAGAAGTGAGACACAGACAGTCCTTTCTGACCGCGGACAGATCGTACCATCGAGGCTGTGGCGGGTCGGACGAAGCCAGGATGCGAAACTTTTTGAAAGAGAGCTCAAGGCGGATGCGTCAGATTTCGTAGTGGATGTACTGATCGATGCGAGCGGTTCGCAGATGAGCCGGCAGGGAGAGGTGGCGCTTCAGGCATATATCATCAGCGAAGCCTTAAGCAATGTCGAAATCCCTCACAGAGTGATGAGTTTCTGCACATTCTGGGATTATACGATCCTTCACCGGTTCCGGGAATATGATGACCCGCGGTCAGCGAATGAGAATATTTTTAATTATGTAACATCTTCCAACAACAGGGACGGACTGGCGATCAAGACCGCCGGATACGGACTTCTCGCAAGAGAAGAGGAAAAAAAGATCCTGATCGTTTTGAGCGACGGCAAGCCTTACGATGTGCTGGTGAACCGTCCGAATGCGAGAAATCCGAAACCATATCAGGGAAAAGAAGCGATCGCGGATACCGCAACGGAGATCCGCCGTCTGAGGAATCTGGATGTCAGCGTCCTGGGTGTTTTTGCAGGAGAGGAGAAGGACCTTGCCACGGAAAAAAAGATCTTCGGCAAGGATTTTGCCTATATCCGTAATATCAAAAATTTCTCGAAGATTGTCGGAAGGTATCTGACAAAACAGCTGGAAACTGATGGATAATAGACAGAAATGTGCAAAATTTCCAAAAAGAGTTAAATAAGACGAACGAAAATATAAAAATTTCATAAAATCGCCCTTGCTAATACAACCAAAGTCGGTTATAATAGTCTGAGGTTCATATACCAATAAAAACAAGGGAGAGGAAATCAATGAACGAGAACAAAGAGTTCAAGCCGTATATTCCTGCTGAGAAAGTCACAGCAGAGATGACGGTAACATCAGTGATCATGGGTGTCATCCTTGCTATCGTATTTGGTGCTGCTAACGCGTACCTCGGACTTCGTGTCGGTATGACTGTTTCTGCATCTATTCCGGCAGCAGTTATTTCTATGGGTGTTATCCGTGTCATCATGAAGAAAAACTCCATTCTGGAGAGTAACCTGGTACAGACCATCGGTTCCGCCGGTGAATCACTTGCAGCAGGTGCTATCTTCACAATGCCTGCTCTTTTTTTATGGGCAGAAGAAGGTCTCTGTGACAAACCGAGCCTGGTTGAGATCACTCTGATCGCACTTTGCGGTGGTATCCTTGGTGTACTTTTCATGGTACCCCTTCGTAATGCCCTCATTGTTAAAGAGCACGCAACTCTGCTCTATCCGGAAGGAACTGCCTGCGCAGATGTTCTTCTTGCCGGTGAGGAAGGTGGAGCAAACGCTTCCACAGTATTCTCCGGTATGGGACTTGCAGCCATCTTCAAATTCGTTGTTGATGGACTGAAACTGCTTCCGGCAGACGTTGCAGCAGCATTCAAATCCTTCAAGGGTGAGATCGGTATGGAAGTTTATCCGGCACTTCTCGGTGTTGGTTACATCGTAGGACCGAAGATCGCATCTTACATGTTCGTTGGTTCCCTTATGGGCTGGATGGTTATCATTCCGATGATCTGCCTGTTCGGACCTGACACATGGATGTACCCTGCAGCAGAGGGAACAACCATTGCACAGCTTTATGCAAACGGCGGAGCAGCAGCAATCTGGTCTACTTACGTTAAATACATCGGCGCAGGTGCCATCGCAACCGGTGGTATCATTTCCCTGATCAAATCCCTGCCGCTGATCGTTACAACCTTCCGTGACTCCATGAAGAGCATGAAAGGAAGCAAGAGCACAAGCACAGCGAGAACCGCACAGGATCTTCCGATGCAGTTCATCCTTCTTGGCGTTTTTGCAATGGTATTTATCATCTGGATCGTTCCGGCTATCCCGGTAACTCTTCTTGGTGCATTTATCATCGTAATCTTTGGATTCTTCTTTGCAACTGTATCCTCCCGTATGGTAGGTCTTGTAGGAAGTTCCAACAACCCGGTTTCCGGTATGGCTATCGCTACTCTTCTGATCGCTACATTTGCAATCAAGAGCTCCGGTAAAACAGGCATCGACGGAATGACAGCAGCGATCGCTGTTGGTTCTGTTATCTGTATCATCGCAGCCATCGCTGGTGATACTTCTCAGGACCTTAAGACAGGATACCTTCTTGGTGCTACACCTAAGAAGCAGCAGATGGGCGAGATGCTCGGTGTTGTTGTTTCCGGTCTTGCTATCGGCGGTGTTCTGTATCTTCTGGATGCAGCATGGGGATATGGTACAGCCGAGATCCCTGCTCCGCAGGCTCAGCTTATGAAGATGATCGTTGAGGGAATCATGGGCGGAAACCTTCCATGGGGACTTGTATTCATTGGTGTATTCCTTGCAATTTGCCTTGAGATCCTTCGTATTCCGGTAATGCCTTTCGCAATCGGTCTTTACCTTCCAATCTACCTGAACGCTACCATCATGATCGGTGGTGTTGTACGTGGATTACTTGACCGCAGAAAAGGTGTTGACGAGAAGACAAAGACAGCTCAGTCCACAGATGGTACTCTGTATTGTGCAGGTATGATCGCCGGCGAGGGTCTTGTTGGTATTCTTCTTGCAGTATTTGCAGTATTCGGTATCAGCCTTGATATGTCCGGCATTGTAAACTTCGGAAATATCGGTGGCGTTGTACTGATGATCATCATGATCCTGTCACTGCTTAAATTCTCTATCTGGAGAAAGAAGAAAGCCTGATGAGAAAAAACAAAAAGGATAAGAAACAGGATATCAACTATCTTGATCTGATCCCGGAAACAAACCAGTCGATCCGGTGGCACCGGGACCTGAAGCAGCGGATCATTCTTGAGATAGAGAATAAGGGTATGTTCAATACCATCGCGCAGAAGGTTTTTGGAAAGCCAAGGTTTTCCAAGGTTCATCTTGATGAAATGGGAACTTTTATCTGGCCTGAGATCGATGGAGCCAAAACCGTGCAGGAGCTTGCCCTGCTGGTGAAAGAGCATTTCGGAGATAAGGCAGAACCGCTTTATCCGAGAATCGTAAAATACTTTCAGATAATGGAAAGCTATGAGTTTGTCCACTTTATAAATAAGAAGACAGACAAATAGCAAAAGAGAACGGGAACGGACGCAAAATAGTGTACGGTCCCGTTCTTTTTATGACACGTCAGTACGGGAAACTGATGCAGTTGTCATATGATAAATGAAAGGAGCACTTTATGAGTCTTGTGACAAAAAAGAAATGGTATCTGGATTATCTTCTGATCATAGTTGGAACCGGACTGATGGCACTTGCCATCAATTCCGTGTTTGATGCTTCCGGGCTGGTAACCGGTGGTTTTTCCGGTATTGCGATCCTTGTGAAACGATGGACCGGAGGAATCGTAGATGGGGGTATCCCGCTGTGGCTTACCAACATTACCTTGAATATCCCGCTGTTTCTTCTGGGATGTAAGATCAGAGGATTTTCCTTTGTAAAAAAAGCTCTGATCGGAGAAATCTCCCTTTCAACCTGGCTTGCCCTTCAGCCGGTGTGGAATATCGCGGGAGATGATCTTCTTCTGGCTGCTGTATATGGTGGTGTGATCCAGGGAATCGGTATCGGAATGGTTTTCCTTGGACAGGGAACCACAGGCGGAACAGATATGATGGCAGCGCTGATCCAGAAATATCTGCGTCATTATTCCATCGCACAGATTATGCAGTTTATTGACGGTCTTGTTGTAATTGTGGGTATGTATGTGTTTGGCATCCAGCGTGCTCTGTATGCCATCATTGCAGTTTATCTGGTAACAAAAGTATCCGACAGCCTGATCGAAGGTCTGAAGTTTTCCAAGCAGACATTTATCATTACGGAGAAGCCGGATGAGGTGGCAAAAGTCATTATGGAAGACCTGGACCGCGGGGCAACCGGAATCTGTGGCAAGGGTATGTACTCCGGCCAGGAGAAAACCATCATCTTCTGTGTGGTAAATAAGAAGGAAATCGTGAAGCTGAAAGAGCTGGTGGATGATATTGATCCCGATGCTTTTGTGATTGTTTCCGATGCAAGAGAGGTTCATGGAGAAGGCTTTATAGAGAAAAATTAGGCGGATTTCAACAAAAATTTGTAAATTTTTTCAGTTTTCCTCTTTTATTTTTGGTGATTTTGTATTAAAATAGCCATAGATAGAGAGGGAAAGACAGAAGATAAGCATACACATAAGTGAGAAGGGATTGAACGGAATGATATCGAATCAGGTGTTACAGAATACGCTCGAGGGACTTAAAGAAATATCAAGGACGGAATTTTGTGTCATTGACACAGACGGTAAGGTACTGGCGTCTACCTTTTCTGATTTTGAAATCCAGCCGGCAGATATCCAGGCTTTTGTAGAATCCCAGGCGGACAGCCAGCTTGTCAAGGGATTTCAGTACTTTAAGGTCTGTGATGATTATCAGTTGGAATATGTCCTGGTAGCCCATGGAGATGATGAGGATACTTATATGGTAGGTAAACTTGCAGCCTTCCAGATCCAGAATCTGATCGTAGCGTACAAGGAGCGTTTTGACAAGGACAGCTTTATCAAGAATCTTCTTCTTGATAATCTTCTTCTGGTGGATATTTACAACAGAGCGAAGAAACTTCATATTGAAGCAGATGTCCGTCGTGTAGTCATGATCCTGGAACTGAACCAGGAGAAAGATCACAGCTCCGTGGAGAGCGTGAAGAGCCTTTTTGGCGGAAAGAGCAGAGATTTTATCACTGCAGTTGATGAGAAGAGCATTATTATTGTCAAGGAACTGGAAGAAGGAGAGGGCTATCCGGAGATGGATAAGCTGGCTCACACCATTCTGGATACTCTTGACCTGAATAAAGACGGTGAGGATGTCCATATGGCATACGGTACCATCGTCAATGAGCTGAAGGAAGTTTCACGTTCCTATAAGGAAGCGCGTATGGCACTTGATGTAGGTAAGATCTTCTTTGGAGACAAGGAAGTGATCGCATACAGCTCACTGGGAATCGGACGACTGATCTACCAGCTGCCTATTCCTCTGTGTAAGATGTTTATCCGTGAGATCTTTGATAACAAATCTCCGGACGACTTCGATGAGGAGACACTTGTCACCATCGATAAATTCTTCGAGAATAGCCTGAATGTATCCGAGACTTCGCGTCAGCTGTACATTCACAGAAATACACTGGTATACCGCCTGGATAAACTCCAGAAGAGTACCGGATTGGATCTTCGGGTGTTTGAGGATGCCATCACATTTAAGATTGCACTGATGGTTGTGCGTTATATGAAGTACATGGAAACGCTTGAATATTAATATCATCAGATCAGATTTTTTGACTGCTGCCTGCTCCTTACCGGAATGGGCGGCAGTTTTTGTATGATTTTTTTGCAGCGGGATATCGTGTGCCTTCAATAATAATTTGAAGATTTCACATGAACTTCACAGATAACCCTTGGGGCTCTATTGTATTTTTTGCATTTTTATTATAAAATAAATAACTCGAAGAGGGCTGTTACAGCCTGGAAAATTTATTCTTGCATTTATGCGAGATATATATTACAATAATGTTACAAAAAAGTTAAGATAATTATGCTTTTGCAATATAGAGGAGGATACATATGATCGATCTTGTAGATGTGAGCAAATCTTATGGTCCGGGTCTTCCGGCTGTGAATCATGCGAACTTACATGTTGATAAAGGGGAATTTGTATTTGTAGTAGGAAGCAGTGGCTCCGGTAAATCCACACTGATCAAGCTTCTGATGAAAGAGCTGGATTCTACCAATGGAACCATTACAGTCAGCGGAGAACGTCTGGAGAAGATGAAACACAGACGTGTGGCCAAATATCGCAGAAAGCTTGGCGTAGTATTTCAGGATTTCCGCCTGTTAAAAGACCGTAATGTATATGAGAACGTAGCATTTGCACAGCGTGTTATCGGAAGACCGACCCGCGTGATCCGTAAACGTGTTCCGGAGGTTCTCCAGGAAGTAGGTCTTGCAGGGAAATATAAGGCATATCCGGATGAACTTTCCGGTGGTGAGCAGCAGAGAGTTGCCCTTGCCAGAGCACTGGTAAACCGCCCGGACATCCTTCTGGCAGATGAGCCAACCGGAAACCTGGATCCGAAGACTTCCGAGGAGATCATGGCTCTGATGGAGCAGATCAATGACAGAGGAACCACCGTTCTGGTAGTCACCCATAACAAAGACATCGTCAATGCCATGCGTAAACGAGTAGTCACCATGCACAATGGAAAGATCATCAGCGATGAGAAAGAGGGAGGATATCATGAGGCCTAGTACGATCTGGTATACCCTGAAGCAGGGATTTAAGAATATAAAAAGAAACTGGATGTTTTCCCTGGCATGTATCATTACAATGGCTGCATGCATCTTTCTGGTAGGAATTTTCTATTCCATTGTTAACAACGTAAATTCCATAGCACATAAAGTAGAAGAAGAAGTGCCAATTACGGTATTCTTTGATGAGGGAACTACAGAGGAAGAGATCCAGGCAGTCGGTGATGCCATTCAGGCCAGACCGGAAGTTGCCAGAATGGATTATCAGTCTGCAGACCAGGCGTGGGAAGATTATAAACAGAAATATTTTGGCGATGAAGATGCAGCAGATGGATTTAAGGATGATAATCCTCTTGCCAATTCTTCCAACTATCAGGTATATCTTAACGATATCACCAAACAGACAGAGCTGGTAAATTATATCCAGGGACTGGATCATGTCCGCAAGGTAAATCAGTCTGAGCAGGCTTCCAAGACACTGGGATCTATTAACAAACTGGTTTCTTATGTATCCATTGCCGTCATTGTAATTCTTTTGATCATTTCAGTATTCCTGATCAGCAATACTGTATCTATGGGTATTTCTGTCCGTAAGGAAGAGATTGGTATTATGAAATATATAGGAGCTACCGATGCATTTGTACGTCTTCCATTCCTTCTGGAAGGAATTATTCTGGGTGTGATCGGCGCAGCCATTCCGCTGGTTGGACTGTTCTTCCTGTATAATTCTGCAGTTGAGTTTATCCTGATGAAATTCAATGTGCTCACCGGTATTGTGGATTTTATTCCGATCTGGCAGATCTATGAAGGACTGATCCCCATGGGTCTTGGTCTTGGTGTTGGAATCGGTCTTCTGGGAAGCTTCTTCACAACAAGAAAACATCTCAGAGTATAAGAAAATAATTTATAGCAGCGGCTGTCGGAAAACCGGCAGCCGTTTTCGGTATATAAAGAAAGAGGAAAGATATGAAAAATAAAGAGTTCAAAAAAGGCGTAGCCATCGGAGTGGCAGCCACGCTTGTTGTGACAGGAGCCGGGTTTGTCAGCTACCAGAAAGTTCTGTTTCCCAAAGGAAATGCGCTGTCAGATATGAAGACAGTCCAGAAGCTGAATTACCTGGAAGAGCTGATCGATGAAGAATATCTGGATGAAAAGGATGAAAGCAGTCTGAGAGAAGGACTTTATGCAGGTCTGCTCAGTGGACTGCAGGATCCATACTCCACTTATTATACGGCAGAACAGTATAAAGAGCTGAATACATCCAACGAAGGTTCCTATGTGGGAATCGGGGCAGTCCTTCAGAAAGATAACGACGGAGGGGCAACAGTGGTACAGCTTTATGAAGGCGGACCTGGAGAACAGGCAGGGCTGAAAACCGGAGACGTGATCAAAGCAATAGATGGGACGGATGTCACAGAAAAAGAAACTTCCGATATTGCTTCCATGGTTCGTGACAGCGAGAAAGATTCTGTAACACTGACCATACAGAGAGAAAATGAAGAGAAAACCCAGGATATCAAAGTGGAGATCCGGGATGTGGAGATCAAGACTGTTTCCCATGAGATGCTTTCCGGAGACACCGGTTATATCCGGATCTCCGAGTTTTCCGAGGTAACCAGTGATCAGTATAAAAAAGCATTTGCAGATCTTAAAAGTCAGGGAATGAAAAAACTGGTAGTCGATCTCCGTGATAATCCGGGAGGGCTTCTGAATACAGTTTGTGATATACTCCGCCAGATCCTTCCGGAAGGACTGATCGTTTATACAGAGGACAAAAACGGAAAACGGGAAGAGGAAACCTGCGACGGAAAAAATGAACTGGATATACCGCTGGCTGTTCTGGTAAACGGAAACAGTGCCAGTGCATCGGAGATTTTTGCGGGAGCAGTGAAGGACTACGGGATTGGAACCATCGTAGGGACAACTACTTATGGAAAAGGCGTGGTGCAGACCATCCAGCCACTTACCGACGGCAGCGCAGTAAAGATCACCATTGCAAAATATTTTACACCAAAGGGCAATGACATCAACAAAAAAGGAATCACTCCGCATGTGGAGGCAGAGCTTTCCGGAGACATTACAGACTGGGCAGAACTTACACATGAGGAAGACACACAGCTTCAGACGGCACTGAAAGAGCTGGAGCAGAACTGATGCGTACAGAGGGAGAGAAAAGAAAATGATAACTTTACAATTATTGCAGCAGATCATCGTATTTTTTCTGATGATGGCCTGCGGGTTTGGAGTGGTAAAACGTGGACTGATCGATGCGAAAAGCAGCAAGACGCTCTCGGTCATCTGCATTTACATCATCATGCCATGCGTGATGATCAATGCTTTTCAGATTGAATATTCCAGAAGCATCCGGGATGGTTTTCTTCTGGCAATGGCGGCAGCAATCCTGATCCATATTTTCCTTCTGGTATTTATCCAGATCATCGGAAAACCGCTGAAATTAAGCGTGGTGGAAAAAGAATCCATCATCTATTCCAATTCCGGAAATCTGGTGATTCCACTTGTAACAGTAGTCCTTGGTGAAAAATGGGTGATCTATGCCAGTGCGTTTTTAAGCGTACAGATGATCCTGATGTGGACTCATGGACAGTCCCTGATGGAGTCAAAGGCAGGCGTCAACTGGAAAAAAATCCTCTGCAACATCAATCTGATTGCCATTATTCTCGGCATTGTTCTGTTCTTTACGCAGATCAGACTGCCGGTGATTCTTGGAAACGCCATGAGCCAGATCTCGGCTACTCTGGGACCGGTGTGCATGATCATGCTTGGAATGACCATGACGGAGGTAGACTGGAAAGATATTTTCAGCCATTTAAGGATCTATCTGATCACGATCCTGAAAATGGTGGTGACTCCGTTGATTATACTTCTGCTTTTGAAATATCTGCCAGTGGCGTCGCTGGTAAAAGATGGAAAAACAATCCTTCTGATCAGTCTGATGGCGGTGATTACACCGTCGGCAACAACGGTTGTTCAACTGGCGCAGCTCTACGACCAGGATCCGGTCTATGCCAGCACCATCAATGTAATGACAACGCTGGTAAGTATTATAACCATGCCTCTGATGGTGATGTTTTATCTGGCCTGAGAAAGTACTGAATGCAGAGTACGAATATCTGTCTGACAAATATGTCTTCATAATTGTAAATGCAGGATAAAAGTGATAAAATCAATTCAGAATGTGGAGAGAAAAAGACAACAGGAGGAAAGATAAATGGAACGACATGCTTTTGCAATGAAAGTAAAAGAAGGAAAAATGAACGATTACCGTAAGACCTTAGGCGAAATCTGGCCGGAGCTTACCGCATATCTGGATCGCAACGGCATTCATAATTTCAGCATCTGGAATGCTGCAGACCTGATCTTCGGATATTATGAAAATGCAGACGGAGCTGTGATCTCTCCAAAAGAGGAGAAAGTAAAAGCAGCACTGACCGAAAAAATCCAGGATACATTTACCTGGATCTCCACCCCTGGAAAAGACATGCGTCTGATGTATCATAATTTTGGTGTTTTGATTATTATTTATAAAAATTTTATAAAATTTTGTAATATCTATTGAAAGTTCCGAAAAAATTTAGTATAGTTAAATAGATGAGTAAATTTGAAAGCGGTGATATTTTATGCAGTGTCCTGAATGCGGTAGCGAGTGGAAAGCAAGCAATCGCATAGATCTCATACAGCGTTGCCCTTTCTGCGGTGCAAGCCTTGAAAAAGAAGCTCCTCGACCAATCACATTTACTAACGCTAAGGAAGGCGTTCGCTATATTGTCGATAATTTCGGCAGTGATGTAATTGTTGATAATGAACGATTTACAAAGCTTCTAAACAAGTTTATGCCTAAGCTCAAGCAGGAAAGAAAAGTAATTGTCGAAGCAATGAACGAAGGAGTCTGCACTACATTATATGATGTGACAGACCAAAGTGAAATTGATAAGTGCATTGCAATTCTCCAGTCAATCAAAATCTTGACACAAGATGCCTGCATGGCTGAAAAATGGGCATGCTATGCCGTAGAAACTATCGTATACGCTCTCGGATGGAGTGTCCCTATGTTTGGAATCACTCCAAATATTCATATGTATCAAATTCCTGAAACAGTAAGTCACCCTTGGAATCAAGAAAATCCAAATGAAGTTTGGGTTCAACCGAACCAAGTTTGGGTTAATCCTGTTGAAAGCAATGGTGACGCTTGGGATAGTCAAAAGCAAGATGTCATAGAGGTATCAGAAGAAGAACTTAACAAGCCTTCTGAAAAAAATCAAATTCCTGTTTATGACACTCATATATTTGAACAACCATCCGAAAATGATAAATCTGTCGAACCACAAGCTGAGAAATCAAATGAACCAGTTGTCGAATCTCCTGTTATCGAGCCTCCTGTAGAAGAAGCTCAAGAAC
>ERZ1027228.980-NODE-980-length-10824-cov-5.431981_pt1 | contig 10824 bp, 10 predicted proteins | sample MGYA00519266_ERZ1027228 | MGnify/ENA primary metagenome ERZ1027228 (study PRJEB26926, sample SAMN06164465) | human gut metagenome | biome: ENVO:00009003; feature: ENVO:2100002; material: ENVO:00002003 | host: Homo sapiens | place: USA | collected 2012 ...
CCGGTCTCGTGGGCTCGGAGATGTGTATAAGAGACAGGAAAAAATCCGCCGTAACCGCCGTAGGGGGCCAGATTTTGTGAAAAACTCCCACGAGGCCAGTGTTTTCAAGGTTTTTCGAGTGGGATAACTTTGTGTAAAAGTGGTAGTTTCGGATGTGAATAACGCGGGGATAAAATTACCGCCGTTTTTTCGCAAAAAAGTTGTACACATCTCTCCACATACAATCAACACGTTATACACCAGTAATGTGGAAAACTTTCCTAACCTTGTGGATTAATCTTCTTTTTCAATATATCAATGGTATTTTTTAAGTTATCGTCGGTCTGCAATTCGTTTTCAATCTTTTCGATACCGTGCATAACCGTAGTATGGTCACGGTTTCCGAGAGCTTTTCCAATATTTTTCAGTGGTGTGGAGATAATTTCACGGCAGAGATACATGGAAACCTGGCGTGGCATAACGATTTTTGAATTTCGTTTGTTTCCACTTAAGTCTGCGGGCGTTACTCCGTAATGATCAGCAACAACGGATATGATATAATCCGGTGTAATTATTTTTTTCTCATCCGGAGAAATAATATCTTTCAGTGCCTGTTCGGCAAGTTCAAGAGTAACCTCTTTTTTCTCAAGTTTGGCTCCTGCCATAACCTTATTAAAGGCACCTTCCAGCTCACGGATATTGGATTTAATATTTGTAGCAATATATTTGATAACGTCTTCACTGATGCTGTAACCGTTCATTTCCTCATTTTTATGAAGAATTGCCATTCGAGTTTCGTAATCTGGCAGTGTAATATCTGCGATCAGACCCCATTCGAACCTGGAACGGAAACGTTCTTCCAGAATTTCCATATCTTTCGGAGGTTTATCGGAAGATATGATAATCTGCTTTTTGGCACTGTGAAGGCTGTTAAATGTATGGAAAAATTCTTCCTGAGTGGATTCTTTTCCTATAATAAACTGAATATCATCGACGAGAAGAACATCAATATTTCTGTATTTTTCACGGAATTTGCTCATTGCCGTGTTGTTTCCGTTTCGGATGGTTTCGATCAGTTCATTTGTGAATTCCTCACTGGTTACATAGAGAACCCGGCTGTTTTTGTCGTGTTCCAGTATAAAATGAGCGATGGAATGCATAAGATGCGTTTTTCCGAGACCGGCTCCGCCGTAAATAAACAGAGGATTGTAGGTATCCCCCGGAGATTCGGCAACTGCGAGAGCTGCTGCCTGGGCGAATTTGTTGTTACTTCCTACAACGAAGGTGTCGAAGGTGTATTTTGGATTTAAATGAGCTTCTTCGTAACGTGTATCATGATTCTGTTTATCATAGGAAGGTTTTTTTTCTTCTTCTTTCTTGAGGAGATCTTTTTCCAGAACGAATTGAACTTCGCATTCTTCCATGCCTGTCAGTACACAGATTGTAACCTGGAGAGGTATTTTGTAGCGTTTGGTGATGTAATTAACACCAATGCCTGCCTGCTCAGAGGGAACGGCCACTGTTATTAGATTCCCGTCAACCTCATAAACTTTCAGTGGCTTAAGCCAGGTATTAAAAGGGACATCAGTCACCTCATATTCAGATTTGACAGTTTGCAGGATCTCCTCCCATTTTTCAATAACAGCGTTCATTTTTTCCTCCCATGAGTATTATAATAACCCCAGTCTGCGACTGGAGACAGATATCCTTTTATATATTACAATGAAAATGGTGTTTTCGCAATGGAAAACCTTGAGATTTTGGGGAAAACAATGTGGATAATTTGGGGAAATTACTGTGGATTAGGGTGGAAAATAGTGTATAACTGGCAAATTGGTTTCCATAAGTTGACGTTGTGTGGAAAACACAGAGAATTTATGTGTATAAAATTATCCACTGTCAAAATACCGCAAATAAAGGGATTTTTTGAAGATACTGAAAAAAATAATCCGGAAACAGTGGATAGTTTTGCCGGTAATCCACTAGTTATCCACAAGTTATCCACAAAATGTGGATAATGTTACGTAAACCATAAGCGTAATCCACATATGGGTAAAAAATAAAAACCACGAGGCCGGCGGTATTTTTCAAACCCCTGATTTTATTGGGTTTTTTGCAATTTTCCCTTGACGAAAAGGAGGTTTATTTATATAATTGAAACGATGTTCTGAATGATAAGTTATTTCATAACAATTAAAAATAGATAAAGGAGGTGCTTTACCTATGAAGATGACATTTCAGCCAAAAAAGAGATCCAGAGCTAAAGTTCACGGCTTCAGAGCTCGCATGAGCACAAAGGGCGGACGTAAAGTATTAGCTGCAAGAAGATTAAAAGGAAGAAAACAGTTATCAGCATAAGCTGCAAGACCGCATTTATGTGGTCTTTTCTTCTATCCGGAGAAATATCCGTGCAGACGGAATTTAATTAAGGAGGATTCGTTTGATCAGATCAGAGTCCTTAAAGAAAAATCAAGATTTTAAAGTTGTATATCAGAACGGAACATCATACGCAAATCGGCTTCTGGTGATGTACGTGCTGAAGAATCAGCACAGGAAGAATCGTCTGGGAATATCAGTAAGCAAAAAAGTAGGGAATAGTGTGGTTCGCCACAGACTCACCAGACTGATCAGAGAAAGTTATCGTCTCAACGAAACAGATTTTGACAGTAACCTTGATATTGTAGTAGTAGCGAGAGCTTCTGCCAAGGGCAAAGGCTTTCACGAGATCGAGAGTGCTTTTATGCATCTTGCAAAGAAGCATCATATAACAGGGCATGAACATGATAAAGAAATTTCTGATTAAGATGATAAGACTCTATCAAAAATATATATCGCCGATGAAGAGAACGAAATGTCCTTATATTCCCACATGTTCTCAATATGGTTTGGAAGCAATCGAAAAATATGGCGCATTCAAGGGCAGTCTTCTTGCGGCATGGAGGATTCTGCGATGCAATCCTTTTTCCCATGGAGGCTATGACCCTGTGCCATGAATTATTTTGTGACTGTTTGGCCTCTTTTTCCCGGGGCGAAGCAGTTACCGGACTTTTACAATTGAATAAGAAGTCTAGGAGGAAATGAATTTGGAACTGTTTTTAGCAACAAAAACCGGAACTCCTATTATCGGACAGATCGCGTCTGTGATGGGATGGATCATGGATGGCATATATAAGATGCTTGACGGCCTGTTCGGAATCCAGAACATTGGTCTTTGTATCATTATCTTCAGTATTCTTATCTTTGCCTTTATGACACCGCTGCAGATCAAGCAGCAGAAATTCTCCAAGTTAAGTGCGATCATGCAGCCCGAGATCCAGAAGATCCAGAAGAAATATCAGGGTAAAAAGGATCAGGACTCCATGATGAAAATGAACGAAGAAACCCAGGCTGTTTATCAGAAATATGGTGTTTCTCCAACCGGTAGCTGTGTACAGTTAGCCATTCAGATGCCTATTCTGTTTGCTCTGTATCAGGTTATCTACCGGATTCCTGCTTACGTTGGAAGTGTAAAGAACATTTTTACTGGTGTAGTTGACAACCTGTTAGCTGTAAACGGATACACAGATATCCTGCAGCAGTTTATCACAGACCATTCCATGACACGAGTACGTCTCGTTATGGACAGTGCCGGAAATGCTACAAGTAACTCTATTGTTGATTTTCTGTATGCACTTTCTCCTTCCCAGTGGAAAGAGCTGGCACAGATGGATCAGTTTTCAGGATTTTCTGATGCGATCACAAAAGCATCCGGAAATATTTCCAAGATGCAGGGCTTCTGTGGCCTGAATATCGCAGATCAGCCGCTGTACTATATCATGGAGTTCTTCAAAAATCATGGTTCTCTGTTACTTGCGATCGTAGCACTTCTGATCCCGGTTCTTGCATGGGCAACTCAGATGCTGAACCTGAAGCTTATGCCACAGGCTGCAACACAGCCGGCAGACGGAAATGATCAGGCCAGCGCAATGGCAAACTCCATGAAAACCATGAACATGGTCATGCCTCTGATGTCTGCATTCTTCTGTTTCACATTCCCGGTTGGTCTTGGTATCTACTGGATCGCCAGTGCTGTCGTGCGAAGTGCCCAGCAGTTTGCCATCAACCGTCATCTTGATAAGATGAACATTGATGATCTGGTTAATGAGAATATGAAGAAGATCGAAGCAAAGCGTGCGAAGGAAGGACTTCCGCCGCAGAAGATTACCAACCAGGCTCATCAGTCCGCCAAGAATATCAATAAACCTGTAATCAATAAGGGTAACAGCGGAAACAATGGTGCTTCAGACAGAGCACATAAGGTTGATGCAGCTTATGAGAAAGCAAGAAATGCAAAATCAGGCAGCATCACAGCCAAAGCTAATCTCGTAAGAGACTTTGATGAGAGAAATAAGAAGAAATAATCAGGAACGGAGGGGTTCGTAATGGAGGATTACATTCAGTTTTCAGCAAAAACAAAGAATGAAGCTATCACAAAAGCGTGTCTTGAGCTTGGAACTTCCAGTGACCAGCTTAATATTCAGGTTATCAGTGAAGGCAGCTCCGGATTCTTCGGAATCGGCAGCAAACCTGCCATAATTAAAGTTCGCAGAATCGAGCCAGTTTCTGATATGCAGGAGATCGATGATCTGGTAGAGTCCGTGAAACTGGACGCTATCAAAGAAGAGAAGAAATTAGACAAGCCATTTACTCCAAATGTAAAGAAAGAATCTGCACCGAAAGTAGCTCCTGTAAAGGAGAAGAAACCGGTGAAGACAGAAGCTGTACAGGTGGAGAAAGCATCCGAAGAAGCACCTGTGAAGGTTGCAGCGCCGAAGGAAAGACCGGCAAGAGATTTCCAGGGCAAAGCAAAACCAGCACGTGAAAAACAGCCGAGAGCTCCGAAGGAGCGTCAGCCGAAAGAAACACGTGAGAGAGCACCGAAGCAGGGCAGACCGGTAGAAATCCTCAGCGATCCGGAGAAGATCAAAGAAGTTGAGGAGAGAGCAGTCGTATTTCTTCGTGATGTATTCGGTTCCATGGATCTTGGAGAAGTGGAGATCACATCGAAATACAACACTGCAGACGGTTCTCTGGATGTAGATTTTGAAGGTGAGGATATGGGTATCCTCATCGGAAAAAGAGGCCAGACACTGGATTCATTACAGTATCTGACAAGCCTTGTAGTAAACAAAGGCGAATCTACTTATATTCGTGTAAAGCTTGATACAGAGGACTACAGACGCCGCCGTAAAGAAACTCTGGAAAACCTCGCAAGAGGAATTGCCTTCAAGGTAAAGAAAACCAGAAAACCGGTAGTTCTGGAACCGATGAATCCATACGAGAGAAGAATCATCCATGCGTCTCTGCAGGGCAACCGCTATGTAGAGACAGTCAGTGAGGGAGAAGAACCTTACAGACATGTAGTGGTAAAACTGAAACGTAATAATTACTGATTCAGTGAAAAAAATAAAAGCCGTATCCCGGAGCGTTAAGCTCTGTGGATGTGGCTTTTTTTCATAAAATCGGAAATTAAAAATTATCATTGCAATCTCCGTAACAATTCTTTATAATCATTGAAGAGCAAATAATAAAAGATATTTCTGCAGCGGACATCCGGAATGCAGAGATCAGCTTTATAAATATGGAAACTGACAGAAGATGTTATTCTAGGTGAAAGCGTGAATAACACGTGTTTTTTGCGTGTAAAAAGCTTTTCCGGGATAACATTTTTGTGTTTAACCGGATAAAGGAGAGTGAAAAATGGAAGAGACAACGATTGCTGCGATTTCCACAGCCATGAGTGCATCGGGAATCGGAATCGTCAGGATCAGTGGCCCGGAGGCTTTTGAGATTGCATCCAGAGTATACCGTTCCAAAGGTGGGAAAAAATCTCTGAAAAACGTCCCAAGCCATACCATTCATTATGGATATATCTATGATAACGAAGAAATGGTAGACGAAGTACTGGTTATGGCCATGCGTGGACCACGGACATATACGGGAGAAGACACTATAGAAATTGATTGTCACGGCGGCGTTTTGGCTATGAAAAAAGTACTGGAAACAGTGCTGAAAAACGGAGCCATTATTGCCGAACCAGGAGAATTTACCAAGCGGGCATTCCTCAATGGAAGGATCGATTTATCCCAGGCAGAAGCCGTTATGGACGTAATACAGTCCAAAAATGAGTACTCATTAAAGAATTCTGTAGGTCAATTGAAGGGCTCGGTCCGAAAAACCGTACAGAAAATCAGAGAAAAATTACTGTACCATATAGCGTACATTGAATCGGCATTGGACGACCCGGAGCACTATGATCTGACAGGATATTCCGAAGAATTAGAGCAGATCGTAGCAGAAGAAAAAGAAAAAATACAGAATCTGTTAAAGACATCCGGAGACGGAAAAATTATCCAGGAAGGCATCCGGACAGTAATCCTGGGCAAGCCAAACGCAGGAAAATCCTCCCTGCTGAACCTGCTCCTGGGAGAAGACAGAGCCATCGTAACTGACATCGCAGGAACCACAAGAGATGTTCTGGAAGAGTACATCAACCTGCACGGAATCACATTAAAGATTGCCGACACAGCAGGAATCCGTCAGACCGAAGACATCGTAGAGAAAATCGGCGTATCCAAAGCCAAAGAAATGGCAGCAGACGCAGACCTGATTCTCTATGTTGTAGATTCATCCGTACCGCTGGATGAAAACGACGAAGAAATCATAAAAATTTTGCAAGAGAAAAAGACAATTGTCCTCTACAGCAAGACAGATCTTAAATCTGCTATAGATATAGAAGATTTAAAGAGCAGAATAAACCAGCCAGTGATCCCGATTTCCGCAAAAGAAGAAACAGGAATCACAGACCTGGAAGAAAAAATCAGGGAAATGTTCTTCAGTGGGGAGATAAACTTCAATGATGAAGTATATATCACCAATGAACGGCACAGACAGGAGCTTTTAAAAGCGCAGGAGAGTCTTTCTCTGGTAGAGAACAGTATAGAGAGCGGAATGCCGGAGGATTTTTATTCCATAGATCTGACAGATGCATATGAGAGTTTGGGGCGGATTCTGGGAGAATCGCTTGGGGAAGACCTTGTTAATGAAATATTCTCTAAATTTTGTATGGGCAAGTAGTTCCCACGTGGGTTGCGTGAGTATGCAGGGACTTGGCTATGCATATGCATAGGCTGCGGAAACCCGCAGAGGTACTTCACATTGGAATGTGAGAAAACCGCAAAGGGGCACAAGGCCGCGCCCCTCAGCACACCCCTGGGCCTTTTTTTACAAAGTGCAGCGATTGTAGAACACGGAAAGTTACTAACTTATACCTGTATGCTTCTGTACTGGCAATTCAACATTGAGCCGAAATGTGACAAACAGGAAGTATTACAAAAAACAGCGAAAACCCCGCAGACGTGCCACCGCACGTCGAGAGCCTCGTTGCAGCTACACTGCAACAATCGGCACAGCGTTCCACATCCAACACCGAAGCATACAGACAAAAGTCGATAAAGTCACACCGACCACAATCGAAGCACTCACCCCCATATCGGCACAGCGCCCCACATCCAACACCGAAGAATACAAAAACAAGCCAACACGGTCACACATCCCCACAACCAAGAAATTTTCAAAAAAAGCCCGAGGGGTGTGCAGAGGGGCCGTGGCTTTACGGCCCCTTTGCGGTTTTCCACAGCTTCTCAAAGCAAGAAAACCATGTCTTCTGCCAAGAAAAGCAAAACATACATCACATCGGCACAACGCTCCACATCCAACACCGAAGCATACAGAAACAAGCCAACACCGCTCCATATCCCCACAACCAAGAACTCTTCAAAAAAAGCCCGAGGGGTGTGCAGAGGGGCCGTGGCTTTACGGCCCCTTTGCGGTTTTCCTTAGCTTCCCAAAGAAAAAAAACTCAGCCCTTTGCCAAGGAAGAAAAACATACATTACAAAATAAACATAACAAAAACAGAAATAAAAAAGAAATAAAGGAGAAAAAGCATGAAAAATCTGGAACAGTTTTTCGACATCATAGTAGTAGGCGCCGGCCACGCAGGCTGCGAAGCCGCATTAGCAAGTGCCCGCCTGGGCCTGCAAACAGTCATGTTCACAGTCAGCGTAGACAGCATCGCCCTGATGCCCTGCAACCCCAATGTAGGCGGCAGCTCCAAAGGCCACCTCGTCCGCGAACTGGACGCCCTCGGCGGAGAAATGGGCAAAAATATAGATAAAACCTTCATCCAGTCCAAAATGCTCAACCAGTCCAAAGGTCCGGCAGTCCATTCCCTTCGTGCCCAGGCCGACAAACAGGCCTACAGCACAGAAATGCGAAAAACTCTGGAAAACACAGAGAACTTAACCATCCGCCAGGGAGAAGTAACTAAACTCCTGGTAGAAGATGGCCATATCACCGGTGTAAAAACCTTCTCAGGAGCCACTTACCACGCAAAAGCCGTAGTCCTCTGCACCGGAACCTACCTCAAAGCCCGCTGTATCTACGGTGATGTCAGCAATTACACAGGACCAAACGGCCTCCAGGCAGCCAATTACCTCACCGATTCCCTGAAAGAACTTGGGATCGAAATGTTCCGCTTCAAAACAGGAACCCCGGCACGAATCGCCGGAAACACCATCGACTATTCCAAGATGGAAGAGCAGTTCGGAGACAAAAGAGTCGTACCGTTCTCCTTCTCCACAGATCCGGAATCCGTACAGATCGAGCAGAAATCCTGCTGGCTGACCTACACAAACGAAAAAACACACGAGATCATCCGCGCAAACCTGGACAGATCCCCACTTTATTCCGGAATGATCGAAGGAACCGGACCACGTTACTGTCCGTCCATTGAAGATAAAGTCGTTCGTTTTGCAGACAAAAAACGCCATCAGGTATTCATTGAACCAGAAGGACTTTACACAAATGAAATGTACATCGGCGGAATGTCCAGCTCCCTTCCGGAAGATGTTCAGTACGAAATGTACCATTCCGTACCAGGCCTGGAACACGCCAAGATCGTAAAAAATGCCTACGCCATCGAGTACGACTGCATCAATCCACGCCAGCTCTATCCGACACTGGAATTCAAAAAGATCAAAGGTCTTTTCAGCGGCGGACAGTTTAACGGAAGCTCCGGATACGAGGAAGCAGCCGCTCAGGGCCTCATCGCAGGAATTAATGCGGCTATGGAGGTAAAAGGCAAAGAACAGCTGATTCTGGACCGCTCAGAGGCATATATCGGCGTTCTTATCGATGATCTGGTAACAAAAGAAAACCATGAGCCGTATCGAATGATGACAAGCCGTGCTGAGTATCGTCTGCTTCTCCGCCAGGACAACGCAGATCTCCGTCTTCGCAAAAAAGGCTGGGAAGTTGGCCTGATCGATGATGAGACATACCACAAACTGCAGGAAAAAGAGCGCATGATCCAGGAAGAGATCGAGAGAGTTGAACACGCAACTGTAGGCGGCTCCGCAGAAGTACAGAGCCTTCTGGAATCCCTGAACAGCACACTGCTGAAATCCGGAACCACCATTGCAGAACTGATCCGCAGACCGGAACTTAACTATAAAGTACTTGCGCCGATTGATAAAGAAAGACCGGAACTTCCGGAAGATGTATGTGAGCAGGTAGAGATCAACATCAAATACGACGGCTATATCCGCCGTCAGATGAAACAAGTAGAACAGTTCAAAAAACTGGAACAGAAAAAACTTCCGGAAGACATTGATTATGAAGATGTAGGAAGCCTCCGCATCGAAGCACGCCAGAAACTGGAAGCTTACAGACCGGTATCCATCGGCCAGGCATCCCGAATCTCCGGCGTATCCCCTGCTGATATTTCCGTACTTTTGGTATACCTGGAAAGCAAAGCCGGACATAAACATTGATAACATTCTGAACAATAAAACCACAGAAAAACAAAGAATAAGAGAGGAAACTGCATGTACAATTTAGAAATCCTTGAAAAAGGCTGCGAGAAACTTGGAATTACTCTCAATGATACGCAGAAAAACCAGTTCATCCAGTTCTACGAATACCTTGTAGAAAAAAATAAAGTCATGAACCTGACCGGTATCACAGAATTTGACGAGGTTCTCGTGAAACATTTCCTGGACAGCCTCTGCTGCGTCAAAGCCGTAGATATGAGCAAGGTAAAAACAGTCATGGATATCGGAACCGGTGCCGGCTTCCCGGGGGTTCCCCTGAAGATTGCTTTTCCGGAAGTAGAGGCCTGCCTTCTGGACTCCCTGAATAAGAGAGTAAAATTTCTGGAAGAAACCTTTGCTCTCCTTGGACTTGATGGCATCTCCGCCATCCACGGAAGAGCCGAAGAATACGCAAAAAACAAAGCCTACAGAGAAAAATACGACCTCTGCGTATCCAGAGCAGTATCCGGCCTTGCAACCCTGTCCGAATACTGCCTCCCATATGTAAAAGTCGGAGGACTTTTTGTCTCCTATAAATCCGGTTCTGTAAAAGAAGAAGCAGAAGCAGCGGAGAAAGCAGTAAAGATTCTCGGTGGAAAGATCCGCGATATTCAGTACTTCGACCTTCCAGGCTCCGAGATCAGCCGTTCCCTGGTCATCATCGAGAAGATAAAAAACACTCCAGGTAAATATCCGAGAAAAGCCGGAACACCGCTTCGGGAGCCGCTGGCATAACAAAACATTATTACTCAGAAAATGTAATCTCCTGTCAAACAAAGTCAAGATTTGTCCGACAGGAGATTTTTTTGCCCATCGGTTTCACAAAATTATCACAAAGTTATCCTACTTTTATCACAAATTACTCTTACACTATACAATGATAGAGCTGTCTCTTATACACATCTCCGAGCCCACGAGACCGGAGCCTATCTC
>ERZ1027228.988-NODE-988-length-10756-cov-5.539576_pt1 | contig 10756 bp, 6 predicted proteins | sample MGYA00519266_ERZ1027228 | MGnify/ENA primary metagenome ERZ1027228 (study PRJEB26926, sample SAMN06164465) | human gut metagenome | biome: ENVO:00009003; feature: ENVO:2100002; material: ENVO:00002003 | host: Homo sapiens | place: USA | collected 2012 ...
GAATCCGACTCGCTTGGGCTATTGTTTCCGGATCTATCTTCATCAGCTTCTGTCTGGCTTCGGTGGAAAGGGATTGAATGGAATTATAGTCAAACTTTCCCTTAATCTTTATGCTTTCCAGTCGTGCCAGTTTATCTGCTATGATTCGTTCGCGTCCGATGTATCCTTCATACTTGATAAGTATCTCTGCCGCTTCGATAATCTCATCTTTTCTTTCCGTAATTTTATCAAGTTCCCGATGGAAAGCGCCGACATGCTGTGCCATGTTCTCCAGGGTTATTTGCGGACGGTTTATCAAATCTATCAGCTTGCATCCCTGGCGAAGTGGAGTGGTGCCAAGTTGTTCCAGTACCGGATTGATTAATGCTGGTTTCATCGAATAATTCCGGGTGAAGTTTATGATGTTTGTAACGGCTTCGCGTTTGCTTCTTAGTAACTCGTAGCGGTCATTCTTTGCAAGTCCGAGTTTCCAGGCTCTTTCGGTAAGTCTCATATCGGCATCATCCATACGGAGGAGGATACGATATTCCGCACGTGAAGTAAACATACGGTAAGGCTCGTCAACGCCTTTGGTTACCAAGTCATCGATTAATACGCCGATGTATGCTTCATCTCGTGCAAGGGTGAAGGGTTCTCCGCCATGGCAGTTGATATGTGCATTGATACCGGCGATGATGCCCTGTCCGGCTGCTTCTTCGTAGCCGGTGGTTCCATTTACTTGTCCGGCAAAGAACAGGTTTTTGATTTTCTTCGTTTCCAACGTATGTTTGAGCTGGGTGGGATCGAAGAAGTCATATTCTATTGCATAACCGGGGCGGTAAATTACGAGATCCCGGAATGCAGGAATCTTTTTCAGTGCCTCAATCTGTATGTCCATTGGCAAGGAAGAAGAGAAGCCGTTCAGGTAGAGTTCCTGAGTGGTTTCACCTTCCGGTTCCAGGAAAAGCTGATGCTGCTCTTTGTCGGGGAAGGTCACAATTTTTGTCTCTATACTGGGACAGTAACGGGGACCTATGCTTTGAATTTGTCCGTTGAAAAGGGGAGAGTCCGGCAGACCCTCGCGCAGGATGCGGTGTGCTTCTTCATTGGTGAAGCAGGTCCAGCATGGCAGTTGCTTCAAATGGCGCACGCCGTTATCCATAAAGGAGAACTTGTGGAAATCGTTTTCTCCGTCCTGAACATCCATATCCTCATAGTGCACGCTGCGTCCGTCGATGCGTACCGGCGTTCCGGTTTTCATTCGTCCGTATGTGATGCCATGTCTGGCAATGGATTCGGTCAGTTGGTAGGATGCAGGTTCGGCCATTCGTCCGCCCGGAAGCATGGTGCGTCCCACGTGCATCAGTCCGTTCAGGAAAGTTCCGGCAGTCAGTACGATGCATTTGGCGCGGAAAGTTACTCCCCAAAGAGTAGTGAGTCCGGTCACTTCGCCGTTTTCAACAAGAATCTCTTGTACGGTATCCTGCCAAATATGCAGGTTGGGAGTGTTTTCCAGAATTTCACGCCATGCCCAGATGAATTTGTTACGGTCGCATTGCGCACGCGGACTCCACATGGCAGGTCCTTTGGAGCGGTTTAATATACGAAACTGGATAGCGGTTTTGTCAGTTACCAATCCCATATATCCACCCAATGCGTCTATTTCACGTACAATTTGCCCTTTGGCAATACCGCCTACGGCAGGGTTGCAACTCATTTGGCCTATCTTATTCATGTCCATCGTGATAAGACAGGTCTTTGAACCCAGGTTTGCGGCAGCGGCAGCGGCTTCACAGCCGGCATGTCCGGCGCCGATTACAATAACATCATACTTAAACTCCATTCGTTCAATCTCTTTTTAAACCCTGCAAAGTTACTAAAAAGTTATTTTGTAGCCGCGATTTCTTTCTTTTCCTTGTGAATTCTTAGGAAATACTTCGTGTGGGACTGCCGGCGTCTCCGGTACATAGATATCCGGCTCCTTGGTTCCGGAGAATACCTTAGTAAGGTACGGCAAGTTTCCTGCTTTGGTACGACGTGTACCTCACTGAGAAATCTCTTGTACCTTAGTGAGGTACAAGCCGTACCAACCGTTGGTATTGACTTGGTACGCGTATCTTTTTATTTTTCATTGCTTTAACCGATTTTCTTCTTCAGGTTTATCAAATCAGCAACGTTCTTTCGGTTGGGAAGAGGCAATTGCACTTGTCCTTTCAGCGCAAATGAACTTAATGTCTCGGTATAAAAGGTATTTTAACAATATTGTGACAAGGGCTGTATGGAACGTTTGTTGTTGCTGTAAATAAGGATGTTACGATATGATAGAGAGCATAATAGTAAACAAAAACAGTGACGACCAACATTTGGTCGTCACTGTCATAATGTTTCTCGTAACTTATTAAGTTGTTTATTTACAGATAGTTGAGCGTAAGGTGATGAGTGATGACAAAAAACTCATCACTTTTATGCTCGTCTTGCGTTGCAATTTCTATCGCATGGCCAGTGCCTTGTTCTCGGCAGCTTCCATAATTTCCCGTTCTCCCGGACCTTTATCATTGATGCCGCAAAGGTGCAGGATGCCATGGATAATGACCCGGTGCAGTTCTCTTTCATAATCGTTGCCGGCAAATTGTTCGGCATTGGTGCGTACCGTATCAAGGCTGATAAAGAGATCGCCGCTCAGGCGGTTGCCTTCGCAATAGTCAAAAGTGATGATGTCGGTATAATAATCATGCTGAAGATATTGCCGGTTTACTTCGAGAATTTTCTCGTCCGAGCAAAAAATATAGGCGATTTCACCGATTCTTTTTTCATAGGTGGCAGCAACGGCTTTAATCCATTCCGTTGTTTCCCGTTTCTTGATTGCAGGCATTTTGATGCCGTCCGCTTGATAACTTATCATATTGTTTACTATTTATTAGAATGGGCTTTTTTTAGAAAAAGAATATATAGCTGATGATGATAGCGGCGATAATGCCGGATAAATCTGCTATCAGACCACAGGTAACCGCGTTGCGGGTTTTCGTAATGCCTACACTGCCGAAGTAAACGGCAAGTATATAGAACGTTGTATCCGAAGCACCGCGTGCCACGCAACTCATGCGGCCGACGAAGGAGTCGGCGCCATATTGCTTCATTGTATCAATCATCAGGCCATTGGCGCCGCTGCCGCTCAATGATTTCATCAAAGCGGTGGGCAAAGCTCCTACAAAGCCGGTATCTACTCCGAACAAGCCTACGATGTAGCCGATGCCGTTTACTATTATATCCATTGCGCCTGAAGCGCGGAAAACGGCGATTCCAACGAGAAAAGCTACCAGGTAGGGGATGATGCGTATGGCTGTTGTAAACCCTTCCTTGGCACCTTCTATAAAAGCGTCGTACACATTAATCTTCTTCCACAATCCCCAAAGGATAAAAAGCAGGATGATGGAGAAAAGTATTATATTGGCAACCAGTGTGGAATAGACTCCCATGTCCTCGCGGCTTACTTGGGTGAACAGGTAGATAAGTCCGGAAAAGAACAGGCTGATGCAACCGATCAGAATGAGGATAGGTTTATTCAACAGGTTTATCCGTTGTGCAATGCTGACGGCAATCACACCGACAGTGGTGGAAATGGCAGTGGTAATCAGTGTCGGGATGAAGATGTCGGTGGGCTGCGCAGCACCCATTTGCGAACGGTACATCATGATGCTGACAGGTATCAATATCAATCCGGAAGTGTTCAGCACAAGGAACATAATCATCGGGTTGGTGGCTGTGTCTTTCTTCGGATTGAGTTCCTGAAGTTCTTTCATGGCTTTCAGCCCCATTGGGGTAGCGGCATTATCCAACCCCAGCATGTTGGCGGAGAGGTTCATGAAAATAGATCCCATGGCGGGGTGTCCTTTGGGTATCTCCGGAAAGAGGCGGCAAAACACCGGACTCAACCAGCGGGAGAGTGCGTTGATCATACCGCTGTTTTCACCGATCTTCATAATGCCGAGCCATAAGGACAGAATGCCGGTCAGCCCCAACGATATTTCGAATGCAGTTTTGGAGGAGTCGAATGTAGAGTTGACAAGTTCCGTAAATATCTCTACATTTCCCATGAACAGGAGTTTGAAGAGCGCCACAATGAAAGCTATTACAAAAAATGCTACCCAAATGTAATTTAAAATCATAAAATAATATGTTGATTTTCTGCAAAAGTAGGAATATCTTTCTATTTAGCGTGGAAAAAATTGCTATTTTTGGCAGGTAACATTACGAATAGCAAATATATAAGAGAATATGAGACAGCGGGCAAAGGAGATAGAACAGGAGATAAGCGAGTACATAGATCCGGTGAAAAGGGAGTATCTCCCTAATTTTTTCAAAACGGGAAAGGGGCAATATGGCGAAGGCGACAAGTTTCTGGGAGTGGTAGTGCCGAATACCCGTTTAGTGGCCAAGCGGCATAAAGATGCTCCTTTGGATGTTATGGCGGAACTTTTGCAAAGCCAATGGCATGAATGTCGTCTTTGTGCTCTGTTGATGCTGGTGGAGCGCTTCAAGAAAAGCGATGAAAAGGAGAGAAAACGCATTTATGATTTCTATCTTTCACAGACGTCGCGCATCAATAACTGGGACTTGGTGGACTTGTCTGCTCCGGGTATTGTGGGGGAATATTTAAAAGATAAGTCCCGCGAAGATCTTTATCGTTTGGCAGGCAGTGAACTGCTTTGGGACCAGCGTATTGCGGTTGTTTCCACTTATACTCTAATCAAAAACGGTGATTTCATCGATATTCTGGCGCTTTCCGAACGGCTGTTGCATCATCCGCACGATTTGATGAGAAAGGCAATAGGCTGGATGCTGCGCGAAATGGGGAAGAGGGACAAGGATTTGTTGGTGCAGTTTCTGGAGAAATATTGCAAGGTGATGCCGCGTACCATGCTGCGTTATGCCATTGAGAAATTTCCGGAAGAAGAAAGGAAGGAGTTTATGAAACGTTGAAAGATTTGCATTATCTTTGTCGCTGTATATACTGATTTTGAATGGAACAAGAAGATTTTAACATACGTGATCATCAACTGACCAGCAAGGAGCGTGACTTCGAGAACGCTCTCCGTCCTTTGAATTTCGAGGATTTCAGCGGACAGGATAAAGTGGTTGATAATTTGCGTATTTTCGTAAAGGCTGCCCGCCTCAGAGGCGAGGCCTTGGATCATGTATTGCTTCATGGTCCTCCCGGATTGGGAAAAACCACACTTTCCAACATTATAGCCAACGAACTGGGAGTAGGCTTCAAGATTACTTCCGGGCCGGTGCTCGACAAGCCGGGTGATCTGGCCGGTGTCCTTACCAGTCTGGAACCGAACGATGTGCTTTTCATTGACGAAATACATCGGTTGAGTCCTGTGGTGGAGGAGTACCTGTATTCGGCTATGGAGGATTACCGCATTGATATTATGATCGACAAAGGCCCGTCGGCACGAAGCATACAGATCGACCTGAATCCGTTTACTTTAGTGGGCGCTACCACCCGTAGCGGTTTGCTGACTGCTCCGTTGCGTGCCCGTTTTGGCATCAACCTTCATTTGGAATATTACGATGATGATGTGTTGAGTGGCATCATCCGTCGTTCGGCAAGTATTCTGGATGTTCCTTGTTCCACAAAGGCTGCTTCGGAGATTGCAGGACGCAGTCGGGGTACGCCGCGTATTGCCAATGCTTTGCTGCGCCGCGTGAGGGACTTTGCGCAGGTGAAAGGTTCGGGCAGCATCGATACGCAGATCGCTAATTTTGCGCTCGAAGCGCTGAATATTGACAAATACGGTCTGGATGAGATAGACAATAAGATACTTTGTACGATTATCGATAAGTTCAAGGGTGGTCCGGTAGGCCTGACAACCATTGCTACGGCTTTGGGAGAAGATGCAGGCACTATTGAAGAGGTATATGAACCGTTCTTGATAAAGGAAGGTTTCTTGAAGCGCACTCCTCGCGGTCGTGAAGTAACGGAGCTGGCTTACAAACATTTGGGGCGAAGCCTCTACAATAGTCAGAGAACGTTGTTTAATGATTGACGTTTTCCGGTAAACGATCGGCATGGAGTATAATGGAGCATTGAAAAATTGCTAAACACTAAATAACGTGGCTGGATTAAAATCATTGGCAAAAGAAACTGCCATTTACGGGTTGAGCAGTATTGTGGGGCGTTTCCTCAACTATCTGTTAGTACCCGTATATACCATGGCCTTGTCTGCGCAGTCGGGAGGTTATGGCGTTGTGACTAATATCTATGCGTGGGTGGCGCTGTTGCTGGTGCTGTTGACGTGCGGCATGGAGACGGGCTTTTTCCGCTTTGCTAATAAAGGAGAGGACGACCCGATGCGGGTATATTCCACAACATTACTCAGCGTAGGCATCGGTGCGTTGACATTCCTCGCTCTGGGATTGTTGTTTCTTCAACCCGTTGCCGATTGGCTGGAGTATGGAGAACATCCCTGGTATGTGGGAATGATGATGATTGTAGTGGCGATGGATGCCATTCAAAGTATTCCTTTCGCTTATTTGCGCTATAAGAAACGTCCTATTAAGTTTGCGGCGCTCAAACTGTTGTTCATCTTCCTGAACATAGCCTTGAACCTGATTTATTACGTCTGGATGGAAGGCGATGACGTGGCGTATGCTTTCCTCTTCAACCTTGTATGCACCTCTACCATTATGCTTTGCATGATACCCGAATTGCGCGGCTTCACTTATGTGCTGGACAAGAAACTGTTGAAGCGGATGCTTGCTTATAGCTTGCCGTTGCTGGTGTTGGGCATTGCGGGTATTCTGAATCAGGTGGCGGACAAGATAATCTTTCCCTTTGTGTATCCTGACGAGGCGGAAGCCACCGTACAGCTTGGCATCTATGGAGCCGCCAGCAAGATTGCAATGGTAATGGCAATGCTGACACAGGCCTTCCGTTATGCTTACGAGCCTTTCGTGTTCGGTAAGAGTCGTGATAAGGACAATAAACAGGTGTATGCACAGGCCATGAAGTTCTTTATCATCTTCACGCTGGTTGCTTTTCTTGCGGTGATGTTCTATTTGGATATTCTCCGGTATATCATCGGTCGCGACTATTGGCCGGGGTTGCGTGTGGTTCCTATCGTAATGGCTGCGGAGATTTTTATGGGAATTTACTTTAATCTTTCTTTTTGGTATAAGCTGATTGATGAAACGCGATGGGGGGCTTATTTCTCATTGATAGGTTGCACAATTCTGGTGGCGATGAATGTCCTTTTGATTCCGAAGTACGGTTATATGGCTTGTGCATGGGCCGGATTTACGGGATATGGTGTAGCTATGCTGCTCTCTTATTTTGTCGGTCAGAAGAAATATCCTATCCGGTATGATTTGAAGTCAATCGGATGTTATGTGCTCCTGGCTGCCATACTCTATGTAATTGCGGAATATGTGCCGATTGGAAATATCTATCTTCGTATGGCTTTCCGCACGTTGCTATTATCCTTATTTGTAGCTTATATTATAAAGCGTGACTTACCGCTTGGCCAAATACCTGTTATCAATCGTTTTATTAGAAAATAGTTTATTTTATGGAACAGCCTGTCAATTCCAACAGAAACGCATTTGCAATCAAGAACTTTCTGAAAGAGTATCTGGATTTACGCAAAGATAAAGACAATGAGCTCGAAACTGTCGATTCCATTCGGAAGGGTGTTGAGTTTAAGGGAGCCAATTTGTGGATTCTGATATTTGCTATCTTTATGGCCTCACTCGGTTTGAATGTCAATTCCACCGCCGTAATTATCGGCGCGATGCTTATCTCTCCGTTGATGGGACCTATAATGGGTGTGGGGCTTTCGGTCGGTCTGAATGACTTTGAACTGATGAAACGTTCACTGAAAAGTTTCTTGATAACCACCTTGTTCAGTGTTACCACCGCCACCATATTCTTTTTGGTCAGTCCGGTTGCCGAGGGACAGTCGGAGTTGCTGGCACGTACCTCACCTACGATTTATGACGTATTCATCGCATTAATGGGTGGTCTTGCGGGAGTAACGGCGCTTTCCACCAAAGAAAAAGGGAATGTAATTCCGGGTGTCGCCATTGCTACGGCGTTGATGCCGCCGCTGTGTACAGCCGGTTACGGATTGGCAACGGGTAATCTGATTTATTTCCTCGGTGCATTCTATCTTTATTTCATCAACTCCGTCTTCATCAGTCTGGCTACTTTTATCGGTGTGCGTGTGATGCATTTCCAACGCAAAGAGTTTGTGGATAAGAATCGTGAGAAGAAAGTGCGGAAGTATATCGTACTGATAGCTATTGTCACGATGTGCCCGGCTGTATATCTTACGGTAGGGATTATTCAGGATACTTTCTTTGAAAGCGCAGCAAACCGTTTTGTAAACGAACAGCTTGCGTTTGAAAACACACAGGTATTGGATAAAAAAATCCATCATGAAGGCAAACAGCACGAAATACGCGTAGTCTTGATAGGGCAGGAAGTGCCGGAAGCCTCTATTGCCATAGCCCGCAGTAAAATGAAAGATTATAAACTGGATAATACCAAACTGGTTGTGCTTCAAGGGATGAACAACGAGTCGGTAGATATTTCCTCTATTCGGGCCATGGTTATGGAGGATTTCTATAAGAACAGTGAGCAGCGTCTGGTGGAGCAGAAACAACAAATCTCTTCATTGGAAAAGAACTTGGAACAGTATCGGAAATACGATGAATTGGGCAAAAAGATTATTCCTGAGTTGAAAGTACTTTATCCTTCCGTTAAGTCGGTTTCCATTTCTCATGCACTCGAACTGACGGTTGACTCAGTACGGATAGATACCGTTACGCTTGCTGTCTTGAAGTTCGGCAAGCATCCGGATGCCCGTGAAAGGGAGAAAATAACCGAATGGCTGAGAGCGCGTACGGGTTCCGAAAAGCTGAGGCTGATTGCGGAGTGATGTCCGGATGCGGTGAAAGAGAAGCGTCCGGCCGCACAGGCTGTCGGTGTGGGAATACAAAACGGGCAGGCAAACTTATATAAAGTTTAGTAGAGAACGATATGATTTTGAGATTTGTAGCAGTGGTTGTTTGCTGCCTTTCTGCGTGGGTGGTGCAGGCGGATGAGGGCATGTGGATGCTGGGCAATCTGGATAAACAGACACGCCGTACTATGAAAGAGCTTGGCCTGCAGATGCCGGCAGATAAACTGTACAGTTCCAGACGCCCTTCATTGAAGGATGCCGTAGTCAGCTTCGGTGGCTTTTGTTCGGGGGTGGTTGTGTCGGAAGACGGATTGGTATTTACGAATCATCATTGCGGTTTCAGTTGTGTACAGCAACATTCTTCTGTGGAACACGACTATCTGAAAGACGGTTTTGTGGCGCATAGCCGCAGCGAGGAGTTGCCGAATCCGGAGCTTTACGTCCGTTTCCTGTTGCGGACGGAGGATGTTACAAAACGGGTGCTCGGCGCGGTGAAACCGGGGATGGCCGAAGCGGAACGCTCCGCTACGATCGACTCGGTGATGTTTGCCGTTAGTGAAGAAGTGGCTCATAAAGATTCGACTTTGGTAGGAATTGTAGATGCCTATTATGGCGGCAATGAGTTTTGGCTGTCCGTCTATCGCGATTATAACGATGTCCGGCTGGTGTTTGCGCCGCCCTCTTCGGTTGGAAAGTTTGGTTGGGATACGGATAATTGGGTGTGGCCGCGCCATACGGGCGATTTCTGCGTATTTCGTATCTATGCCGATAGGAACAACCGCCCGGCGGATTATTCGCCGGAAAACGTCCCTTATCATCCCGAATATGTGGCTCCGGTTTCGCTTGACGGATATAAAGAAGGTTCTTTCTGCATGACATTGGGGTATCCGGGCAGAACGGAACGCTATCTCTCTTCGTTTGGCATCGAAGAGATGATGAATAACGACAACCAGGCGCAAATAGATGTCCGGGGTATTAAGCAGGCTATCTGGAAGCGTGAAATGGACAGGCGGGACAGTATCCGCATAAAGTATGCCTCCAAATATGATGAAAGCTCCAATTACTGGAAAAACAGTATCGGAGGAACAGGGCCATCCGGAAGTCGCATATTCTGGAGAAGAAGCGTGCGATGGAGCAGGAACTTCGCCGTTGGATACAACAGACGCCCGGAGAACGTGAGACGTTATTGCAGCTGTTTCCTGATTTGGAACTGGATTATAAAAATGTGCGTGAAGCCAATCATGCATTGGCCTATTTTGCCGAAGCATTTCTGAATGGGCCGGAGTTGGTGCAATTGGCTTTGTCCATTTTGAATTTCGATTTTGAGGGGGAACAGAAGGCTGTTGTGGCTAATCTGAAAGCGATTGTAGAGAAATACGCCAATTTGGATCTGGAGATTGACAAGGAGGTCTTTACAGCTATGCTGAAGGAGTATCGTTCCAAAGTGGATTCTACCTATCTACCGGAATTTTATGGTACGATTGCCACCCGGTATGGCGGCAATGACAAGGCTTATGTGGACAGCCTGTATGCAAGTTCGGAATTGACTACTCCACGCGGTTTGAAACGCTTTTTGGAGCAGGATACTACGTATCACATCTATGATGATCCTGCCATAAACCTGGGGATTGATCTGATTGGCAAGATGTTTGAAATCAATATGCAGACGAGGGAGCCTGCCATGAATATTGCCCGTAATGAGCGTTTGTTGAATGGTGCCGTACGCAGGATGTATTCGTCCCGTAATTTCTATCCCGACGCAAATTCTACCATGCGTTTGAGTTTTGGTACGGTATGCGGATATACTC
>ERZ1027228.996-NODE-996-length-10719-cov-4.268567_pt1 | contig 10719 bp, 8 predicted proteins | sample MGYA00519266_ERZ1027228 | MGnify/ENA primary metagenome ERZ1027228 (study PRJEB26926, sample SAMN06164465) | human gut metagenome | biome: ENVO:00009003; feature: ENVO:2100002; material: ENVO:00002003 | host: Homo sapiens | place: USA | collected 2012 ...
CGCGTATCTATGATGGTGTCATTTACAATGACAAGTTGCGTGTCTGCTTTGATACGTGTCACACGAACGATGCCGGATATGATGTGGCAAATGATTTCGACAGCGTGATCGAAGAATTCGACAAGATCATCGGCAAGGACCAGATTGCGGTATTCCATATCAACGACAGTAAGAATCCACGCGGAGCGGCGAAGGATCGCCACGAGAATATCGGACTTGGTTCGATTGGGTTTGATGCGTTATACAAGATCGTATGGCATAAGGATTTCTTGGACGTACCGAAGATTCTGGAGACACCATATGTGAAATCACTTGCAGATGCGAAGAAAGCATTTCCACCATACAAGGAAGAGATTGACATGCTCCGGAGTGGCGCGTATGATGCGGCAAGAATTACAAAGCTTGCGGAGTAAGTCGTCCGAAGAAACTTAGACATATTGCGAACACACACATGGAGCCGTCAGGCGACATGAAAAACAAAGAATCGAGAGTAGGAAATATGGCAGTCAGAGATGAAATCATAAAGACACTGGAAGAAAACAGAGGCACCTATCTGTCTGGCGAGCAGCTTGCGAAGAAACTATCTGTCAGCCGGGCAGCAGTCTGGAAGGCCATCCGCAAATTGCAGGAGGATGGATTTGCGATCGAGGGCGTGAACAACAAAGGCTACAAGCTGGCGGAGGATACGGATGTGTTGTCTGTACAGGGAACGGCGAAATATCTGGACGTCGAGTGCCCGGTACGGTTGGAAGTGTTCCGCTGTATCAACTCCACGAACCTTGCACTCCGTGAGCGGACGCAGGAGGAAGAAGGCCTGGTGCTTGCCGCGATGGAACAGACGAACGGACTCGGAAGACTGGGACGGTCGTTTATGTCGCCGGCAAATACAGGAATCTATTTCAGTATCCTGTTGAAGCCGCAGATTGCGAATCAGGAAGTGACGCTGCTTACGACAATCGCTGCTGTGGCAGTGTGCGAAGCAATCGAGAAATACACGGACAAGAAACCACAGATCAAATGGGTCAACGATATCTTTATCGATTCGCACAAGGTATGCGGCATCCTGACACAGGCAGCATTCCAGATGGAGAACTTAGACCCAGAATACGTGATCGTCGGAATCGGAATCAATCTGTATATGCCGACGGAAGGATTCGGTAAAGAACTGGAGAATATCGCCGGTTCTGTCCTGCAGGAGCAAAGCGGCGACATCAAGAATAAGATTCTGGCAGAGACACTGAACCGCTATTTCTATTACTACAAAAACTTTGCGAAGAAAGAATTCATCGCGGAATACAAGAAGCGCAGCCTGGTTCTTGGAAAAGGTATCCGTGTTGTGACAAAGGATGGTGAGCGCAAGGCAACCGCACTTGATATCGACGACATGTGCCATCTCCTTGTCGAGTACGAGGATGGCACCCGCGAAAATCTCTCAACCGGGGAAATCAGTATCCGGCTGCAGTAATACGTGATAACCAAGGAAAAATTGGATATAATATGTGTGTATGATTGATTGTTACAATTAAATAATTACAAATGAAACATATGTAGATTCGAGTTGTACAGAATAAGTATTCTGTGCAACTCGGTCAGTATAGTAGGATTCGTAACTGTTTGATTTGTAAAACAACGAAAGGAGACACATATTATGAAGATACTATTTTACGATGCAGCAACCTACGACGTGGAATCCTTCGAGAAAGAACTCAACCATTTCCCGGACATCGAGATCATCTACCACGAAGTTGATATCTCTCCGAAGACTGTATCACTCGCACAGGGCTGCGATGCAATCTGTGCATTTGTAAACTCGGATCTGAGCGCGCCGGTACTGGAGAAGCTTGCTGCAATAAATATCAGACTGGTGCTGCTTCGCTGTGCCGGGTTTAATAATATAGATTTGGAAAAGGCAAATGAACTTGGCATTACGGTGCTGCGTGTGCCGGGCTATTCTCCGGAAGCCGTTGCGGAGCTTGCGATTACACTGGCGCTTGCGGTCAACCGCCATGTACACAAAAGCTACATCAAGGTGCGGGAGAATAATTTCAGCTTAGTGGGATTAACCGGAGTGAATTTTCATGGGAAGACCGCGGGCATCATCGGGACCGGAAAGATCGGTGCTGCAATGTGCCGGATCTGCCGTGGATTTGGTATGCGCGTAATCGCGTATGATATGTACCCGAATAAAGAGCTGGAATTCGTGGAATACATGCCGCTCGAAGACGTGCTGAAGCAGAGTGACTTGATTTCCCTGCATTGCCCGCTCACAGACGAGACTTATCACATGATCAACAAGGATACGATTGCACAGATGAAGGATGATGTGATCTTAGTCAATACATCCCGTGGTGCGCTGGTCGATTCAGAGGAACTGATACAGGGTATCCGGCAGGGCAAATTCTTCGGCGTCGGTCTGGATGTCTACGAGGAAGAGGGAGACAATGTATTTGAAAACCGGGAGGACGAACTGTTACAGCATTCTATCACAGCCAGATTGCTTTCATTCCCCAATGTTATCATTACGTCCCATCAGGGTTTTCTGACGCGGGAAGCACTTGCGGCAATCAGCCGGACAACCTTACAGAATGCGGTCGATTATGAAAATAGAACCATCCATGAAGCCAATCAGGTAAAATAGATTGGACAAAATTATAACAATCATAAGTACGGGCAGATGTGTGTATCACACATATATCTGCCCATTTTTGTTGTTTTTATCAAATAGATGTGGATTTAAAAATAAATCTATGATAAAATGGCTCTTATCTGCTGTTTATAGGACAACAAAATGAAATCAGACAGCAAATAACGGACAAGATGCATGATACAGAATTCTTTATAAGAGGGTATGTGTTGTGAATCGAGAACGAAAAAAGAGAGGAAAAAAGGATGGAAGAAAAGAAGCGACACTCATTTGGTGGATCAATCGGATTCGTACTTGCGGCGGCAGGTAGTGCGGTTGGTCTTGGAAATATCTGGCGGTTTCCGTATCTGGCAGCCAAGGATGGAGGCGGATTATTCTTAGTCGTCTATATCATTCTGGCATTGACATTTGGCTACACGCTGCTGACTACGGAGATTGCGATCGGTCGAAAGACGAAACAGAGCCCGCTCACGGCATATACGAAGCTTCATGATAAATGGGGATTCTTAGGTGCTATTGCGAGTATTATACCGGTTATCATCATGCCGTATTACTGCACAATCGGTGGCTGGGTAGTAAAATATTTCTTCGTATTTTTGACAGGACATGGAGCCGACGCTGCACAGGATGGATTCTTTACCGGATTCATCACGTCACAGTGGGAACCGATTATTACATTTGTGATCTTCCTTGCGGTATCTGCATTTATCGTATTCCGTGGTGTCAATAAAGGAATTGAGTCTACATCGAAGATTATCATGCCAATCCTGCTTGTCATGATTTTGGGAATTGCAATATTCTCATTAACATTGAAAAATACAAATGATGCAGGTGAAGTAGTAACCGGTCTGCAGGGATTTAAAATATATATTGTTCCTAATTTTGAGGGACTGACAATCGGAAAGTTATTTACGGTTCTGATCGATGCACTCGGACAGTTGTTCTTCAGCTTGTCTGTGGCAATGGGTATCATGATTACATATGGTTCGTATGTGAAGGATGATGCAAACCTTGGAAAATCAATTAATCAGATTGAGATTTTTGATACGGTTGTTGCGTTCCTTGCAGGTGCAATGATTATTCCGGCTGTGTATGCATTTATGGGAACAGATGGTATGTCATCCGGACCAAGTCTGATGTTTGTATCTTTGCCAAAGGTATTTGCTGCAATGGGTGTTGCCGGAAATATAATTGGTACAATCTTTTTTGCAATGGTATTGTTCGCTGCAATTACAAGTGCGGTATCCGTCATGGAGGCAGTTGTATCATGTATTATGGATGCGTTCCATACAAGCAGAACAAAGGCCGGCACAATCGAGGGAATCTTCGCACTGATCGTTGGTATCATTGTCTGCCTCGGATACAACAAGCTGTACTTCGAGTTCAAGCTTCCGAACGGCTCAACGGCGCAGATCTTAGATATCATGGATTACATCAGTAACAATCTGCTGATGCCGATCGTAGCACTTGCAACCTGTATTCTCGTTGGATGGGTCATCAAACCAAAGACTGTGATCGAAGAAGTAGAAAAGAGCGGTTGTAAAATGGGAAGAAAGCGGCTTTACACTGCTATGGTAAAGGTCATCGCTCCAATCTTCCTGATCCTGCTTTTGCTGCAGACACTCGGAATCATGAAACTGTAAACATATACAAAAAGGAACCCGGTTTGGGTTCCTTTTTTTCGCGGAGAAAACTTATAAAGTTTTAATTGTATCAAGCAGACTCATTGGAATATTCATATTTCCCCGTCCGATTCCCATCTGTATATTCGGTTTCACAACCCCATGGAAATCCGAGCCGCCGGAGATTGCCAGCCCGTATTTGGCAGCCAGCGAGCGGAGCTTCTCACTTTCAAAGCGGTTGTTCGAAGAGTGGAATGCCTCAAGTCCTTTTAAACCAAGGGACTTCAGATATGCTAACAGCTCATCAATCTGTGCGTAACCAAGATGATAGAGCAGAGGATGTGCCAGAAATGCCGCTTTGCTATAAGTCGTTAAGATGCGCATGGCAGTCTCACAGGTAACCTGTGGTTTTGGAAGGTAATATTTACAGCCGATGCCGATGTATTTGCGGAACGCGGTATCCTTGTCTTTGCAGACACCTTCCTCGACGAGAACTCTTGCGAAATGTGCCCGTGTGATGACACTGTCCGGATTGCCGTGAAGCAGCTTCTCCATCGTGACAGGGAGACCATCTGCCTGCATCATCGCTACCATTTTCTCATTTCTTCCCTCACGTGCTTCCTTTAATACGGCAAGCTCTTTTTGAAGCTCTGGGTTTTCATACTCCATATAGAAGCCGAGAATATGAATCTCACGATTGTTATAGTAGCAGGACAGTTCGATGCCCGGCACTACCTCCAAAGGCTTGTCCTTTGTATAGTCTAAGATTTCTGCCACGCCATCGACCGTGTCGTGATCGGTCAGGGCAATCGCGGAAAGTCCCATCCGCATCGCTTCGTCGGCAACCTCTGTCGGTGTCAGAGAACCGTCGGACGCATTGGAATGTACATGTAAATCGATTCGTTCCATATTACCAACCTCCTTGTGATCGTGTTTGATGTATTATTTTATATCACAGCTTGTACCATCTGTTTTGTTTAGGTGATGCAAAACTATATCGGATAAGCGGATTATTTATTCTTCAGAATATTCAACAGCTCATCCGGTGAGAATGTATATTTCGTGTGACAGAAGTCGCACACAACTTCAATTGGCTTGTTGTCAGCAATCATAGCGCCAAGCTCTTTTCTGCCAAGACTGATAACTGCCTGCTCGACACGCTCCTTGCTGCAATCACAGACATACGCACAAGGCATGGAATCGGTCAGCTCGACATCATAGCCTTCAAACAATTTTCGTATGATAGCTTCCACAGACATGCCCTGCTTGAGAAGAGCAGTGAAAGAAAATCCTTTCAGCCGTTTCTCCAGCTCGTCAATCAATGCGTCCTCTGCAAATGGCATCAGCTGGATGATAAATCCACCGGCATTCGCTACGGATGTATCGTCGTTGAACAACACGCCCAGAGCCACAGAGCTTGGAATCTGGTCACTTGTTGCAAAATAGTAGGTCAGATCCTCTGCAATCTCGCCGCTTACCAGATGGGTGTCGCCGACATACGGCTCCTTCAGACCGATATCCTTGATGACGCTTAAGACACCGAGGTCCACAGCCTTTGCGACATCGTTTGCAGGAAGCATAACCTCCGGTTCGCTGACATATCCCTTGACATGTCCGTTTGCATCGGCAGTGACAAGCATACCGGAGATCGGTCCCTGACACTGGATACGGAGTGTTAATTTGTCGGTATCATTTTTACACATGGCGCCCATCAGCACGCCTCCGGTCAACAGTCTGCCGAGTGCGTTCGTAACAACCGGACTGGTATGATGTGTAATTCTTGCTTTTTCCACAGTATCGGTAGAGTTGCAGGCGAAGAAACGAACCTGCTTGTTCGCTGCCATGCCACGAATCATTGTATCTGCCATAAATGTATCCTCCTTAAAATGAGTGTTTGGATTTTGTATATATACTTGCATGTGTTGTTATTTATGATTGATGCAGTGGTATACAAAATTACTGTATATATTGTTTCTTTGAATTCTTGTTTCGTGTTTCTTTCGCGATGATATAAATACGTTCACATTCCTCGTCCGCCGGCTCATGTGTAAATGCATCATAGGCCGCAAGCAGGGTAAGACCGGAATCAGCTACCATCTGTTTCATCTGCTTTAGTGTGTACCCTTTTTGTACATGCAATTCCTCATATTTGCGGAACAGGTTATCATCGGCATCGGAATCCGAAGGTTCCTTTACGAACAGGCTTAAAGCGAGTTCATTAATTGCTTCCTCTTCATCATAATAATTATCCCAGATAAAGCTGATATCATCCCGATCCTCGGCAATTGTCGCTTCGGCTACGACATCCCGGTAATAATGCTCCGTATGGAAGTCGAAGATGAAAAGTCCGTCCGGATCAAGGTAGTTATTGACGAGCGAGAATACATGCGTAAGCTCTTCCGGTTCGGTAATATAATTGACGCTGTCGCAGAGACTTACGATGGCTGCAACGGTTCCGTATAACTCAAACTCGCGCATGTCCTGACACAGGTAGAGCGATGAAGAATGATTTTGTTCCCGCTTTTCGTTTGCAATATCCAGCATGGCAGGGGAGTTGTCGATACCGATCATGTCGTATCCGAAATCTGCCATACGCTCGGTTATATTTCCGGTTCCACAGCCAAGCTCTGCCAGAATGCCGCTTGCAATATCATATTCCACAAGCAGGCCGTGCAGATAGTCTGCCCATGCGTCATAGGGAATGTTGTCCATGAGCGCATCGTAGACAGCAGCAAAATTTGAATATGCTTCAGCCATAGGGTACCTCCTTATTTTTCGTAAACACTGACATTAAATTATAAAATAAAAGATAGTGAAAAACAAGGAAAAATCATATATAATAAAATGCGCGATTGATAGCGCGTATGCGAGATTTGGAGGATTACAATGAAAGATCAGATACAGACAATAAAATTAAAGAAGGAGAAGCGTGCATTTTCATATTGGCGCATCCCGTTTTTTGCGGGCGCGGGCATCTATCTGGAAGTGTTGTTTCATCTGGCGATTTACCATAAACTCGAAAGCACGAGCATCTATCCGATTTTGTTCGGTGCCACGTTGGGGCTTTTCTTAGCGGCACTCACTGTATGGCTGCCGCGCATCGGAAATGAGATCATCGCGTATGTCGGTCTTACGGCATTCTGCGTGTATGATATCGTGCAGCTCATCTATTTCCGGATATTTGGGACATTCTTAAGTCTGGTGTCTGTCGGCGGGGCCGGGAACGCGATGGATTTCAAGGTCGTGATGTTTGAGAAGATCCGTCAGAATGTTGGTTGGATTTTGCTGTTTTTACTTCCGGTGATCGCGCTTGTGTTGCTGCGTATATTTCTGTTAAAATTTGACAAACCGAAGATGAAAATAAGGCTTATAAGTGTGGCAAGTGCGGTTTGTCTGTGCGCCATTTCCATCCTTCTGCTGAATGTGCAGGGACGCGCGATGTATTCGCCGTATCAGTTGTTCCACAACCAGTATGTGCTGGAGCTTTCGATGAACAAGCTCGGCGTATGTGTGACGACCGTGCGGGATGCGCAGACGATGCTCACCGGGGGAAAGAAAAATGTGACATTCACTTTGGATGATACAGATATGCAGCCAGATGATGTGACGGCAACCGAAAGTGATGCAATGGAAGCTACGGCAACCGATACGGATGCAGCACCTGCGTATGTGGAACAGGTTGATCCGGCAGTTGATTTTAAGAAGCTGTATCAGGCAGCCGAGGATGAGCAGTTGAAGAATCTGTCCGCTTATTGCGCGCAGCAGACACCGACCATGCAGAACGAATATACGGGTATGTTCGAAGGGTATAATGTTGTCTGCATTACCGCGGAGAGCCTGTGCAAATACGGTATCTACGAGAACTGCACACCGACGCTTTATAAGATCATGAATGACGGCTTTGTATTTGAAAATTACTATAATCCGATCTGGTATCACAGTACGATTGACGGAGAATTTGTAGACTGTCTGGGACAGTATCCGTGTTCCTCAGAGTGGAGCTTTTATAAGTCAGCAGATACATATCAGCCGTATGCACTTGGCAATGCATTGAATGAGAAAGGCTACACAAGCAAAGCATACCACGACTTTGACTTCTATTATTATAACCGGAGTGAGACACATGCGAATATGGGATATGATTTCAAGGCAATCGATTATGGTCTGGATATCCCAAGCTATGTGACATATTCCGATTATGATACGATCGAGGCAGTATACAAGGAGTTTATTAACGAAGAACCGTTTCTGATGTATTTTATGACATTCAGTGGGCATCTTCCATATAATTACGATTACAATGCCATGTGCCTGAAGAACCGTGAGGAAGCAGAAAAATGCACAGAAGGAATGGACTTGCCGGAAGACGCGGTGGCGTATATTGCTGCACAGATGGAGCTCGATAAAGCATTAGAGGATCTGATCGACAAGCTGGATGAAGCCGGAAAGCTGGAGAAGACCGTGTTCATCGTGACACCGGACCATTATCCATATGGACTGACAGACAGCGGCTACGATGCGCTTGCAGGCAAGAATGTATCCGATGATGCATTTGAAAAACATCATTCCTGCCTTGGCATCTGGTCTGCATCTATGGAAGAACCGGTTCCTGTCAAGAAGCTCTGCGCAAGCGTAGATGTCCTTCCGACTGTCTTGAATTTACTTGGCGTGACATACGATTCACGCATACTCGCAGGACATGATATCTTATCCGATTCGGAAGAACTCGTCATCTTCGCTGACCATAGTTTCAAGACAGACAAGATCGGCTACAATACGAAAACCGGAGAAGTGACCTACTACGTGGATGAAAAGACAGTTTCGCAATCCTACATCAACGATACGATCAAGGAAGTCGAAACGAAGCTTTACATGTCCGATGAAGTCATCAACACCGATTTCTACGGCTATGTGTACGGCAGGAAACCAACAAACACCACAACAAGCACCACCACATCAACCGAACAACAAAACAAAGAATAAACCAGAAAATCATACGAAAAGGTACAAAAAGATACGATTTAGCGGAATTTTGTTGTGAAAAGCAACGAAGTATGATAAAGTAAATTGGATTATGTAATTTATCTTGCTATTGCAAAATGCGTATGAAATATAATATGTATGTATTGCAATTACAATTCATGAACTATGTATATGTTTGGAACTTAGAAGCACTTAATGTTCTGTCAAAAAATTAGAAATGATTGAACACGATGTTCAATCAAGTCGCCACTGAGCCATGGATGGCGAATTGGCGACGGTTTCGTCCGGGTAAGATACATATATCAGAACATTTAGTGCTTCTTAGTTTCAATACATCGCATAGGAATGAATTCTAATTGCAATACATACACAGTGGAATTACATGCATTTTGCAGCAACAAGATAGAATAAGGAGGAAAACAAAATGACGAGAATCGGAATTTACGGATACGGAAATCTCGGCCGCGGCGTAGAAGCAGCCATCAACCAGAACGATGATATGGAATTAGTTGCCGTATTTACAAGAAGAAATCCTGATGAATTGGTTATTAAGAACCAGACAGCCAAGGTGTGCAACGTAAAGGACATGGCAGACTGGAAAGATAAAATCGATGTTATGATTCTGTGCGGCGGAAGCGCAACCGATCTTCCGGAGCAGACACCGGAATGTGCAAAATATTTCAACGTGATCGACAGCTTTGATACACATGCAAGAATCCCGGAGCATTTTGCGAATGTGGACGCAAGTGCAAAAGCAAGCGGACATATCGGAATTATCTCCGTTGGCTGGGATCCGGGCATGTTCTCACTCAACCGTCTGTACGGAAATGCATTGCTTCCGGAGGGAAATGATTATACATTCTGGGGCAAGGGTGTCAGTCAGGGACATTCCGATGCCATCCGTCGTATCGCAGGTGTCAAGGATGCCAAGCAGTATACGATTCCCGTAGAATCCGCACTTGAGGCAGTTCGTAACGGCGAGAATCCGGCGCTTACAACAAGACAGAAGCATACAAGAGAGTGCTTCGTAGTGCTTGAAGAGGGCGCAGATGCGGCAAAAGTTGAGGAAGAAATCAAGACAATGCCGAACTATTTCGCAGATTACGATACAACGGTTCACTTCATTTCGGAAGAAGAGCTGAAGGCAAACCACAGCGGAATTCCACATGGTGGATTTGTACTCCGCAGCGGTGTGACCGGCTGGAACAAGGAGAACAAGCATATCATCGAGTACAGCCTGAAGCTTGATTCAAACCCTGAGTTTACATCCAGCGTACTGATTGCTTATGCAAGAGCGGCTCACAGACTTGCAAATGAGGGAGCAAGCGGTTGCAAGACCGTATTTGATATTGCACCGGCTTACCTTGTGAATAAAACAGGGGAAGAGCTTCGTGCATCCATGCTGTAAGATGCACCAGATACCATCTGTCTCTTATACACATCTCCGAGCCCACGAGACCGGAGCCTATC
>ERZ1027228.1033-NODE-1033-length-10473-cov-5.466404_pt1 | contig 10473 bp, 7 predicted proteins | sample MGYA00519266_ERZ1027228 | MGnify/ENA primary metagenome ERZ1027228 (study PRJEB26926, sample SAMN06164465) | human gut metagenome | biome: ENVO:00009003; feature: ENVO:2100002; material: ENVO:00002003 | host: Homo sapiens | place: USA | collected 2012 ...
GAGATAGGCTCCGGTCTCGTGGGCTCGGAGATGTGTATAAGAGACAGGAGTAAGAAGACTATGAGTGAAGAAAAAGAACTGATTAATGTATACGGTGCCCGTGTACATAACTTGAAAGATATAGATGTTGAAATTCCACGGAACAGCCTGACGGTGATAACCGGATTGAGCGGAAGCGGTAAATCGTCCTTGGCATTCGATACCATCTTCGCCGAAGGGCAGCGGAGATACATTGAGACCTTTTCCGCATACGCCCGTAATTTCCTGGGAGGGTTGGAGCGGCCGGATGTGGATAAGATTACAGGACTCAGTCCGGTAATTTCCATCGAACAGAAAACGACAAACAAGAATCCCCGCTCTACCGTGGGGACTACGACAGAGATATACGATTATCTCCGTTTGCTCTATGCCCGTGCAGGAGTTGCTTATTCTTATCTTTCGGGAGAGAAAATGGTGAAATATACCGAGGAACAGATCATCGGCCTGATTCACCGGGATTATCAGGGTAAGAAGATATTTATGCTTGCCCCGTTGGTACGTACCCGCAAGGGACATTACAAAGAACTTTTTGAGCAAGTGCGCAAGAAAGGTTATCTGTATGTCCGTGTGGACGGCGAGGTGCGCGAGATTGTACACGGCATGAAGCTGGACCGTTATAAAAATCATGATATAGAAGTTGTGATAGATAAGTTGGTCGTATCGGAAAAGGATGACAAACGGCTGAAACAGAGCGTTGCCACTGCCATGCAGCAGGGTGAGGGGCTGATTATGATTTATGACGCCGATACCCGGGAGGTGCGCCATTACAGCAAGCGGTTGATGTGTCCTGTTACCGGACTGTCTTATAAAGAACCTGCTCCTCATAATTTTTCGTTTAACTCTCCGCAGGGAGCTTGCCCCCGTTGTAAGGGGCTGGGGTATGTGAATCTGATTGATGTGGACAAAGTGATTCCCGACAGGAATCTTTCCATTTACGAAGGAGCCATCGTGCCTTTGGGCAAATATAAAAATGCCATGATTTTCTGGCAGATAGAGGCGTTGCTTGAAAAATATGATTTTACGATCAAGACGCCGGTCAAGGATATGCCGGATGATGCGATAGACGAAATACTCTATGGCTCGGATGAGCGTATCAAGATAAAGAGCACCTTGATTCATACCTCTTCCGATTACTTTGTAACTTATGAAGGGATTGTGAAGTACATCCAGATGATGCAGGAGAAAGATGCGTCGGCCACTGCTCAGAAGTGGGCGGAACAGTTTGCCAAGACCGATGTTTGTCCCGAATGCAAGGGCGCGCGTCTGAACAAGGAGGCGTTGCATTTCCGTATCCATGACAAGAACATTTATGAACTGGCAAGCATGGATATTAACGAACTGTATGACTGGTTGCAACAGGTCGATTCTTTTTTGGAAGACAAGCAGCGCATGATTGCCGCCGAGATTTTGAAGGAGATCCGTACCCGTCTTAAGTTTTTGTTGGATGTGGGACTGGATTATCTTTCACTGAACCGCACCTCGGTATCCCTTTCGGGAGGCGAGAGCCAGCGCATCCGTCTGGCAACTCAAATCGGCTCCCAGCTGGTGAACGTGCTTTATATTCTGGATGAACCGAGTATCGGATTACACCAACGGGACAACCTCCGCCTTATCAACTCTTTGAAGAAGTTGCGTGACACAGGTAACTCTGTCATCGTGGTGGAGCATGACAAGGATATGATGCTGGCGGCAGACTATGTGGTTGATATGGGACCGAAGGCGGGCCGCCTGGGAGGCGAGGTAGTGTTTCAGGGGACTCCGAAACAAATGCTTCAGACAGGAACGCTTACCTCTAAGTATTTAAACGGACAGATGAAGATAGAGATACCGGCCGAACGCCGCCCCGGTAACGGGAAATCCTTATGGCTGAGAGGGGCGAAGGGGAACAACCTGAAGAATGTGGATGTGGAATTTCCTTTGGGAAAACTCATTTGTGTCACAGGGGTGTCCGGCAGTGGTAAATCCACGCTGATAAACGATACCTTGCAGCCCATCCTGTCACAGCATTTCTACCGTTCTTTGCAGGAACCTCTGCCCTATGACAGTGTGGAGGGACTGGACTATATAGATAAGGTGGTGAATGTGGACCAGTCGCCGCTGGGTAGGACACCGCGTTCCAATCCGGCCACCTATACAGGGGTATTCTCGGATATCCGGAATCTGTTTGTCGGTCTGCCCGAAGCGAAGATCCGTGGCTATAAGCCGGGGCGTTTCTCGTTCAATGTAACCGGAGGACGCTGCGAGGCTTGCGGTGGTAACGGATACAAGACCATCGAAATGAATTTCCTGCCCGATGTGCTAGTGCCTTGCGAGGTTTGTCACGGCAAACGATACAACCGCGAGACGCTGGAAGTGCGCTATAAGGGTAAATCCATAGCCGATGTACTGGACATGACCATCAATCGTGCTGTAGAGTTCTTTGAGAATGTGCCTCAGATTCTGAATAAAATCAAAGTGCTGCAAGAGGTGGGGTTGGGATATATTAAACTGGGACAGCCCTCCACCACCTTGTCGGGCGGAGAGAGCCAGCGTGTGAAACTGGCTACGGAATTGTCCAAGCGTGATACCGGAAAAACGATGTATATTCTGGATGAGCCTACTACCGGGCTTCATTTCGAAGATATCCGTGTGCTGATGAATGTACTGAACAAACTGGTGGAAAAAGGCAATACCGTTCTGGTTATCGAACATAACCTGGACGTTATCAAACTGGCGGATTACATCATCGATATGGGTCCCGAAGGCGGACGGGGCGGAGGACAGGTACTTGCGGCCGGAACTCCCGAGGAAGTGGCCGAAAGCAAAAAAGGATATACCCCGAAGTTTATAAAAGAAGAATTGGAAAATTAACCGGCATACCAGCAATGAAAGAGAAGATAGCTAAAACCAACGTAGCCCGTCTGCTTGATAAAGCCAAGATAGCATACGAGCTTATTCCATACGAAGTAGACGAGAATGACCTCAGCGCCGTTCACGTTGCCGCCAGTTTGGGCGAGAACATAGAACAAGTCTTCAAGACTTTGGTGCTTCATGGGGATAAATCTGGATATTTTGTCTGTGTCATACCCGGCGAGCACGAGGTAGATTTAAAAATGGCGGCAAAAGTCTCAGGTAACAAGAAATGCGACCTGATCCCCATGAAAGAGTTGCTTCCCCTGACAGGATATATCCGGGGAGGATGTTCTCCCATCGGCATGAGAAAACATTTCCCCACCTATATACACGAGACTTGCATCACATTTCCATTTATTTATATCAGTGCCGGTATCCGCGGATTACAGATAAAAATAGCTCCCGATGACTTGATAAAAGAAACGAAAGCAGAGATATGTTCCCTTTTCACCGAATAAATATGCCAAAAAGAGTCACATTTGTGGCTCTTTTTTTTTCAGATAGACTAAAAGTTATATCTTTGCAAAAAAAGAATACTAACTATTAATTAAATCTTTATCAACTATGTTTGAAGGACAGCCTAAAGGCTTATATGCATTAGCTCTCGCCAATACCGGCGAACGCTTTGGTTATTACACCATGCTTGCTATTTTCACTCTCTTCCTGCAAGCGAAATTCGGCTTTACAGCCGCCACGACGTCAACAATCTTTGCCAGTTTCCTGGCAGGAGTGTATTTCATGCCGCTGATCGGAGGTATCCTGGCCGATAAATTCGGTTATGGCAAGATGGTTACTACCGGTATCGTTATCATGTTTGCCGGTTATGTGCTGCTGGCTATCCCGATGGCAACCAATATCGGATTGTATTCCATGTTCGGCGCTCTTGCCCTGATTGCTTTGGGAACCGGACTTTTCAAGGGAAATCTGCAAGTAATGGTAGGTAATCTGTATGATGCCCCCGAGTATAGCGCGAAACGTGATACCGCTTTCAGTTTGTTCTATATGGCGATCAACATCGGCGCCCTGTTCGCTCCGACTGCCGCTACTGCCATGACCAACTATGTGTTGGGCAAAGCAGGTTTCAGCTATGTACCCCAGATACCTTCTTTGGCACACCAGTTCCTTGACGGTACGATAACAGCTGAAGGTGAGGCCACACTGACCGCCATGCAGAGCGCACAGAATTTTACAGGAAGTATGGCCGATTTCTGCACTACCTATATTGATAAATTGTCTGAAGCTTATAACTATGGTTTCGGTGTAGCTTGTATTTCACTGGTTGCCTCTATGGCTATTTATGTTATTTTCCGTTCTACATTCAAACATGCCGATTACAACTCCAAGCAGGCTAAACCGGCCAATGTACACGAAGAAGAGCTGACTCCCGCACAGACTAAAGAACGTATCGTTGCTTTGCTGCTGGTATTCGCGGTGGTAATTTTCTTCTGGATGGCATTCCATCAGAACGGTCTTACCATGACCTTCTTCGCCCGTGACTACACGGCACATGAGGTAACCGGTCTGGATCGCCTTGGCTTCAGCGTATGGAATCTGGCTCTGCTTATTGTAACCGTTTATGCAGGTTTCTCACTGTTCCAGTCCAAGACAGGCAAGGGCAAATTGATTTCAGGCGTTATTGCTACCTTGGCTCTTGTGGTTTTAGGAGTCAATTATGGCACTATGGATCCTACATTGCCTATTCTTCCTCAGATTTTCCAACAGTTTAATCCCTTCTTCGTAGTAGCTCTGACTCCGGTATCACTGGCTGTATTCGGTTCGTTGGCAAAGAAAGGAAAAGAACCATCAGCTCCGCGTAAAATCGGTATCGGTATGGTGATTGCCGCAGTAGGTTTCATGCTGTTGGCGTTTGGCTCATTCGGTCTGCCTACTCCTGCAGAAGTAGAAGCGAACGGTATTGCCGAAAGTGCATTGGTTTCACCCAACTGGCTGATTTCAACTTATCTGGTATTGACTTTTGCTGAATTGTTCCTGTCACCGATGGGTATCTCGTTTGTTTCCAAAGTAGCTCCTCCTAAGTATAAAGGTGCTATGATGGGACTTTGGTTCGTAGCTACTGCTATTGGTAACTATCTGGTGGCTATCATCGGTTATTTGTGGGGTGATATGCAGTTGTGGATGGTATGGAGTGTATTGATTGTATGCTGTTTGCTTTCTGCATTGTTTATTTTCTCTATCATGAAGAAATTGGAAAAGGTTGCGAAATAATTCATGCCTTATATAGATTAAAAAAGGAAGCCCGCTTGATTTGCAAGCGGGCTTCCTTTTTTTGTAATTTAGCGCGAATCCTCAGGCTTACGTTAAATTACAGAAAAAAGATACGAAAACAGGAACGCTCATGTCAATCAGTATTCCGTGGAATATGGCTAAGGGAATCATGTCTTTTCCCGAATAGCGTGTGATGGATGGCAGCAATACATCCATCGAGTTCACTCCGGCAGCCGAGATAGGGGCCAGCTGTCCAAAGTATTTCCGTATGAGCGGAGCGCCGAGTAAGGCCATCATTTCCCGGAAAATATTGGCCAGTAATGCAATGGTTCCCAATTCGGTGGCCAGTTGTAACCCGATAGACGGTTCCTTGAACTGTGTGATCAGGATGGAGGAAAGCGAATAATAGGCAAAGCCGCTACCCACCGCCATACAGTCGAATACACTCCATTGGCTTAATAGCAGGCTGGCAAGTGCCGAGAAAAGCAAGGTTCCCGTAATGGTAGCTATCGGCACCAGGAGCATTTTCAACCGTAAGCTTTTAATCAGTTCTTTCAATTTCTTATTGCTGCCTATGCTGATTCCTACTTGTAACATCAGTGCATAAAGCACATACATGGAAACAGAGTGCATGTCATACTGGAAATTATTGACAGCTCCAATCATACATCCTGCACAAAAAAATGCGACAACAACCAAACTACCTTTCATTGTTTGCCTCCTTTCTTAAAAAACAGATGAAATACCAGGAAGGAAGCTAGCATACTGCCCAAAATGCTTAATGTAGCCAATATAGCCGCCTGCCATCCGAATCTGCCTAAATTGTTAATGATTAAGCTGTTGGAACCGATAGAGATTCCCAAAACAAACAGTAGCAGGAAGATAGTGAGTGAGGTACTCTTTTCTATCTTTTGTAAAAACTGTAAGTTGCGCAATACATATCCTATACCGATACCAACAAACATGATAGATATAATAGTAAACATAGCAATCATTTTTTTAGTAAAACATATACAACTCAATGCTCTCACCGAATGAGAACCATCATGCAATATATCTTTCATCGGGCACGTGTGTGGGTAGGATGAAAGTTTGGTAATAAATTACGTGTGAGTGGAAATCTAAACAAATCCGCTGAACCAATGTACATGCACAATGAAATGATTACACAGGGGGGTATTTCCCGATGTAAGGTGATGTATGCTGTATGTAGTTTGTAATTGGTTCATATCAATCGTTCATTTGCGGTGCAAAGATAAGTCTTTTGTGCATATTTTCAAAATAAATATTCATAAATCTTCTTCTGTTACCTCTATCCGAATACATCGTGTCTTTTAATATAGGATCATTTATTGGGAATTTATCTCCGAATTCTGGCGATAAAAAATATTCATTAATTGCAGGGGAGAAGAACTTTATCTTTTCTTGAGAATTATACTTTTTTATTGAATTGAATATGCTGTGTAAGTGTTTGTATACTAGTTGTTTATATTTGTTTGAGATAAAAATGAAGATAATGTCATAATTGGTGGCAATTATCTATACACCTTATTGATATTTTTTGTTTCTTTGTAATCTATTTATATACTAACACACCAAAGGAATGGATTACACCGAACAGTTTATCCGGCTGAATTGCAGCTTGATGTCAGATTACAAAATGATGAAGCTGAATGCCGAAATGAAATGCATGGGAATAGGATTATATATTCAAATGATATTGTTCCTGCGAAGGCAACAGGAATACAAACACGATTTTAACGAGTTGGATTTGTTGGCTGAACAATGGGGGGCTACAGTGGAAAATTTGCAGCATCTCATTAAAGACTTTAACTTGTTCGTCATAACGGAGGACGGATATTTCCGATGCCTGTATCTGGATGAGGTGATGGGTTATCAGAATAAGCTTTCGGAGCAACGTGCAGCCGCCGGTAGCAAAGGCGGAAGAAGCAGCAAGAAAAAGACTGCGCAAATAGCTGAAAAAGTAATCACTTCTACTGTGCTGGTGGCAGCAGATAAAGAAGCGGATGACGAAGCAAACAATAAGGAAAACGGTGCAAAATGCATGAAAAATACGATTGAAAAAAGTGATGATGAAAATATAGCCGAAAATACGATTCAATATATTGATAATGAATGTGTTAATGAGTGCTCACAAGCAAGCGTTAAGCAAAACTTTATAAGAGAAGAAAAGAATAGAGAAGAGAAGAAAAAGAAAGATGATGTAAACATCATACAAAGAAACATCGACGTCGACGGAAAAATTGCTGTTGTTGCTGAACTTTTCAGAAACATAGAATTTACACCTCGGTGGAAACGCTATATCAATGAGGCTTTCCCCGTCCGGACTCAGGCGGCTACAGCGCGTATGATGTCGGTTCTGGAAGAAAGGGGAATTGGACCACCCAAGAAAAACTACGCGTCACATGGATTGCTGAGAGTTATTGACCACTAAGTATCCGCCGTTAACTACGGAGAATAGATATAGATCTTACACGTGCAAGATGCTATATCTTACAGCTGTAAGATTATATATCTTTCGCCTTTATCGTCTGGATGTTGCAGATGGATTCAGCCGGGCTGTCGGTGGCGGAATATAACCGCCTGCCCTTGTTTTCACGAGTATCGCTTGGGATACCTCAAAAAAATGCTCAGCAGAGCAAATACTCCGATAGCTACCGGATAATACAAGTATTCGATGATGCTCAGAGGAGAAAGGGAAGCCAGCTTGGCGGCAATCAGCATTTGCGCTCCGTAAGGGATGATACCCTGGATGACACACGAGAAAGTATCCAGGATACTTGCACTCTTGCGTTTGTCCACCCTGTAACGGGTAGCGATGTCGTTGGCCAATGGTCCCACTGTGATGATGGCTATCGTATTGTTGGCTGTACAGAAATTGGCGATGCTCACCAAAGCTGCGATGCAAAGTTCGGCTCCGCGTTTGCTGTTGACGTGTTTGGTCAGTTTTTGGATAATATAGTCCACTCCGCCGTTAAAGCGGATCAGTTCCAGCATACCGCCTGCCATCAGGGTGATGATGATAAGTTCGCCCATTCCGGTGATTCCTGTGCCCATGGAGCCAAGCCAGTCGAACAGGCTGATACTGCCTGTGAGCAGGCCGATCACTCCCGTTGTGGCGATGCCCAGTATCAGTACAAGTGCTACATTCATCCCTGCTATGGCGGTTCCCAACACAACCAGATAGGGGAGGACTTTGATCCATTCCACCGACTGGATGTCATGGGTGGTCATCACGTCCATTCCCCTGAAGATGTAGTAGCCGAAAACCATCAGGGCGGCCGGAAGGGCTATCATGAAGTTCACCCGGAACTTGTCACGCATGGCGCATCCTTGGGTGCGGGTGGCGGCGATAGTAGTATCCGAAATGAACGAAAGGTTGTCGCCGAAGAAGGCTCCTCCCACCACGATACCCGCCATGAAGGCCAGGTTCATATCGGTTTTATCCGCAATGCCTGCTACCACGGGGACTAATGCCACGATGGTTCCTACCGAGGTTCCGATGGAGAGCGAGATGAAACAGGCGGCCAGGAAGATGCCTGCCAGCAGCAGATGATCCGGCAGCAGAAGAAGCGTAAGATTCACGGTTGCATCAATGGCCCCGATATCTTTGGCGCTTTGGGCGAATGCGCCTGCCAGGATGAAAATCCAGATCATCAGCATGATATTCTTGTTGGCTGCGCCGATGGAATATTGCAGCATGCGCTCGTTCAGGCTCAGTCCTTTGGTGATGCATACTGCATAAACCGAAGATGCCATGAAAGCAACCGTGATGGGGATTTTATAAAAATCATCTACGATGATAGATGTCACCAGATACAGGCATAGAAATACCAGTAATGGACTGAGTGCCCATAAGCTGGGTTTATTTGTTATTGGGGTTAATTTTTCACCGTTCATGAATTTGTATTTTATAAAATGAGGTGCAAAGTTACAAAAAGACTTGTTTTATAACAATATATGCGAGAAAAAGGTCACAGCCCCACCTTCGTAATAAGAAAGGCAGGGCTGTAAGGGTATTGGGAAAGTTGAGTATAAGATTGGATTATAGTGTCACGCCTGTCTTGAAGATAGCGATTTCACGATAATTCTTCTTCTCATTATTTACCGGTTCTCCGCTGGCAACCCGGATGATATAGTCTATAAAACGCTCGCAAGTCTTTTCCATCGGTTCGTTTTCTACGATGACTCCGGCATTGAAATCAATCCATCCCGGTTTGTTTTTAGCCAGAGTGGAGTTGGTGGAGATCTTCATGGTGGGAACAAACGTACCGAACGGAGTACCGCGGCCGGTAGTGAAGAGCACCATGTGACAACCGCAAGAGGCGAGGGCGGTAGCCGCTACCAAATCATTACCCGGTGCGGAAAGCAAGTTCAAACCTTTCACTTTCAGGCGGTCACCATAGCCCATAACGCCGTCAACGTATGCCTTGCCGCATTTCTGGGTACATCCCAGCGCTTTGTCTTCCAAGGTGGAGATACCACCTGCCTTGTTGCCTGGTGACGGATTTTCGCCCACAGGTTCGCCGTGTGACAGGAAATATTCCGGAGGAAGAACCGGAAGGAACGGATGATGTGCCGGATACCATGGAGGATATTCCGGGAGCCGGGGAAAACAACGAAGAAAACGCCGAAAATGATGGTGTAAATGCCGAAGAAGCAGGAACAACGTCCGATAACAGTGAATAAAAACATAACCTCATAAAAGTTGGAATAAAATGCAAGGAAGACTTTTATGAGGTTTTTGTTTTATGTATCGGAATAAGACCTTTAACCGCAAAAAGGTAATGATCGTATTCGTGGCAGTTTTTTTTATCATGATGTTTCTGATTGGAAGACTGGTATATCTGATGATCTTCTGCTCCGAATATTATGGAAATAAAGCGGAGAATCTTCATGAGAGGGAACGTGATATTAAGGCGGCACGGGGAAAACTTTTGGATGCAAACGGCACAGTGCTTGCCACAAACAAATCTGTGTGCACGATCTCCGTGATCCATAACCAGATAGAAGAACCCGAGAAAGTCATTGAGATGCTTGTGAGAGAACTTGGTATTCCGGAAGAGACTGCGAGAAAGCGCGTGGAGAAAGTCAGTTCCATCGAGCGTGTGAAAACAAATGTCGCAAAGGAGACCGGGGATGCAATCAGAGCCTATGGACTCTCCGGAGTGAAAGTGGATGAGGATTATAAACGATATTACCCTTATGGGACGCTCGCTTCCAAAGTGCTTGGATTTACCGGAGCTGACAATCAGGGCATTTTGGGACTTGAAGTAAAGTATGATGAATACCTTC
>ERZ1027228.1073-NODE-1073-length-10231-cov-5.857999_pt1 | contig 10231 bp, 7 predicted proteins | sample MGYA00519266_ERZ1027228 | MGnify/ENA primary metagenome ERZ1027228 (study PRJEB26926, sample SAMN06164465) | human gut metagenome | biome: ENVO:00009003; feature: ENVO:2100002; material: ENVO:00002003 | host: Homo sapiens | place: USA | collected 2012 ...
GATAGGCTCCGGTCTCGTGGGCTCGGAGATGTGTATAAGAGACAGAAGCAGTAGTGATCAAAAATCCGGAGCTTGCACAGGATTTCCGGTATATTATCAAGCAGAACGGCGGCATGCTTGCCAAGGGAAGACTGCTGGGACTGCAGTTTGATGCGCTTTTCACAGATGGCCTCTATCAGGAGATCTCCGCCCATGCCATTGCCATGGCGGAGAAGCTGCGGGAAGCATTTACGGCGAAGGGCTACAACTATCTGGCACCCAACCGGACGAACCAGATCTTCGTCATTGTACCGGATGCACACCTGGCGAAGATTTCAGAACAGTTCGAGTACAGCTATGACCAGCGGATCGATGCCACACACAGCTGCGTGCGATTCTGTACCGGCTGGGCTACGAAGGAAGAAAATGTGGATGCACTGATCCGGTGCGTGGAAAAATTATAATATGTTTGGAAGATTCCGCAAGCCGGGAAAGGTTTGCGGAATTTTAAAAATCAGTAATCAATGAGGTATAGAACAGAGGAGAAAACACATGGATAAAGAAATGACCAATGCCATTCATTTAAGCATCATTTCAGTGGTTATTGGGCATTGTTTGTTAGTTTAACGATTATAGGAATTGTAAAAATACTGATGGTCTATTTCAAATTTGAACAAGGCAAAAAGATAATTACCGCTTTGTCTGTAGGACTTAGTATAATTGCTGTTTTGTTTTTGGCTATGGCAAGAGAGCCGTATGCGATAACCGTAATGTTCTTATTATTGTTTATTAAAAGCGGTCTGCTTTATAAACAAGCTAAGGCAGGTCAATGGGATATCCAATGAGGTCTTCTGTTAATCGGTCAATGAAGGTGGCATATGAAGGATAAATCATTGGGAAATGGTTTATGGAAAGGGGACGGAAAATGACAGAAAACAGTTATAATACACCCTGTGGCTGCATTCATTATTTTGTAAATATAATAGATAAACAGAAAATTACGTTAGTGTTTTTACCGGGACTTACGGCAGACCATAGGCTTTTTGAAAAGCAGACAGAATATTTTGAGAAGAAACAGAATGTGTTTGTATGGGATGCACCATCACATGCATTATCCAGACCATTTACGAATAATTACAGTCTATCTGACATGGCAGAATGGCTTGATGAAATCTTGGCAAAAGAAGAAATTTATAATCCCATCATTATCGGTCAGTCTATGGGGGGATATCTGGCTCAAATGTATATGGAATTATATCCGGATAAGATAAAAGGCTTTATCTCCATTGATTCTGCACCTCTTCAAAAGTCTTATATGACCGCAGTGGAAATATGGCTTCTTGAAAGAGCAGAGCCATTATATAAGATATATCCATGGAAAGTGCTTCTTAGGGCAGGGTCAAGAGGGGGCGCAGAGACGGATTATGGTCAGAATCTTATGCGGAAGATGATGATGTCCTATGATTCAGATCCTGAAGAATATGCAAGGCTCGCCGGTTTTGGGTACAGAATGCTTGCTGAGGCAATCAAAGCAGATCTGCCATATCGTATCAGTTGTCCGGCACTTCTTATCTGTGGAGAAAAGGATAAAGCAGGTTCAGCAAAAAGCTATAATAAGAAATGGCATCAGAGAGAAGGTTTACCGCTTAAATGGATAAAAAATGCCGGTCATAATTCCAATACTGACCAACCGGATGAAGTAAACAGACTGATAGAAAAATTTTTCAGCGAGGTAGATGGGAAAGGAGTGTCTGGATGATTAAGTGGAGCTCATAAGCATGCTGAAATTGTGTTTGTTAAGCCCCGCTAAATCTTGAGTACTAGGGCTTAATTTATAATTTCTTTGTGCTAAGCCCCGTTGAAACTTAGAAAGTGGGGCGTAAATTTTTAAAATGTTTCAGATAAGCCCCGTTGGCGTTCTGAAAGCGGGGCGTAAATCTTAAAATGTTTCAGATAAGCCCCGTTGGCGTTCTGAAAGCGGGGCGTAAATCTTTAAAATGTTTCAGATAAGCCCCGTTAGTGTTTCGATAGTGGGGCGTAATCTACCAAAATTCTACAGTATACCCCGATGACTTCCAAGCAGAAAGATTCAATACGCATATGTGGCTATAGGGAAACACCAAAAGGAAACATAGAGAAAATCAGAAAAGTACCATGATACAACATGAAATGTAACACAAAAAAAAGTCCTTGAAAATCAAGGACTTTACAATGAATCGGAGTGGCGGGATTCGAACTCGCGACCTCCGCCTCCCTAAGACGGCGCTCTAACCAAGCTGAGCCACACCCCGAAACGCAAGTAAGATAATACCATGGAATTTTACAAAAAGCAAGAGTTTTTTTATAAAAAGTTAATTTGCCCATTTTGAGTCTATTGTCGTACAATATAATGAGTATAAGGAAGTCAACATGTTTACATGATTGACGAACGACAACCTTAGCGAATGAATATCCTGTGAAGTAAGATGTAGAGTACGATGGTACGAATGCGTGAGCTTATAATAGAATTACATAAGCTATATCGAGGAAGAACAGAAAATAATACATAAAACAGTGGAGGACAGGCTATGGCCAATACAACGAAACTGGCGTTGGAAGCAGCTTTGAAAAAAGAACTTCTCACGAAGTCTCTGGATAAGATCACCATTAACGAACTTGCAGAGGACTGCGGCATCAGCCGGATGGCTTTTTACTATCATTTCAAGGACATCTATGATCTGGTAGAGTGGGTCTGCGTGGAAGACGGCACGAAGGCACTGCAGGGGAAGAAGACCTACGAGAACTGGCAAGAAGGCTTCTGCCAGATTTTCGAGGCAGTGCAGGAGAATAAACCTTTCATTATGAATGTCTACCGCTGCGTGGATCGCCAGAAGATCGAAAGCTACTTAAACAAGCTGACCTACCAGCTCATTGCGGACGTGGTGGAGGAAAAGTGCACCGGCATGCAGGTAGCGGAGGAACACAAGGAATTCATTGCCGGATTTTACAAATACGGTTTTGTGGGTGTGATGTTAGACTGGATTGATCGGGGAATGAAGGACGATTATCATAAGATCGTTGAAGAACTGGCAATCACTCTTTACGGAAACATCAGCCGCTCCATCGAGAATTTTGAGCACACGGAAAAGAAATTCTGAAATAGTATAAGTACTTTACAAAAAGGGCAGGATGATAAAAACTTTATCATTTATCCTCTTTTGTAAATTGGTTTTCTTATAAAAAAGAAGTAGGATACTATTTGTAAACAGAAAAACATTTGAGAGTCATCAAAGAAAGGTGGTAATCATTATGGCAAAAAAGAATAATATCGGACTGGGACTGGCAGCGCTGGCAGTAGGTGCAGGCGCAGTGGCAGCAGTAACCAAGGGACATAAGGCAGAGGTGAAGAAAGAGGAGAGAAAGGCAGCTGTCAAGGCAGCCAAGAAAGACTACCGCAATACCGAGCTTGGAAGATACGACAAGAACAGTAAGGGCATCTATTATTCCAACGGTAACTACGAAGCCTTCGCAAGACCTAAGAAGCCCGCAGGAGTGGACGAGAAGAACGCTTACATCGTAGGCAGCGGTCTGGCATCTTTAGCAGCAGCGTGCTTCCTGGTACGTGACGGACAGATGCCCGGTTCCCATATTCACATCTTAGAGGCAATGGATATCGCAGGCGGTGCCTGTGACGGTATTTTTGATTCTGCCAGAGGCTACGTCATGCGTGGCGGACGTGAGATGGAGAACCATTTTGAATGTCTGTGGGATCTGTTCCGCAGCATTCCCTCTCTGGAAGTACCCGGAGCCAGCGTACTGGATGAGTATTACTGGCTGAACAAGGAAGATCCCAACTATTCTCTGTGCCGTGCAACGAAGGATTGTGGACAGGATGCCCATACCGATGGCAAGTTCAACTTAAGCCAGAAGGGCTGCATGGAGATCATGAAGCTGTTCATGACAAAGGACGAGGATCTGTATGACAAGACCATTGAAGATGTTTTCGATGATGAAGTATTTAACTCCACCTTCTGGTTATATTGGAGAACCATGTTCGCTTTCGAGAACTGGCACAGCGCACTGGAAATGAAGCTTTACTTCCAAAGATTTATCCATCATATTTCTGGACTGCCTGACTTCAGTGCCCTGAAGTTCACCAAGTACAACCAGTACGAGTCTCTGATCCTTCCCATGAAGAAGTATCTGGAGGCAGCAGGTGTGGACTTCCAGTTCAACACCGAAGTGACAAATGTTATTTTTGATATCAATGACGGCAAAAAGGTGGCAAAGGCTATCGAGTGCAAGGTAAAAGGTGTAGAGAAGGGCATTGTCCTCACCGAGAACGACCTGGTATTCGTTACCAACGGAAGCTGTACCGAGGGTACTATCTACGGTGACCAGAACCATGCACCCAACGGTGACGCGGAGGTTCGCACCAGCGGCGTATGGAGCCTGTGGAAAAATATCGCAAAACAGGATCCTTCCTTCGGACATCCCGAGAAGTTCTGTTCTGATGTCTCCAAGACTAATTGGGAATCCGCTACCGTGACCACACTGGATGACAAGATCATTCCTTATATCACCAATATCTGTAAGCGTGACCCCAGAAGCGGTAAGGTCGTAACCGGCGGTATCGTAAGCTGCCAGGATTCCAAGTGGCTCATGAGCTGGACAATCAACCGTCAGGGACAGTTCAAGGAACAGGACAAAAATCAGGTATGTGTATGGGTATACGGTCTGTTTACCGACGTACCCGGCGATTATATTAAGAAGCCCATGAAGGATTGTACCGGTAAAGAGATCACCGAAGAGTGGCTGTATCACTTAGGTGTGCCCGTAGAAGATATCGAGGATCTGGCAGAGCACAGCGCAGTCTGCGTACCTACCATGATGCCTTATATTACCGCATTCTTCATGCCCAGAACCAAGGGTGACCGTCCCGATGTCATTCCCGACGGCTGTGTGAACTTCGCTTTCTTAGGCCAGTTTGCAGAGACCCCGAGAGACACCGTGTTTACCACAGAGTATTCCGTGAGAACCGCTATGGAGGCTGTCTACGGACTGTTAGGTGTAGACAGAGGTGTGCCTGAGGTATGGGGAAGTGTATATGATGTCAGAGAGTTATTGGACAGCAGCGTGAAGCTGATGGATGGCATGTCTCCTCTGGAGATTGAACTGCCCGGACCTTTAAATGCACTGAAGAAGCCGCTGCTTCGCGTAGTGAAGGGCACTGTAGTGGAAAAACTGCTGCGTGACCACAATGTGATCAAAGACGGCATGCTGGATTAGAATTGTATATGGAATAAAAGTGCAAAGACTCCCATCGGAAAAATCCGGTGGGAGTCTTCGCACTGCGGCGGTTATGAAATATGTCGCAAAAGCGACCCGCCGCAGGCGGAGAATCTCGCAAGCGATATTCTTTTTTATGCAAAAAGCTTCTGTAAAAAGCATGTAAAGAAAGTTGAACAAATGTAAGCGGTTACATAATACCAAAGTACTAGACAAAACAAACAAAAACACAATAGCTATTTTCAACATTATGCACGAAAATTGGTAGTCTGTCAAAAAATTATCAATTTCGGCTTGATATTCTATTGGTAGATTGTTACAATATCAAAGTACTAAAAACCGAGGCCGAAATGCTCCGGTAATGGTTTGGGTTACAAAGTTTTGTCAAAAATATTATAAAAAGGGAGACAAAGAAGTATGAAGAAATGGGTATATTTGTTTACCGAAGGTAATGCAAACATGCGCGAACTGCTTGGTGGTAAGGGCGCGAATCTGGCTGAGATGACCAACATTGGTCTGCCGGTTCCTCAGGGCTTCACCATTACAACAGAGGCATGTACACAGTATTATGAAGATGGACGCGAGATCAATGAAGAGATCCAGGGTCAGATCAACGAGTACATTACTAAGATGGAAGAGATCACCGGCAAAAAGTTCGGCGACCACGAGAATCCTTTGTTAGTATCCGTTCGTTCCGGCGCGAGAGCATCCATGCCCGGTATGATGGATACCATTCTGAACCTTGGTCTGAATGAGACCGTTGTTAACGTAATCGCTGAGAAGTCCGGCAACCCTCGTTGGGCTTGGGACTGCTATAGAAGATTTATCCAGATGTATTCCGACGTTGTTATGGAAGTAGGTAAGAAGTACTTCGAGCAGCTGATCGATGCAATGAAAGAGAAGAAGGGTGTTAAGCAGGACGTTGAGCTTACTGCTGATGATCTGAAGGAGCTGGCTGGCCAGTTCAAGGCTGAGTATAAGGCTAAGATCGGTGTAGACTTCCCTGATGATCCCAAGGAACAGCTGATGGGCGCTATCAAAGCTGTATTCCGTTCCTGGGACAACCCGCGTGCAAACGTTTATCGTCGTGACAACGATATCCCTTATTCCTGGGGTACTGCTGTTAACGTTCAGTCTATGGCATTCGGTAACATGGGTGATGACTGTGGTACCGGTGTTGCATTTACCAGAGATCCGGCTACCGGTGCTAAGGGCCTGTTCGGTGAGTTCCTGACCAACGCACAGGGTGAGGACGTAGTAGCAGGTGTTCGTACACCTATGAAGATCGCTGAGATGGCTGACAAATTCCCTGAGGCATTTGCTCAGTTCCAGGAAGTATGTAAGACTCTGGAAGATCATTACAGAGATATGCAGGATATGGAGTTCACTGTTGAGCATGGTAAGCTGTACATGTTACAGACCAGAAATGGTAAGAGAACCGCTCAGGCAGCTCTGAAGATCGCTTGTGATCTGGTAGATGAGGGCATGAGAACCGAGGAAGAGGCAGTTGCAATGATCGATCCTCGTAACCTGGATACTCTGTTACATCCTCAGTTCGATACCGCTGCTCTGAAGGCTGCAACTCCTATCGGCAAGGGTCTTGGTGCTTCTCCCGGAGCTGCATGTGGTAAGATCGTATTCACCGCAGAAGATGCAGAAGAATGGCATGCAAGAGGAGAGAGAGTTGTTCTGGTTCGTCTGGAGACCTCTCCTGAAGATATCACCGGTATGAAGGCTTCCCAGGGTATCCTGACCGTTCGTGGTGGTATGACCTCTCACGCAGCAGTAGTTGCTCGTGGTATGGGTACCTGCTGTGTATCCGGTTGTGGCGATATCGCTATGGATGAGGAGAACAAGCAGTTCACTCTGGCTGGCAAGACCTTCCATGAAGGTGACTGGCTGTCCATCGATGGTACTACCGGTAACATCTATGATGGCGAGATCAAGACTGTTGATGCTACCATCGCCGGTGAGTTCGGCCGTGTAATGGCTTGGGCTGACAAATATCGTAAGTTAAAAGTTCGTACCAATGCAGATACTCCTGCAGACGCTAAGAAGGCTCGTGAGCTGGGCGCTGAAGGAATCGGTCTGTGCCGTACTGAGCATATGTTCTTCGAAGAGGACAGAATCGCAGCATTCCGTGAGATGATCTGTTCCGACACTGTAGAGGAGAGAGAAGCAGCACTGGAGAAGATTCTGCCTTATCAGCAGAACGACTTCAAGCAGCTGTATGAGGCTTTGGAGGGCAACCCTGTTACCATCCGTTTCCTAGATCCGCCTCTGCATGAGTTCGTTCCTACCGAGGAAGCTGACATTGAGAAGCTGGCTAAGGCACAGGGCAAGAGCGTTGAGACGATCAAGACCATCATCGCTTCCCTGCATGAGTTCAACCCTATGATGGGTCACAGAGGATGCCGTCTGGCTGTTACTTATCCTGAAATTGCCAAGATGCAGACCAAGGCTGTTATCCGTGCGGCAATCGAGGTTAAGAAGGCACATCCCGACTGGAATGTAGAGCCCGAGATCATGATTCCTCTGGTATGTGAAGTGAAGGAGCTTAAGTACGTTAAGAAGATCGTAGTAGAGACCGCTGACGCTGAGATCGCAGCAGCAGGCATCGACATGAAGTACGAAGTAGGTACCATGATCGAGATCCCCAGAGCAGCTCTGACTGCTGATGAGATCGCTAAGGAAGCTGATTTCTTCTGCTTCGGTACCAACGACCTGACTCAGATGACCTTCGGCTTCTCCCGTGATGATGCTGGTAAGTTCTTAAATGCTTACTATGACACCAAGATCTTCGAGAACGATCCGTTCGCTAAGCTGGATCAGACCGGTGTCGGCAAGCTGATGGAGATGGCTATCAAGCTTGGTAAGCCTGTAAATCCTAAGCTGCACGTTGGTATCTGTGGTGAGCACGGTGGAGATCCTTCTTCCGTAGAGTTCTGCCACAAGATCGGTCTGGATTATGTGTCCTGCTCACCTTTCCGCGTACCTATCGCAAGACTGGCTGCAGCACAGGCTGCTATCGCCGATAAGTAATTTGGCGGTAAACACGCAGATCTGAGAGGGTATTGCGCAAGCAATAAATTGGGGTATATGAGAATAAGATGAGAACCTCATTACTGATAGAAATATCAGTAATGAGGTTCTTTTTTGTTACTATTTCGTCTGAATTAAAGCACGATATTTCCGTCCCGGTCGATTGATGTCGTTTTTGGGTCGATTGGTGCAATCTGCCGCTTATTTTCTGGAAATGCTGTTATAATAAACACAACTCAGATTTATAGAAATCGGAAGTACAGAAGAAAGGGGAAAGAGAATGAGAAAAACAAAATTTTTAGGAAAGGTGCTTAGCCTGGCGCTTGTTGTTACATTGATAGCAGGTATGGTGCCGGAGATGCGCGCGAAAGCAGCAGAGGGTGAAAACTCGGGCTGGATACAGGTGACGGAGGACAATAAAGACGACTTGGACACAAAGGTAGCCGTTTTGGACAATTTGAGCCAGACTACATATGATAATTTTATTTTTAATGCTGAATGGGCTCATAGTGATATTAAGTCAAGTAAAAACAAGTATTACATATTAGGAAAAAAGGGTGGAAAATATATATGCCTTTATGGTGCGGACATTGAAGTTCGTTCTAAGACTCTTGATACTATAGATATTTCTGTAGCTGATCATTACTTTTTCCCTTCACAGGAAGTTAAATTAAATCTTGACGGCGGTGAGTGGAAGACAGATACTATAACAACGGTAGCAGGAGTATTTACAGATCTTCCGATACCTACGAAAGAGGGCTATATATTTACTGGGTGGTATGAAGATCCTCAGAGTGAAGACCCCCAAAGTAATAAGGAGGACATATCATTAAGAAGCGTATATAATGGAAGAACGGAAATTAATGCGCACTGGTACAAAAAATGGCCTGAAGGAAGTAAAGACTGGGTGAAAGCAACGACCATAAAAGAACTGGAAAGTGCTGACCTGCCTTTCTTTACCTTGTCAGAAGCAAAAAAGTTTGCGAATGAATATCTTGTGCAACATCCGTATCCTAATGATGCATATGCCGTTATTATAGGAAGAATCTATAATTATAGTACCGTATGTTATATTGATTATGACACTAACACCGAATACGGAGGTGTAGGCTATAACCCGGTTCCGGAAAGTCTGGAACAAAACTGGATGAGTAAGTATAACTATTATGTTTTGAGAACTCCGGGCACAACATCGGATGATTCTGAAAATCCATCGGTAACCCCTACTCCGGCACCTGCTCCTGTAACCCCTACTCCGGCACCTGCTCCTGTGACTCCGACAACTGCACCGTCCGCCGGAGACACCAGCAGTGATTCCTCTGACTCCGGCTCATCAGCTCCTGAACCGGTACTGACCACCACAAATATCGCAGGAGAGCAGATCACCGGATGGGATGCCATTACAAAAGTGATCTCTACCCAGACAAAAGACAAGCAGCAGAATGTATCCGGTGCCAACCAGGATCTGCTTCATGTAGATGCCAGCGGCTTTGACAAGACAATTCCTGCAGCAACAGTGAAAGCAGTGTCCACCTCAGCTCTGCGTGGCCTGCATGTATTCATCAGCAACTCAGATGCAGTAACCTTCCTTGCAAAGAGCAAGTTGTCCGGTTACAAGGAAACCAACTTTGAACATAAGGATACTGTTACAGAGCATTCCAGAACCATCGACTTTACCAACAAACAGGCATTGGGTACAAACGTTGTATTCCATACCACAGTACCTGTGAAAAACGGAGAAGTGACGGTTTACAAGGTAGATGCCAACGGCAGAACCCGCATTGTCAAGACAGTTTCGAATGCAGGCGGACAGGTATGCTTCCCGATTACTGAGACAGCAACCTATGTATTGGAATACTGATCTGCGATAGTTGAATCCCATATTTTACAGCACCCCCCGCTACAGGAACTGTCTCTTATACACATCTGACGCTGCCGACGA
>ERZ1027228.1075-NODE-1075-length-10225-cov-4.603540_pt1 | contig 10225 bp, 9 predicted proteins | sample MGYA00519266_ERZ1027228 | MGnify/ENA primary metagenome ERZ1027228 (study PRJEB26926, sample SAMN06164465) | human gut metagenome | biome: ENVO:00009003; feature: ENVO:2100002; material: ENVO:00002003 | host: Homo sapiens | place: USA | collected 2012 ...
GAGATAGGCTCCGGTCTCGTGGGCTCGGAGATGTGTATAAGAGACAGCTTCGAGGATACATCGACAAGCCGGGCGGGATCACGGTCAATGACTGCGAAGCAGTAAGCCGCGCGTTCAGCGACAAGCTGGATGAGGATGATTTTATCGAAGACAGCTATATTATGGAGATCAGTTCCCCAGGTCTTGACAGACCGTTAAAGAAAGAGAAGGATTTTGTCAGAAGCATGGGCAAACTGGTAGAGATCCGTACCTATCGTCCGATAGAGAAACAAAAGGAATTCTGCGGGATTTTAAACGCATATGATGATAACAGTGTGACGATCGAGGAGGACGAAAACGGCACCTTACGCACATTTGAAAAGAAAGACATAGCCCTGATCCGGCTGGCAATTGAATTTTAACTGATTAATGAATACGATGCACCTATATGCTTTGATAAAATGAGGAGGAAATAAAAAAAATGAACAAAGAGTTAATGGACGCTCTGAATGTCCTGGAAAAAGAAAAAAATATCAGTAAGGATACACTTCTGGGAGCAATCGAGCAGTCTCTGATCCAGGCATGTAAGAACCATTTCGGTAAAGCTGATAATGTACATGTAATGATCAATCCTGAAACCTGTGATTTCAGTGTTTACGCTGAGCGTGAAGTAAAGGAATTCGTAGAGGATCCTGCACTGGAGATCTCACTTACAGACGCACAGAAGATCAATGCCAACGCAGAACTCGGAGACGTGATCAAAGTTCAGATCCAGTCCAAGGAATTCGGACGTATCGCAACACAGAATGCTAAGAACGTCATCCTTCAGAAGATCCGTGAGGAAGAGCGCAAAGTTCTTTACGATCAGTACTACGGAATGGAGAAAGAAGTCGTTACAGGTATCGTACAGCGTGTCATGGGCAAAAATGTCAGCATCAATCTTGGCAAGGCAGATGCGATCCTCGCTGAGAATGAGCAGGTCAGAGGAGAAGAATTCCATCCGACAGAACATATCAAGGTATACATCCTGGAAGTTAAGGATACTCCAAAAGGACCGCGTATCCAGGTATCCAGAACACATCCGGGTCTCGTAAAACGCCTCTTCGAATCCGAAGTTGCCGAAGTAAGAGACGGCACAGTAGAGATCAAGAGCATTGCCAGAGAAGCAGGTTCCCGTACCAAGATCGCTGTATGGAGCAATGATCCTGACGTAGATCCGGTTGGAGCATGCGTTGGTATGAACGGTGCGAGAGTAAACTCCATCGTAGAGGAACTCCGCGGCGAGAAGATCGATATCATCAACTGGGACGAAAACCCGGCGATCCTTATTGAGAATGCATTAAGCCCGGCCAAAGTCATTGCAGTAATGGCTGATCCGGATGAGAAGACAGCACTTGTTGTTGTTCCGGACTACCAGCTTTCTCTTGCAATTGGTAAAGAAGGACAGAATGCACGTCTTGCAGCCCGCCTGACAGGATTCAAGATCGACATCAAGAGTGAGACACAGGCCAAAGAATCCGGTGATCTTTACGACTATGATGAGGAAGAAGAATTCTACGAAGACGAAGCAGCAGAAGATGCAGAAAACGTAGAAGAGTCTCAGGAAGCAGAAGAAACAGAAGTTTCTGAAGAGGTTTCCGAAGAAGAGACAGCAGAAGAATAAGATCTATGAAGACAAAAAATAAAATTCCGATGCGCCAGTGTACCGGCTGCAGAGAAATGAAAAGCAAAAAAGAAATGATCCGTGTCCTTAAGACACCGGAAGACGAGATCGTTCTTGACACCACAGGCAGAAAGAACGGAAGGGGCGCCTATGTATGTCCATCCATCGAATGCCTTGACAAAGCGATCCGCAATCACGGAATCGAACGGTCTCTCAAGACCAGCGTTCCCGAAGAGGTCTACGAAGACCTGAAAAAGGAGTTAAGTAAGATTGAAAAACAACAATAAAGTGTTATCTCTTCTGGGGCTTGCCACAAAAGCCGGCAAGGTTGCCAGCGGAGAATTTTCGACAGAGAAATCTGTCAAGACAGGGAAAGGCTTCCTGGTTCTGGTTGCAGATGATGCATCCCAGAATACCAAGAAAAAATTCCAGAACATGTGTGATTTTTACGAAGTACCGATCTACTTTATTGCCAACAAAGAAGAACTGGGCAGATTCTGCGGAAAAGAATTCCGCGCCAGCCTTGCGGTACAGGATGAAAACTTTGCAAAAGCAATGTTAAAAGAACTCCAGAAATTATAAAGCTGCGGTGTGCAGCAGTGATTGAAGGAGGGATCCATGTGCCGAAAATCAGAGTGCATGAACTTGCCAGTAAACTTGGCAGATCGAACAGAGAAGTCATAGAATTTCTAAAAGCAAACGGGGTAGAAGTCAAAAGTCATATGAGTACTCTTGAGGAACCCAGTATCCGATTAATAAAACAAAAATTTTTAACCAGGGGAAAGGAGCAGATTACCAAGGTGGATAATTCCAGAACAGAAGAAAAGACGGTAACAGCGAGACCAGAAGCAGACAAAGCAGAGGCTCCTAAAAAGAAAAAAAATATCATTCGTGTATATCACGCACAGAATGCAAGTGACGGCGGCAAAAACAGACCGAAACGTCAGAACAACAATACAGACAAAAGACCAGCCGCAAAGCCACAGGCTCAGAAGCCGCAGGCAGCTCAGAAACCGGTAGAGGAAACTGCAAAGAAACCGCAGACTGCACAGGCAGAGACACCGAAGAGCGCAGCACCGGCACAGAACAATTCTGCAAGACCGCAGAGACAGGAACAGTCCGGTTACAATAACAACAGAGGACAGAACCGCCAGAATAACCGCGACGGAAGAGACAATAACCGCGACAACCGCGGCGGTGAAGGCAGAGGCCGTGACTTCCGCGGTGGCGAAAGAAGATTCTCCGACCGCAATGGAAACGGCGGACAGGGTCGTCCGAACCGTGACGGAAACCGTCAGGGAAGACCGCAGGGCGAAGGACGTCCGGCGCGCCAGGGTGACGGAAACGGCCGTCCGATGAGAGGTCAGGGCGGAAGACCGCAGCAGGGTGGTCAGGGAAGACCACAGCAGGGCGGAAACGGAAGACCAGACGGCAACAGAGGAGGCTTCGGCGGAAATAACCGTGGCGGACAGAGATCCGGTGGCGGAAGAAGAGATAACGATGCTGTATTCACACCAGAACTGACCAAGACATCCAAGGACAGCAAGAGAGAGCGTGACAGAGAGAACAAGAACAAGAAGAAAGACTTCGAGAAATCCGGTGCAGGACATAATCGCCCGAACCAGGGTGGAAGAAGAAACCTTTCCAGGATCCCGAAGGCTCTGCAGAAACCAACTCCTCAGCCGAAACAGGAAGAGAAGAAACCAGAAGTAAAAGAGATCACACTTCCAGAGAAGATGACCATCCGCGAACTGGCAGAAGCAATGAAGATGCAGCCGTCCGTGATCGTTAAGAAGCTCTTCATGGAAGGAACCATGGTAACTGTAAACCATGAGATCGACTTCGAGAAAGCTCAGGAGATCGCTCTGGACTACGATATCATCGCAGAGCCGGAAGAAAAAGTAGACGTTATCGGCGAACTCCTCAAAGAAGAGAAAGAAGACGAAGCAGATATGGTTTCCAGACCGCCTGTAGTATGTGTTATGGGTCACGTTGACCATGGTAAGACATCCCTTCTGGATGCGATCCGTGATACCCATGTAACAAAAGGTGAGGCCGGAGGAATCACACAGCATATCGGTGCATCTGTTGTAGAGATCAACGGACAGAAGATCACATTCCTGGATACACCGGGACATGAAGCATTCACCGCTATGCGTATGCGTGGTGCAAACTCCACAGATATCGCAGTTCTCGTCGTAGCAGCAGATGATGGTGTCATGCCGCAGACAGTAGAGGCGATCAGCCATGCCAAAGCAGCAGGCGTTGAGATCATCGTTGCGATCAACAAGATCGATAAACCAAGTGCAAACGTAGAGAGAGTAAAACAGGAACTTTCCGAGTATGAACTGATCCCGGAAGACTGGGGCGGAAGCACCATCTTCGTACCGGTATCCGCACATACAGGAGAAGGAATCGACACTCTGCTTGAGATGATCCTTCTTTCTGCAGAAGTCCTGGAACTCAAAGCAAACCCGAACCGTGCAGCGAGAGGTCTCGTGATCGAAGCACAGCTTGACAAAGGTAAAGGACCGGTTGCTACGATCCTCGTACAGAAGGGTACTCTCCATGTCGGAGATTTCATCGCAGCAGGTGCATGCAGCGGTAAAGTACGTGCCATGATGGACGACAGAGGAAGAAGAGTCAAAGAAGCAGGACCGTCCACACCAGTTGAGATCCTTGGTCTCAGTGATGTTCCGAATGCAGGTGAGATCCTGATGGCGTTCCCGAGCGACAAGGAAGCCAAGAACTTCGCAGCTACCTTCGTTACAGAGAACAAGAAACATCTGCTTGAAGAAACCAAAGGCAAACTTTCTCTGGATAACCTGTTTGATCAGATCCAGGCAAGTGACCTCAAGGAACTGCCGATCATCGTCAAAGCAGACGTACAGGGATCTGTTGAGGCTGTGAAACAGAGTCTTACCAAACTTTCCAATGAGGAAGTTGTTGTCCGCGTGATCCATGGCGGCGTTGGTGCAGTCAATGAATCTGACGTATCCCTTGCTGCAACTTCCAATGCGATCATCATCGGATTCAACGTTCGTCCGGACGCAATGGCAAAACAGCTTGCAGATCAGGAAGGCGTAGACCTGCGTCTCTACAGAGTCATCTATCAGGCGATCGAAGATGTAGAAGCAGCCATGAAGGGTATGCTTGACCCGGTATTCGAAGAGAAAGTCATTGGTCATGCAGAAGTCCGCCAGCTCTTCAAAGCATCCGGCGTTGGTACGATCGCAGGAAGCTATATCCTCGATGGTATCTTCCAGAGAAACTGTAAGGTTCGTATCACCAGAGAGGGAGATCAGATCTTCGAGGGCGAGCTTGCATCCCTGAAACGTTTCAAAGACGATGTCAAAGAAGTCAAAGCAGGATACGAGTGTGGTCTTGTATTTGACGGATTCAATGATGTCAAAGAAGAAGATAAAGTAGAAGCTTATATCATGGTAGAAGTACCAAGGTAATTGGTAATAGAGAATATCCCGCGAGGTGTTTTGGCATAAATATGCCAAAATCCCGAGACATGCGGGGCAAAATGCTATCACCGAAGGTGATGTGGAATGCATTTTGACCAAGTTACAGCGAATATAATGAGCAGTAACTTACCGAGATAGGAGTAAAATAAATGAGAAAGAACAGCATTAAGAATACAAGGATCAACGGAGAGGTTCAGAAAGAACTTAGTACGATCATCAGAAATGAAGTCAAAGATCCTCGCATTCATCCAATGACTTCTGTCATGGCTGTGGAAGTTGCACCTGACCTCAAGACCTGCAAGGCATTTATAAGTGTTCTTGGCAGCAAAGAGGCCAAGGATGCGACCATCCAGGGCCTTAACAAGGCAGAAGGTTATATCAGAAGACAGCTTGCAAAGAACCTGAATTTAAGGAATACACCGGAGATCCGTTTCATCCTGGACGAATCCATTGAATACGGTGTAAACATGTCCAAGCTGATCGACGATGTAACCAGAAAAGATGCTCAGGCAGGAAAACCGGACGAGGAAGAATAAGCCAGTCCGGATCCTGACCACAAGAGCAGTGCATACAGAATAAGAGAGGATATCATGAAAAATATTTCAGAAGTGCTGGAAGGCGTGAAAACAATAGGAATTGGTGGTCATGTCCGACCGGATGGTGACTGTGTCGGTTCCTGTATGGCTTTGTATCTGTATATCAGAACTTATTTTCCGGATGTGGATGTAAGCGTATATCTCGACCATCCGAAGCCGATCTTTGGACATATCGATCATATCGATGATATCAAAACAGAAGTAGAAGAGGGCATAGAATTTGATCTGTTCATTACCTGCGATGTCAGCGCGCGTGACCGCCTGGCAGTTGCGGGAGATGCTTTTGACCATGCGGCAAAAACCGTCTGCATCGATCATCATGTGAGTAATCCGGGATTTGCGGATGTCAACTATATCCGCGGAGAAGTCAGCTCCTGCTGCGAAGTCCTCTACGGACTCCTGGATCCGGACAAAGTAAACCGTCCGATCGCGACAGCAGTCTATACAGGAATGATCCATGATACAGGAGTATTCCAGTATTCTGCCACTTCCCCGGATACGATGCGTATCGCAGGAGAACTGATGAAGCAGGAGATCCCTTTCAGCAAAATCATTGATGAATCTTTTTATGAGAAGACATATCTTCAGCTTCAGGTCATGGGCCGTGTTCTGGCAGAGAGCATTCTTCTCCAGAACGGCAAATGCACCGTAGGCTACCTCCGCAGAAGAGATATGGAATTTTATGGAGTTGAGGGAAGTGACCTTGACGGGATCGTCAGCCAGCTTCGTCTGACAAGGGGCGTGGAAGTCGCGATCTTTATCTATGAGACTGAGACACAGCATTTCAAGGTTTCCCTCCGTTCCAACGGCAAGGTGGATGTGAGCAAAGTTGCCGTATTCTTTGGCGGCGGCGGCCATACAAGAGCAGCGGGCTGTGACCTTGAGGGCTCCATGTATGACGTTATCAATAATCTGACCGCAGAGATCGAGAAACAGTTCTGCGAAGAGGAGGCATAATGGACGGAGTTCTGGTCATTCGCAAAGAGAAAGGCTACACTTCTCATGATGTGGTCGCAAAACTTCGTGGGATCCTCCACATGAAAAAGATCGGTCATACCGGAACACTGGATCCTGATGCGGAGGGAGTTCTTCCTGTTGTTCTCGGCAGAGCGACCAAGCTGGTCGATCTTCTGACCGAAAAGCGCAAGACATACGAGGCACTTCTTCACCTCGGGATCGAGACAGACACACAGGATATGACAGGAACGGTTCTGAATGAAAAGCCGGTCACTGTTTCTGAAGAAGAAGTAAAAGCTGTAATCGAGAGTTTCCTCGGAGAGCAGGAGCAGATCCCGCCGATGTACTCCGCGCTCAAGGTAAACGGAAAGAAGCTGTATGAACTCGCAAGAGAAGGCAAGACCGTCGAGCGCAAAACCCGCCCGGTCTGCTTTTATGAGATAGAGATCCTTGAAATGGATCTTCCGATGGTACGTTTTTCTGTTACATGCAGCAAGGGAACTTATATCCGGACTCTGTGCCATGATATTGGACAGAAACTGGGCTGCGGTGCCTGCATGGAAGAGCTTACCCGTACAGCATCCGGTGAGTATCGCTGGGAAGACAGCATCACACTGGATGAAGTACAGAAAGAAATGGAAGAAGGAATCCTTGAGAAGAGGATTCTTTCTATTTCAGAAGTGCTCAAGGCTTATCCGGAGATCCGCTGCAATAAATTCGGAGACAGGCTTCTTCTGAATGGCAATGCGCTTCCAGATAATATGACAGAAACACAGCACAAAAAAGGCTGGGTGCGGATGTGCACCAGCGAGGGGAATTTCCTGGGGATCTACGAGTGGGACAATAAGAAACACCGTTATCAGCCTCAGAAAATGTTCCTCTGAAACATCGGAGATAAGCAGGAGTCAGAACACATGGAATACATCAAGATCGAAGGACAGTTTCCAAAGTTTTCCAACTGTGCGGTAACGCTGGGGAAATTTGACGGAATTCATCGCGGACACAGGAAACTGATCCAGAAGATTCTGGAACACAAAAAAGAATATGGGACAACTTCCGTAGTTGTAGCTTTTGTGTCCGACCGTCAGACCATCCTCACAGGGGAAGAGAGGAGACTGCTTCTCGAAGATATGGGCGTGGATGTCCTTCTGGAATGCCCGTTGAATGAGCAGATCAGACATATGAAAGCGGATCAGTTTATCCGCCAGATTCTGATCGGTTCTCTGCAGGCATCCTTCGTGGTAGTCGGAGAGGATTACAGATTCGGATATGAACGCAAAGGCACGCCGGACCTTCTTAAGAAAGCCGGTCTGAAATATGGCTATGAAACAGAGATCGTCCCGAAGGAAATGGACGGAAGCCGCAAGATCAGCAGTACCTTCATCCGTGAAGAACTGAAGAAGGGCAATATGCACAAGATCTCAGAGCTTCTCGGAACAGATTTCTTTGTGGCAGGTGAGGTAGAGCATGGCAAAGGTCTGGGACACAAGAAATTTTTTCCGACCACAAACCTGGTCCCGCCGAAACAGAAGCTGATGCCGCCGAACGGTGTCTATGTGACAGTGTCAAAATTTGACAACACAGAGTATCAGGGAATCACCAATGTCGGATACAAGCCGACCGTTGGAGAGGATTTCCTGGGTGTTGAGACCTATCTTTTTGACTGTGATGAGGATCTGTATGGGAAGGACTGTATCGTTTTCTTCCGCAAATTCCAGCGCCCGGAGCACAAATTTGCTTCTTTTGAGGCGCTCAAAGCACAGATCGCGAGGGACATCGAGGCAGGCCATGCTTTTTTTGAAAAATAAGTTCAAAAAATAAATAATTATGTTGTTTACACGCCAGATGTTTTATGCTATACTATTTGAGGTGTAAATCAGCCCATATTCAGAGATTGGAATCTCCAACCGTTTCTTAATATGCGGCGGTTCATTAATAATATTTTTAAGGAGGAAATCACAATGATTTCAAAAGAAAAAAAACAGGCAATCATGAAAGAATATGCAAGATGCGAGGGTGACACAGGTTCACCGGAAGTACAGGTAGCAGTTCTTACAGCAAGAATCCAGGAGCTGACAGAGCATTTACAGACACATCACAAAGATCATCACTCCAGACGTGGTCTTCTGAAGATGGTTGGTCAGAGACGTGGACTTCTGGCATACCTGAAGAAAACAGACATCGAAAGATACCGTGCACTGATTGAGAAATTAGGTTTAAGAAAATAATTAGTATACGGACGGGGCGGATAAACCATCCGCCCCATTTTTAAATCACAAAACAAAATAGACAGAAGTTATTTCCGAGACTACTGAAAAGCTCATCGGAGGGAAAACGGGTGGTTTTTTCAGTTGTTTCGGACTTCTGTAAAATTAAAACGCAAGAAATAAAAGGAGAAAAAGTATGTACAAAAGTTATTCTATGGAATTAGCCGGCAGAACACTGACTGTAGATATCGGTCGTGTTGCAAAACAGGCTAACGGCGCAGCTCTGATGCATTATGGTGATACAACTGTGCTTTCTACTGCAACAGCATCCAAGGAGCCAAGAGAAGGAATCGATTTCTTCCCTCTGAGCGTTGAATATGAGGAAAAAATGTATGCAGTAGGCAAGATTCCAGGAGGATTCAATAAAAGAGAAGGAAAGGCAAGCGAGCATGCGATCCTGACATCCCGTGTTATTGACCGTCCGATGCGTCCGCTGTTCCCGAAGGACTACAGAAATGACGTAACTCTGGTAAACATGGTTATGTCCGTAGACCCTGAGTGCAACCCGGAGATCCCAGCTATGCTTGGTTCTTCCATCGCAACCTGCATTTCCGATATCCCGTTTGACGGTCCGTGCGCTACCACGCAGGTAGGTCTGATCGACGGCGAGTTTATCATCAACCCGTCCCTGGCTCAGAAAGAACTTTCTGACCTTCAGCTGACTGTTGCTTCCACAAGAGAGAAAGTTATCATGATCGAAGCCGGCGCAAATGAAGTACCGGAAGATACCATGATCGAAGCAATCTACAAAGCTCATGATGTAAACCAGGAGATCATCCGTTTCATCGACAAGATCGTAGCAGAGTGCGGCAAAGAGAAACATCTCTACGCTTCCTGCGCAGTTCCGGAAGAACTGTTCGAGGCGATCAAGAAGATCGTTCCGTCCGAAGAGATGGAAGAAGCTGTCTTCACAGACGATAAACAGACAAGAGAAGAAAACATCCGTGAGATCACAGCAAGACTTCAGGAAGCATTTGCAGACAATGAAGAATGGCTGGCTGTTCTCGGAGAAGCAGTATATCAGTATCAGAAGAAGACTGTCCGCAAGATGATCCTTAAGGACCACAAACGTCCGGACGGCCGTCAGATCACACAGATCCGTCCTCTGGCAGCAGAAGTAGACATCATCCCGAGAGTTCATGGTTCCGCTATGTTCACCCGTGGACAGACACAGATCTGCACCATGACAACTCTGGCTCCGCTTTCTGAGGCACAGAGAATTGACGGACTTGACGAGTTTGAAACATCCAAGAGATATATGCACCACTACAACTTCCCGTCCTCTGTCTC
>ERZ1027228.1086-NODE-1086-length-10169-cov-5.439193_pt1 | contig 10169 bp, 10 predicted proteins | sample MGYA00519266_ERZ1027228 | MGnify/ENA primary metagenome ERZ1027228 (study PRJEB26926, sample SAMN06164465) | human gut metagenome | biome: ENVO:00009003; feature: ENVO:2100002; material: ENVO:00002003 | host: Homo sapiens | place: USA | collected 2012 ...
GAGATAGGCTCCGGTCTCGTGGGCTCGGAGATGTGTATAAGAGACAGATCTTGTATTATATTTTTGCGTAAATGGCATATATTGTGTTTTTCAAAAGAGTGTTAAGAGGGGTGTGGAGATGTCACCTAAGACAGATACAGAAGTGATCATAGGCGGAAAAGTATTTACTTTAAGCGGCTATGAAAGTGAAGATTATATGCAGAAAATTGCTTCCTACATCAACGGAAAGATTACCGAATACGGGAAGCTGGACGGCTTTCGCAGACAACCTCTGGATAAGCAGAACATTCTGCTCCAGTTGAATATTGCAGATGATTATTTTAAAGCCAAGAAGCAGATCTCCATTCTGGAGGAAGAACTGCAGGGCAAGGAAAAAGAGCTTTATGATCTGAAGCATGAACTGATTTCAGCACAGATCAAACTGGAAAATGCAGAAAAGCAGGGGAAGGAACTGCAAAAGCAGTTAAATGAAGACGCCAAGAAGATTGTACGTCTGGAGACAGAATTAAAAGACAAATAAATTGATAGCTGTCCGTTTTCGGGCAGCTATTTGCTTATATGAATCGAATGCAATAGAGGAAATCTGAAATCTATGAAAGCAGCAAAAAAAGTAGAATTACTGGCACCTGCCGGAAATGCGGAAGCCTTTTACGGGGCTATCCATGCCGGTGCGGATGCTATATATCTGGGTGGCAGCCGTTTCGGGGCCAGAGCTTATGCGGAAAATTTTTCGGAAGAAGAACTGGTTGCCTGCATCCGGTATGCTCATCTTTTTCAGCGAAAAGTATATCTGACGGTAAACACACTGGTAAAAGAATCGGAATTTTCCGGACTGTATGAATATGTATTGCCCTATTACCGGGCCGGACTGGATGGGGTGATTGTCCAGGACATGGGAGTGTTTGCATATCTCAGAGAACATTTTCCCGGGATGGAACTCCATGGAAGCACTCAGATGACCATTACAGGGGAGTATGGGGCAGCTTTTCTGAAGGAACAGGGGGCCTGTCGTGTAGTTCCCGCCAGAGAGCTGAGCCTTGCGGAGATCCGCAGGATCAAGGAAGTCACAGGGCTTGAGATCGAATGCTTTATCCATGGAGCCATGTGTTATTGCTATTCCGGACAGTGCCTGTTCAGCAGTATTCTGGGGGGCAGAAGTGGCAACAGAGGACGTTGTGCCCAGCCCTGTCGCCTGCCCTATACCACTGGAAAACATCCGAAGGAATGTTATCCTTTAAGCCTGAAAGATATGTGTACCATTGAATATATTCCGGAGCTTCTGGAGGCAGGGATCGACTCCTTTAAGATCGAAGGCCGTATGAAGAAGCCGGAATATGCCGCCGGAGTTACGGCAATTTATCGCAAATATATTGACCGGTATTATGCGGATTCCAAAGCTCCTCAGAAGATTTCTGCGGCAGATATGCATACGCTTTCCTGCCTCTATATCCGCAGTGAGAGACAGGATGGTTATTATCACAAGCACAACGGCGGGGAGATGGTGACTCTGGACAGCCCGGCTTACAGCGGTAGTGATGAGACTTTGCTTCAGAATATCCGGAAGAAGCATCTGGAACACAGGCTGACCCTTCCGGTATCCATGCAGGCTGAATTCCTGACCGGGGAGACCGCAAAATTGTATTTGTGGACCGGAGAGAGTGCCGTCACCGTAGAAGGGAATGTGGTAGAAGAAGCTTCCCGGCAGCCCATCACACAGGAAAATATAGCAAAACAGCTTGGGAAACTTGGCGACAGTCACTTCCATCTGGAGGACTCCATCGGAATCCGGGTAAGTGACAATGCTTTCTACCCGTTAAAAGCTATCAACGAGTTACGCCGAAAGGGACTTTCCCTGCTGGAAGAACAAGTGATCCTTGCAAACGGCTTCCTTTATGAGAGAACTTCCGAAAAAGCTCCGACACTGGCTGACGATGGTGATTTTCGGAAAAACGATAGTATAAAGTCTCAAAAATCCGATGAAAAATGGGCTATCACGATACGGACCCCGGAACAATGGCAGGGCTTTTGCGGTTCATCCTTCTGGAAAGATCCGGTCAGAACCGCCGGACAACTCAGACTCTATCTGGATGCGGATTTCCTGTTACAGGATCCGTCCGCTGCGGAGAAGATTTTGAGAAGCCTTACTGAAAAAGAGATCCAATCTGTGATCGCTCTGCCGAAGATCCTGCGCCTGCGGGATGGGCAGTATCTTGAAAAATTACGGAAATTGCTGCTGGAAAATCTGGCATATATAAATGGCTTTCAGGCAGCAAACATGGAACATATCGCGTTATTAAAACAATGGAATTTTACCGGAAAAGAAATCTATGGGGATCATAGTCTGTATCTCTGGAACCGGACCAGCCGGGATTTCTGGAAGGCATTCTTAGACGGCTATTGTCTGCCGTTGGAGCTGAATGCCGCAGAGCAGAGAGACATTCTGGATCCTGCGTTTCCTGCGGAAAAAGTAATATACGGCAGGATCCCTATGATGGTCACCGCCAACTGCGTGCAGAAGACCACTGACCGGTGTCAGCCGCAGGAGAATCCGAAGGCATTGGATCTGATCGACCGCTATCATAAAAGATTTCCGGTTCAGCGGAATTGTACCCACTGTTTTAATGTGATCTATAACAGTGTTCCGCTTTCCTTGCACAAGGAATTATGTAAATGGAGCGGCCTGGTGACCGGACGGCTGGATTTTACCACGGAAAATGAGACCGAGACTTTGGAAGTCCTGGAGTATTTTGCCGGTACCCGTAAGGAATTGCCCTATGGGGAATATACCACCGGTCATGAAAAACGTGGAGTAGAATAGACAGAAAGGTTTTGGATCCATGCAGGAATATGTGATTGAATTATCCAAATATTTTATCGCCTTTTTTATGGTGTTATATACGGCAAGCTGTTTTTATACCTTTCGGTATCCGGTGGGAGAGAAGCATCGTGGAGTATTTATTTTACAGGATCTTTTGATGTTTCTGGTGCAGGTCCTCTGTTTTCTGAACCTGTCCCTTGTCAGCGGAGATTTTCAGTATTTGTTTTTCTTTGCATTTATACTGATCTTTCTGTTTGCTACGATCACGATGGTATCGCTGATCTACGAGAATATTAACAGGCTTTTGCTGAATAATATGTGTATGCTTCTGGGAATCGGTCTTTGCATCGTATCGAGATTATCTTTTGACAAGGCCATCCGGCAATATGTGATTGTACTGGTATCTCTGATCTTTTCCCTGCTGGTTCCGTATCTGCTGGGAAAGATCCACTTTTTTAAGAAGATCACCTGGCTGTATGCCACGTTGGGAATTGCGCTGCTCAGTACGGTGCTGATCCTGGGAGAGGTGACCCATGGTTCCAAGATTTCATTTTCCCTGGGAGGAATCACGTTCCAGCCTTCGGAATTCGTCAAGATCCTGTTCCTGTTCTTTCTGGCGGGAGCGTTGTGGGAAAATGTCTCCTTCCAGAGAGTCGTTCTGACGGCGATCATTGCGGGAGCCCATGTGGTGATCCTGGTAGTATCCAAGGACCTGGGAAGTGCTTTGATCTTTTTCGTGGGCTTTGTTTTTGTGGTTTTTGCTGCCACAAGAAATTATCTGTATCTTCTGGCAGGACTTGTCGGCGGAGGTGCGGCTTCTTATCTGGCTTATCAGCTGTTTGATCATGTACGGGTCAGAGTACTGGCCTGGCAGGATCCCTGGAAATATATTGACAATAAAGGCTATCAGATCACCCAGTCATTATTTGCCATCGGCAGTGGAAGCTGGTTCGGCATGGGACTGTTAAAAGGTAATCCCACAGCGATTCCTTATGTGGAAGCGGACTTTATCTTTTCTTCCATCTGCGAGGAACTGGGCGTGATCTTCGGAATATGTCTGATCCTGATCTGTGTCAGCAGTTTTCTGGAAATGATGCGGGTGGCAGTATGCATTCATGACAGATTCTATCAGCTGATCGTATACGGCATCGGTATTATGTATATTTTCCAGATATTCCTGACCATTGGCGGAGGTACCAAGTTCATTCCACTGACCGGAGTGACACTTCCTTTCATCAGCTATGGTGGAAGTTCCGTCATGACGACCATGATCATGTTTTTCATTATACAGGGAATCTATATTCGCCTGCAGAAGGAAGGAGAGCGCAGAGGTGGCAGAAAATAAGGCGCAGAATACACAGAAAAAAGATGCCGACCGCAAAAAGGACGCCCGGAACAGAAAACGTATGGGCAACCAGCGGGAAATCTGGCTTTCTGCCGGAAGCATCGGTGTCCTGTTCTTGTGCCTGTTGGTCTATCTGGGTCATTTTGTGGCAACCAGCGAACAGGATATGATCAACAACAGTTATAATTCCCGTCAGCAGATTCTGCTGTCCCGCAATTACCGCGGATCCATTTATTCCAGGGATGGGGATGTTCTGGCAGAGACGATACTGGATGCGGATGAAGAGGAGACTCGAAACTATCCGTATAAGAATCTGTTTTCTCATATCGTAGGTTATTCCACCCAGGGACGCATGGGAGTGGAGGCTCTGGCCAATTACTATCTGATCAACACCAATACCTCCCTGAGCAATAAAGTGAAAAACGATACTGCCGGGAAAAAGAATCCCGGAGATAATGTATATACCACACTGGATGTCCATATCCAGCAGGTGGCCAACGACCAGCTGGATATTTACCGTGGTGCCATCATTGTAACGGAAGTGTCTACCGGCAAGATTCTGGCAATGGTGTCGCATCCCGATTTTGATCCGAATACCATTCCGGAGATCTGGGATGATCTGATCGACAATGATTCCAGTACAGTACTGTTGAACCGCGCCACCCAGGGACTTTATCCGCCCGGATCCACCTTCAAGATCGTAACGGCATTGGAATATATCCGGGAGAATCCCACCACGTATCAGAATTATTCTTATAACTGTAATGGTTCTTTCCGGGTGGGAGACAGCAAAATCAGTTGTTATCACGGTTCCAGTCACGGACAGGTCAGCTTTCAGAAGTCCTTTGCAAAATCCTGTAACTCGTCCTTTGCCAATATTGGAATGAGCCTGGACAGAGAGGCTTTTCAGGAGACACTGAATGACCTTTTGTTCAATAAAGATCTGCCACTTACGCTGAATTATGCCAAAAGCTCGGCTATCGTCTCCGAAAGTACACCTTCCGCGGAAATGATGCAGACCTCCATCGGTCAGGGTAAGACCCAGATCACACCGATGCATCTGAATATGATCACCTGTGCCATTGCCAACGATGGTGTTCTGATGAGGCCCTATGTCATTGATCATGTGGAAAATGATGAAGGTACTGTGGTAAAAAGCTTTAAGGCATCGGAATACGGCCGTCTGATGACAGAGGACGAATCTGCGATTCTGAAACAGTTGATGACCGATGTTGTGGAAGAGGGAACTGCTTCCAAATTAAGAGGTTTAAACTATACGGCTGCCGGTAAGACAGGTTCTGCGGAATACAATAATATCAAGGGTGACAGCCATGCCTGGTTTACCGGTTTTGCTCCCGCAGAAGACCCGGAAGTCTGTGTCACCATTATCGTAGAGGGTGCAGGAAGTGGCGGTGATTACGCAGTTCCCATTGCAAGACGTCTGTTTGATGCTTACTTCAACCAGAAAGAGTGATCGGAGGAGTCAAAAGAATCATGATAGAGGCTACCAGTTGCGGTGGCGTTGTGATCTTCCGTGGGAAGATCCTGCTGCTGTATAAGAACATTAAGAATAAATATGAAGGCTGGGTATTGCCGAAGGGTACCGTCGAAGCCGGGGAGACCCATGAGGAGACCGCACTCAGGGAAGTGCTGGAGGAAAGCGGTTCCAAGGCATACATTGTAGATTATATCGGCAGAAGCGAGTATTCTTTTACCGTACCGGAAGATGTGGTGGAGAAGGAAGTCCACTGGTATCTGATGGGAACGGACAGCTATTACAGCAAGCCCCAGAGAGAAGAGTATTTTGTGGATTCCGGCTTTTACAAATATCATGAAGCATACCATCTTCTGAAATTTGCCAATGAAAAGCAGATTCTGGAAAAAGCCTATGCGGATTATCAGGAAAGAAAAAGGAATAATCAATGGAAAAATTGATTATTCCTGCTTTTCTGAAATATTTTTAAACATTCTTGACGATTTCCAGATCTGGTCTCTGCAAGAGATCTACAAATTCGTTTTTATCATTTTTTAAAATGGGACGGGAGTATTTGTTGGGATGAATGATCAGTACTTCCCAGATGCTTCCGTCATTCAGTTCCACGCTGGTTCCGATCTGGGCATCTGCAATACGTTTCATGATCGGCATCAATAATTCCACGTCATATTTATCCAGACTCTTTTCGAAATTCCCAAGAATCTGTAACGGTGTCAACGCATTACGGTAGGTTCTGGGAGACGCCATGGCAATATAGGCATCAATAATGGCAATATACCTTGCGAAGACATCAATTCTCTGTCCGGACATATGGTAAGGATAGCCGCTGCCATCGAGTCGTTCGTGATGCATGATCACAGCATTTTTCACATGCTCATTCAGATCCTGATTACGTACGGTGGTATAACCGACTACAGGATGAGTCTTGATAACTTTGAATTCTTCATCCGTCAGTTTGCCGGGCTTCCATAACAGTTCATAGGGCAGCTGCAGCTTGCCGATATCATAATAGAATCCACAGAGGATCAGCGTATTTTTCTCTTCTTCATTCATTCCCAGCCAGTCGGCAAAGGTTCCGGCCAGAAGAGCGGCATTCAGTCCCTGGGTATAGGTGAGTTCATCCTCGCTGGGCATCAGATTGTACAGATAGTCTAACAGTACCGGGCCGGAAGTAATATAATAATACAATTCGTTGTAAATTGTCAGCAGAATAATATCCGCCGGTTTTCTTCCCATGATCAGCAGTTGTTTCATGGCTAATTTATATTGTCCCAAAAACAACGGATAAGCACGTTCGAATGCTTTGAAATTAGAATCAAAACGAATCTTGGCATAATGTGTAGTGGCGAAATCAACATCTTCCATTATGGTGACACATACCAGATTGTACCGTTTCAATTTTTCAATGATCTGCGGAGTGATGGTGGTTCCTGCAGGGTAGATCACACGATCCTGATCCAGAATGTCCTCCCCCAGGACCATATCTGGCTGTAACTCCATTTTAGTAATAACCTTCAAAGCTGTATCCTCCTCATTTGTACTAATTCAAGTATAAAATATCATACTAAAAAGTCAAGTAACAAAAATTGTAATATAAAGGAAACTATGCTATACTAGGAGAAAAAGATTTAAGGAACTTGTGTATGGCAGGAAAGCTGAAGTTTGCGCAAAATCTCTATCTTGGAGAGGGCATCGCGCCGGAAAAACTGGATAAACTAAAAAAGAGGCTGAATAAAAAGCCTCTTCTGGCCAATGTATATCTGATCACTCCGGCCAGAAATCCGGCGGATCAGCTGGATATTTTTGATGCCAGACAGTTGGTACAGCCTCATTATAAGGACGAAGAATTTCTCGTTCTCGGTATGGCTTCTGGCTACGAGGATGCGCTGCAGCTGATCGAACGGATCACCGGAGAGTGCCTGAAAGCCAGAGGGGACTGTAATCTGCGGGAGTATTTACTATGTTGACGATTCTTTTTAAAATATTGAGTATTCTTGGGATCGTGCTTCTGATCCTGTTGGGAATCGCACTGGTGGTAATTCTCCTGGTTCTGTTCTTTCCGATTTCTTACAAAGCTGCCGGAAAGCGGACGGCAGAGGAATTCTGGATCACCGCGAGAGTAAAATGGCTGTTCGGTCTATTGCGGATGAACTGCGATTATCCTGATCCCGGGAAAATTTACGTAAAGTTTTTATTCTTTACGCTATATGATTCTTCCGTAGAGAAGCCGGAGAAAACAGACCGGACATCGACGGAAACGACAGGGAACGAGAAAACACCCGCTTCTGCGGAGCAGACAACAGAAGAACATACCCCGGAATCTGTCGGGACGCCTAAGCTGATCGAAGCAGAAGATCCCACGGCATTCTCGGCAACGGCCGCAGATGTTGAGTCTGCTGCGGAAAGGGAGGATTCCGGAATCCCGGAACCGGGAACGCCGGAGCCAGCGGGAGAAGCTCCCGGGAAGACTACGGATCGTCTGTACGCATTTTTTACAAGAATCCGGTACACAGTCCGAAAGATTTGTGATAAAATCAAAAATATTCTGGAAAACATTGCATTTTACAAGAACCTGTGGAATGACCCGGATACCCAGGGGCTTTTGAAACATGCCGGGAAACGTTTCGGACATATCTGGAAGCGGCTGCGCCCGAGAAAGCTTACGGTCAATGCCACGGTCGGCACCGGTTCTCCGGATACTACGGGATATCTGTATGGTATCTACGGAATGGTGCTTCCGAAGCTGGGAAAGGGGATCTGCATTACCCCGGATTTTGAACAGGCGATTCTGGAAGGGGATTTCAAGGCTTCCGGACATTTTACCGCGGCCTGTGTATTATTCCATTCCGTCCGACTGCTTTTAGATCGGCGATTACGGGAATTGTTGCATAAAATCAGACAATATCAGAAGACACAGAAAAAATAACAGTGTAAAACAGGAGGTTTGTTATGGCAGACAAAGAGAATCAGTTTCAGGGCGTTGTAGAATCCCTGTTGAAGGGTATGGATACCGTGTTATCCACTAAAACCGTAGTCGGTGAGGCTACAAAGATCGGCGATACGATCATCCTGCCGCTTGTGGATGTCACCTTTGGTGTCGGTGCCGGAGCCGGCAATAATTCCGAGAAAAAATCCGCATCCGGAGCCGGAGGCTTAGGCGGTAAGATGACCCCCAGTGCGGTTCTGGTCATCAAAAACGGTTCCACCAAGCTGGTAAATATCAAGAATCAGGATACAGTCACCAAGATTCTGGATATGATTCCCGATATCGTAGATAAATTTACCCAGCCGAAGGAAAAAGAAGAAATGTCCGATGCGGAAGTGGTAGATATCGCATTTCCTGAAGAGGAAGAGAAAACTACAGAAGACAAGTAATATTTAAAATACTCTGCATATAATAAAGTGAGAACAGTCTGGATCCGTTTGATAGATGAAGAAGATCATTGGTCTGATACTCTTTTTTGTGGCTGTCGGCATGCTGCTCATGCTTGTGATCCATAACCGTTTTATCGGCTTGATCATGGTAGCACTTTTATTATTTGCAGGGTATTATCTTTTCTGTGGTTGCGAGTAAGAGGGTGCAGTATGATTGATTGGGAAGAGGTCATTAAGGCAGAGAGTACCGAAGAACTGAAAGAAATAAAACTGTGGCTTTTCCAGGAAAATATGCGTCTGAAACAGGAACGCTCAGAGCTGGAGCAGGAGCGTACGGAACTGGAACAGGCCCGGAACAAATTTCTGGATGAGCGGGTGAAACTGCGGGACGAGCTGGATGAATTAAACCGCCGTACAATCATGGAACGGAAACGGCTGAAGGAAGAGAATCTGTTTTTTGAGAAGAAAATGGCCATTTTACAGGAGGGGTTCCGACAGCTGGAAGAAGACCGGAAGAAGTTCGAACAGGAACGGCAGATACTCATAGAGGAAGCCAGAGAACAGCAGGCCACAGGGCAGGCTCCCGGAGAAGGCAGTTTTACAGCGGTACAGCTTTTATTCCGGGGAGTCAATAATCCGCTGGCTTTACGGAAGAGATACCGGGATCTGATCAAGATCTTTCATCCGGACAACCTGTTCGGTGACGGTGAACTGGCCGGACAGATCAACAAGGAATATCTGAAACGGAAACAGGAAGAGCGGTTCTGGTAACTGCATGGAAAATTACAAGCAAAAAATTAAGCCAGAAATGATGAATTTCATTTCTGGCTTTTTAAAATCCAATATTATCGCAGAAGATTAAGCTCTTTCAACTTTACCAGATTTTAAGCAGCTGGTGCAGACATGCATTCTTCTAGCTCCGCCGTTAATCTTGCACTTAACGCTCTTAACATTAGAGTTCCAAATTGCGTTGCTTCTTCTATGAGAATGGCTTACATTGTTACCGAAATGAACGCCCTTACCGCAAATATCACATTTAGCCATCTTGACACCTCCTCGATCTAACGCGCATCTTACGCTTACTTTTAAACAAATTTTTTCAATAAAATACATGTGAAATGCTCACAACATTGATA
>ERZ1027228.1098-NODE-1098-length-10107-cov-5.702049_pt1 | contig 10107 bp, 10 predicted proteins | sample MGYA00519266_ERZ1027228 | MGnify/ENA primary metagenome ERZ1027228 (study PRJEB26926, sample SAMN06164465) | human gut metagenome | biome: ENVO:00009003; feature: ENVO:2100002; material: ENVO:00002003 | host: Homo sapiens | place: USA | collected 2012 ...
TTATCGTCGGCAGCGTCAGATGTGTATAAGAGACAGAAATGATAATATGTGACCAGAACGAAATGAGAACGACAGAAATTTATGTAATGAAAAAATAAAAGATAAACACGAAAGGGGTATCTTGAAAATGGCTGAGATTAAGAAAATGGGTTACTGTGTAAACGGTGAGTGGAAAGAGTCAAAAGCAGAGAAATACATGGATGTTACAGATTCCAGTACAGGTGAGGTAATCGCACAGGTTCCTTGCTGTACACCAGATGAAGTAGAAGAGGCAATTGCTTCCGCACAGGCTGCATTCCCGGAATGGTCCTCACTTTCTCTTGCAAAGAGACAGCAGTATATGTTCAGATGGAGAGACGTTCTTTATGCTCATAAAGAAGAACTTTCCGTACTTTGCGCAAAAGAGCTTGGAAAGAACATCAAAGAGGCAAGAGGAGATGTTCAAAAAGCGATCGAGCCTACAGAAGAGGCATGTGCACTTCCGACAATGATCCAGGGCGATGCTGCAATGCAGGTAACTACAGGATATGACACAGCTACATATCGTAAACCACTTGGAGTAACTGCTGGTATTGTTCCGATGAACTTCCCTGCAATGATCCCATGGGGCTGGATGGTTCCGCTTTCCATCGCATGTGGAAATACAGTAGTACTGAAAGCAAGCTCTCAGACACCGCTGACAGCTATGAGAATCATGGAGCTGTTCTATACAGAGGGTGGATTCCCGAAAGGTGTTGTAAACCTTGTAACATGCAGCCGTGTAGAGGCTGATATCCTTCTTACAGATGAGAGAGTAAAGGCTGTTACATTTGTAGGTACAACAGGTGTTGGTAAACAGGTATATTCCAAAGCAGCAGCTCATGGCAAACGTGTTCAGGCACAGTGTGAGGCAAAGAACCATGCACTTGTACTTGAGGACTGCAACCTTGAGGCTACTGTTAATGCGATCATCAACTCCACATATGGATGCGCCGGTATGAGATGTATGGCTCTTCCGGTTGTATGCGTGCAGGAGAGTATTGCAGATGAGTTTGTTTCCCTCCTTAAGAAAAAAGCAGAAGCCATGAAACTTGGATGTGCATATGATGAAGCTACAGATCTCGGTCCTGTAGTAAATGCAGGCCATAAGGAGAAGATCTGCAACTGGATCCAGAAAGGTATCGATGAGGGCGCAGAGCTTGTACTTGACGGACGTAATGTAGTAGTTCCGGGATATGAGAACGGATTCTTCGTAGGACCGACAATCCTTGATCATGTAACACCTGAGATGACAGTAGGAAACCGCGAGATCTTCGGACCGGTAACCTGCATCAAACGAGTAAAAGATTATGAGGAAGGTATTGCGATCATGAATGCCAACCCATTTGCAAACGGTTCCTGTATCTTTACACAGAGCGGATATTACAGCCGTAAATTCGCTATGGAGACAGACGGCGGTATGGTAGGAATCAATGTAGGTATCCCGGTTCCGACCGCATACTTCCCATTCTCCGGAAATAAAGATTCCTTCTTCGGTGATCTGCATGTTCTCGGAAAAGACGGATATCGTTTCTTCACAAGAGCAAAAACAGTTACAACACACTGGTTCGATGAAGCTGCCGGAAAGAGAAAAGTCGGCACATGGGAAGGAAGTACTGAGGCATAAGAAAGCTTCGAAAATAAATCCATGACACTGTAAGGCAGACCATGTAAAGTCTGCCTCTCAGATAAAATCCTCTAATGAGATGAGCATATTCAAAAACGGTGCATCTGCTGAACTCCTGGCAGGTGCACTGTTTTTGCCTGGCTGAATATCTGAATGGTTTTGCGGCGGATCATAAAAAAGTGTATCGGTGACAGAAATAAAGGATGTCACCGATACACTTTTTTGGTGCGTATGTTTTGTGCGTATGCTACCGGACTGGCGTATCTTACGGTATGCGGCTCATGATGAAAAGATCAGTCGATCGTCATAACACGGATGCCGTGTTCCTGGCAGAAATTATCGTATTCTTCCGGAAGTGCCTGGTCGGTTACGATGGCGTCCAGTTTTTCCATTGGAGAATAGGTCATAAGTGAGATCCGGCCGAACTTGGAATGGTCAGCAAGAAGGATCATGCTGTTGGCGTTCTCTGCAATGGCTTTCTTTGTGATGTATTCTTCGGCACTGGCGTTGGTGAGTCCGCTCTTCATCGTTACGCCTGTGCAGGCCATAAAAGCCATGGAAATGTTGTAAGTCTGCAGATAATCGTTGATATCAGGACCTGTGAAAGACAGGGTCTTGCGGTTCAGTCTTCCGGGAACGGAAATGATATCCAGGTTCGGATAGGATGCTGCCTTGTTGAAGATAAGCAGGCTGTTGGTAAGGATCGTGCAGTGCTTATCCGCAATAAAATCAACCAGATTCAGACAGGTTGTACCGGTATCGATATAGATGGTGTCGTCTTCTGCCACAAGTTCTGCGGCACGGCGGCAGATTTCTTTCTTTTCTTCAGGAAAACGTCCGCCACGCTCTTCGTAAGACAGAAGGGGGAGAGTTTGTGGAGTTTCAAGTGCTGCGACACCACCGTATACTTTCATGATACTGCCGCGTTTCAGAAGGATGTCGACATCTCTTCTGATGGTGTTTTTGGATACGTTAAATTTCTCACATAATGTATCGAGAGAAGCGTTCTTATGCTCCAGCACATATTCTTCGATCATGTCCAGTCGCTGTGATTTCATAGAGGTCTACCTTCTTTCTATTGGTTAAGTCTTGGTTATATTTTATCATAAAAGAAGGCGGAGATAAAGTGTTTTTATGAGAACATACCAAAAAAATTGAACGCAGATCCTGTGCGGGACCTGCGTTCAGAAATGACTGGTGTAAGAGCATTGCAGATGATCAGTTTATATCGGGGATTATTTTCCGAAAAACAGTTCCATATCTTCTTCCACGCTGCTAATTCCTGCAATACCAAAATTGTTAACCAGAATTTTGGTTACATTTGGAGAAAGGAAGGCCGGAAGTGTTGGTCCAAGGTGAATATTTTTTACCCCGAGGGAAAGCAGCGCCAGGAGAACGATCACGGCTTTCTGCTCATACCAGGCAATGTTGTAGATGATCGGAAGCTCATTGATATCCTCAAGGCCAAAAACTTCCTGAAGTTTCATGGCGATCACTGCAAGGGAATAGGAATCGTTGCACTGGCCTGCATCCAGAACTCGTGGGATGCCGTTGATATCTCCCAGATTCAGTTTATTGTAGCGGTATTTTGCACAGCCTGCGGTGAGGATCACGGTGTCTTTTGGGAGCGCCTGGGCAAAATCGGTGTAGTAGCTTCGGGATTTTGCCCGGCCGTCACAGCCTGCCATGACTACGAATTTACGGATGGCACCGGATTTTACGGCATCTACGATCTGATCTGCCAGGGCGATCACCTGATCATGGGCAAAACCACCGACAATTTCACCATGCTCGATTTCGGTTGGAGCTGCACAGCGTTTGGCGTGGCTGATGATTTGTGAGAAATCTTTTTTGCCGTCAGGCCCGGGTGTGATGTGGGTGCAGCCTGGATAACCGGTAGCACCTGTGGTGTAGATCCGGTCTTTGTAGCTGTCCTTTGGCGGAACGATGCAGTTGGTGGTCATGAGGATGGGACCGTTAAAGCTTTCGAATTCTTCTTTCTGTTTCCACCAGGCGTTTCCATAGTTTCCTGCAAAGTTCGGATATTTTTTGAACGCCGGATAGTAGTGGGCCGGAAGCATCTCAGAGTGGGTGTAAACGTCAACGCCGGTTCCTTTTGTCTGTTCAAGCAGCATTTCCAGATCGTGAAGGTCGTGGCCGGAAACCAGGATTCCGGGATTTTTGCCTGTGCCAATATTTACCTTTGTAATCTCCGGATTGCCGAAAGTTTCAGTGTTTGCCTGGTCGAGAAGAGCCATTCCACGGACACCGAATTTTCCGGTTTCCAGAGTGAGAGCTGTTAATTCTTCAGCGGTGAGACTGTCGTCCAGGGTTTTTGCCAGAGTGCTCTGGATAAAAGCGTCCAGTTCCGGATCTTCGCGGAGAAGGGCATTTGCATGGCTGGTGTAGGCACAGAGCCCTTTCAGGCCGTAGGTGATCAGCTCGCGGAGGCTTCGGATGTCCTCGTTTTTTGTGGCAAGAATGCTGGTGACATATCCCATGGATTCATAGTCCGCAGGGCTTTCCGGATGCCAGAGTGCGGCAGCGGGAAGGCTTTTTCTGTCAGAAAGCTGTGCGAGAAGCTGCTCTTTGGCTGAGAGGGTTTCGCTGATCTTTGCAACGATGGAATCTTTGTCGAAATTTGCATTTGTGATGGTGGTGAAAAGATTCTGAATCACCATGTGGTTAATATCAGAAGGAATTTTCCGGCCTTCACTCCGGAGTGCGGTGGTGATGGCGGAAAGTCCTTTTGTTACGTAAACGAGAAGATCCTGCATGGCGGCTACGTCAGATTTTTTGCCGCAGACACCGGAGATGGTGCAGCCGGAACATCCGGCGGTTTCCTGACACTGATAACAAAACATTTTTGGTTCCATAATGTATACCTCCTGTGGTAAGTGGGTGGGTCTTTGAAAAGGAAGACCTGCTTTTTTTATTGTGAGTAATTCTGTGTTTTTTATCCCTGTCTTCAGGTGATGGAGAAAGGATAGCATGTGCCGGTGGAAAAATCGGTAACATATGATACAAAAAAATATCTTGACGGAAATCTTTTTTAAATGTAATATGAAAACGGTTTTCAAATTCAAATCTGTCATAGAAGGCAGTTGTTGAAAGAGAGTGAGAATTATATGGAAGAAAAAATGAAATACAGTACCAGGCAGCAGAAGATGATTCTGGAGTGCCTGCAGGAATATGGAGATACATTTTATACCATTGATCAGTTTATGGAGATTCTTCGTGGAAAAGAGATCCAGATCGGAAGGACAACGGTGTACAGAGGTCTGGAGCGTCTGCAGAAAGAGGGAGCGGTGCTGAAAGTTCCGTCTGTGGAAGGAGCACCTGCCCAGTATCGGTTTATCCGGGATGAGGAAAGGAAGAATTATGGTAAGCTTGTGTGTCTGGAATGTGGGCATACCATTCCTCTGCAGTGCGGATGTATCGATCACTTTGTGGGACATGTGCTGGATGAGCACGGATTTGAGATCGACCAGAGCCGGACGATCTTTTATGGATATTGTGACAGCTGCAGGAGGCTTAAAAAATGAATTTTAACAGAGGGAAGATGGCTGCGGCAGCAGTTCTGGCGGCAACGCTCCTTGTGGTGAGTGGCGTGACCGGATATGGACTTTCCAGAGCCGGGATGGTTGGGCAGCCATTTGCGGATGATGGCCGGCTGAAAGTGATGACCAGTTTTTATCCCATGTATGATTTTGCCCGGAAGGTGGGCGGCGATAAGATCCAGGTGAAGGATATGGTTCCGGCGGGAACGGAGCCTCATGATTGGGAACCTGCGGCAACGGATATCCGGAATCTTGAGGATGCGGATGTTTTTGTCTACAATGGCGCAGATCTGGAACACTGGGCGGAGGATGTGCTGGACACCCTGGAGAATCAGGATCTGGTGGTGACGGAGGCATCAGATGGTGTGGAGCTTCTGGATGGAGGCCACGACCATGAGCATGGCGATAGCGGAAAAGATCCTCATGTCTGGCTGGACCCTATGCGGGCAAAGCAGGAGATGGAGAATATTAAGGATGCTTTTGCAAAAGCGGATCCTGAGAACCGGGATTATTATGAAGCAAATTATGAGAAATATGCAGGTGAATTTGATGAGCTGGATCAGGAATTTCGGGACGGCCTGAAAGGTACGAAGAGCCGGGATATCATCGTGGCCCATGAGGCTTTCGGGTATCTGTGTAATGCCTATGACCTGACGCAGCTGGCCATTGAAGGCCTGACACCGGATTCGGAGCCTGATCCTGCCAAGATGCAGGAAGTGATCGAGTATGCAAAAAAATATGACATCCATACCATATTTTTTGAAGAACTGGCAAGCCCCAAGGTGGCGAAGACAGTGGCCAAGGAAGTGGATGCGGTGACGGCTGTGCTGAATCCCATTGAGGGACTGAGTGAGGAAGATATAGAAGCCGGCGAGGATTATTTTTCTGTGATGAGGAAGAATCTGGAAGCGTTGCAGAAGGCGCTGAACTGAAAAAGGAGAAATTATGGGAATTTTGATAGAGAATCTTTCGTTCCACTACACGGGGACGCCTGTGCTGGAGCAGGTAAACCTGGAAGTAAAGGATGGGGATTATGCCATTCTTACCGGTGAGAACGGAAGTGGAAAAAGTACGTTTCTGAAGCTTCTTCTGGGTGAGCTGAAGGCCCAGGAGGGAAGTATTACCGTAAATGGAAAAGATATTTCTGCCACATTTGGAAAAGGAGATCTGGGATATGTTCCGCAGAACAGTATCAGCAGAAACCAGAATTTTCCGGCTACGGTGGAAGAGATTATGATGACAGGTGTGTATTCTTCTTCATGGAAGGCACGTTTTCAGGTGAAAAAAGAGATTCCACGTCTGAAAGCCGCACTTGCGGAGATGGAAATGGAAGAGTTCTGGAAAAGAAGGATCGGAGATCTTTCCGGCGGGCAACAGCAGAGAGTCATGCTGGCACGCGCACTGGTGGGAAATCCGAAGATCCTGATCCTGGATGAGCCTACCACAGGAATGGATATGGTTTCTGTGAAAACACTTGCAGAAGTTCTGAGGAAGCGGAATGAGGAACAGGGGCTGACGATCCTTATGGTTACTCATGGAAATTCCGGTGAGTTTAAAGGAGCAAACCGGTTCTTTAAAGCGGAAGAGGGGAGGATCGACGAAGTATGAGTATTTTACAGTATGGATTTATGCAGAGGGCTTTTCTGGTGGGAATCCTTCTGGCTGTGATCACGCCCTGCATCGGGATCACCATTGTTCTGAAACGGATGTCCATGATCGGAGATGCGCTTTCCCATTCTTCACTGGCCGGTGTTGTGCTGGGACTGATACTTGGAGTGAATCCGGTAGCCGGTGCAGTAGTGATGTGCATCGTAGCTGCTCTTGGAATTGAGGCTATCCGCAAAAAAATCCCGCGTTATTCGGAGGTGGCGATCTCCATCGTCATGTCTGCCGGGATCGGACTGGCCGGTGTGCTGTCCGGCTTTGTGGAAAATGGTGCCAGTCTGAACAGCTTTTTGTTCGGAAGTATTGTGTCCATCAGTGAAGGAGAGCTGGCGCTGGTAGTTGTGATCAGTGTGCTGGTACTGGCAGCAGTGCTGTTTTTTTACAGGGAACTGTTTTATATCGGATTTGATGAAAATGCGGCAAGGATCTCCGGTGTTTCCGTGCGGAATATTAATTTTCTTTTTACTATTCTGACGGCTCTGACAGTTTCCATTGCGTCCCGTACAGTAGGAACCCTGATCGTTTCCTCCATGCTGGTAGTTCCGGTGGCGTGTGGGATGCAGATGGCAAAAAGCTATAAGGGTACACTGATCTGTGCCATTATCGTGGCGGTATGCACCACCATTGCCGGACTGTTTCTTTCCTATTATGCCGGACTGAAACCAGGTGGAATGATCGTTCTTCTTGAGGTTGCGTGGTTTGTAGTTGTGATGACAGTGAAAAGTTTTAACAAATAAAACACATTTTTCCCACAAAGTAAACACAATTAACCCATATACTTTGAAGCATCAAAAGGAAACAGAGAAGAATTTTTTCCCAGGGAGGACTTAACCATGAACAATAACAGAAAATTAAAAATAAAGAAAATGATGAAAAAGGGTGCAACCATCAGCCTGTGTGCAGTACTTGCCGGCGGCATTGGAGTTGGTGCATATGAAGGTATAAATTATTTCTCCGGTGCACAGTCCGTACAGGCGGCAACCGACAGCTCCGAGAATCTGACTCTTATGAAGTCTGATAAAAAATCAAATAAAGACAGCGAAGATACAGAGGATACAAAATCCTCCGATACAAAGGGCAGTCTGGATGTATCAGATGTTGCTGAGAAGGCAATGCCTTCTGTAGTTGCCATCACAACCAAGTCCGTTCAGGAGGTTCAGGATTATTACAGCATGTTTGGTTCCCAGTATGCGCCGAGCCAGGAGCAGGAAGTTGAAGGAAGCGGTTCCGGTATTATCATCGGAAAAACAGATTCTGAGCTGCTGATCGCCACAAACTATCATGTTGTGGATGGTGCCGATACCTTGTCAGTTGCCTTTGCAGATGGTAATGCTTATGAGGCTACGGTAAAGGGCTTTGATGAAAGCGAGGATCTTGCAGTTGTTTCTGTTGCAACGAAGGATGTTTCGGATGATACAATGGATGCAATTTCTGTTGCAAAGATCGGAAGCTCTGATGATCTGAAGATCGGTGAGCAGGTTGTTGCCATCGGTAATGCACTTGGCTATGGCCAGTCCGTTACTACTGGTATTGTCAGTGCTAAGAACCGTAAGACAGATGCATCAGGACAGATCGAGGGTGATTCTACAGATAACAGCAGCAGTATCAACAAGGGCGTAAACCTGATCCAGACAGATGCGGCTATCAATCCCGGTAACAGTGGCGGTGCGCTTCTGAATATGGATGGTGAGGTTGTTGGTATTAACTCTTCCAAGCTTGCTTCTACTGAGGTTGAAGGTATGGGGTATGCCATTGCAATTTCTGATGTTGCGGATTCTCTTGAGAACATGATGAATGCCAAGGCAAGAGATAAAGTGGATAATCATGGTATCCTTGGTATCACAGGCAGTACAGTAAGTACGGAGGCAGTACAGATTTATGGTATCCCGCAGGGTGTATTTGTTTCGAAGGTAACCGAGGGCGGCCCTGCCGATGATGCAGGTATTACCAAGAATATGGTCATTACAGAGTTTGATGGTAAAACGATCACCAGTATCGATCAGCTGATTGAGCTGCTTCAGTATTATGAGCCGAAGGAAAAGATCGATGTGACGGTTGCAGTTCTGGATGGTAATGAATATAATGAGAAGACACTTACTGTAAAACTTGGTAAAGATGACAGTTCCAGCAAGGATAGCTCTGAGGAAGGCGCGGCTCAGGATAGCCAGGATTCCCAGGATGAGAGTATCGAGGGAGGACAGGATGGTTCTGAGCAGGGCGATGCGAATGCGTTTGCGGATGATGGTGAAGCCAGTTTGTTCAGGGATTTTGAGCAGAATGGATTGAAAGACTGATATTGGAACCAGTTGTGATAGACGTAGATAAGCATGTGAGATAGATATACGTATAAAAAATTAAGGCTTCGTGGCTGACCCAGGATTGGGTGGCTACGAAGCCTTTTTCAAACATCCTACATACACCATCACTGCATACGCAATCTCAGAAGCTCCCACCGGGAAGTCACATTAGTCTTACGAAAAATATTCTGCAAGTGCTTCTGAAGAGTATTTTCCCTGATGCCAAGGGATTGGGCAATTTCATCATTGTTGCGGTACTGGTAGATCTGTTCGGCAATCTGGAGTTCACGGTTTGTGAGGTGGCAGGTGTTTTTCAGGTAGGCGAGAGTCTGTTTGAGGTCGTTGGTCTGAGGCTGACTGTGGGTGATCTGGTAGAGGACGGCGTTTAAGTGCATGCCGATGGCCTGGAGGTAGAACATATCTTCATTGGTGAATGTGCCGTCTTTTTCGGTGCGGAAGAGGGTGAGAATCCCTAAGAGTTCCTGCTGGTAGACGCTGGCGTATTGCATGGAGTCGAAGATGTTGTATTTGCGGTAGCAGTGGACATAGAGGGGCGAGTTGAGTCGCTGCTGGTCTTCCAGGAGATCACTTTCGCGGACAAGGCGAGGTTCGCGGGAGTGGAGAAGCCAGAGAAGGTGGTCTTCATCTGCGACCTTCATGTATTCGTTTTCTGCTTCAGTGAAGGATTCGGGGATGCAGATGGGGGTGGTGAGGCGGATGGTGTCCGGGTCTTCGGTGGTTTCGTGGAGGAGGATGCTGGCGTAGCTGTAGGGGATGACCATTTTCAGTCGGAGGAGGAATTTGGCTTTGATTTCATTGAGGCTGGTGCAGGAATAGAGGTCATAGATCATGTCGTTGATCATAAGGAAGGTATTTTTTTCCATGGTTTATTCTCCTTTGAATTATTTGAAATCAGTATACTATCACATATACTTGAAAT
>ERZ1027228.1099-NODE-1099-length-10105-cov-5.813831_pt1 | contig 10105 bp, 7 predicted proteins | sample MGYA00519266_ERZ1027228 | MGnify/ENA primary metagenome ERZ1027228 (study PRJEB26926, sample SAMN06164465) | human gut metagenome | biome: ENVO:00009003; feature: ENVO:2100002; material: ENVO:00002003 | host: Homo sapiens | place: USA | collected 2012 ...
TCGGCAGCGTCAGATGTGTATAAGAGACAGGCAGAAACTGTAATGATAGAAATCAAACATGATAAGAGGGGGACCAGCCGTCAGCGCTGGTCCTTGTTATCATAAGGAGAAGAAGATGGAAAAGAAGAAACTGGAGATTCTGGCACCGGCCGGATCCTTTGAAAGTCTCAAAGCAGCCGTTCATGCAGGAGCAGATGCGGTCTATATGGGAGGTAGCCGATTCGGAGCAAGAGCCTATGCACAGAATCCGGAAGGAGACCGGCTTCTGGAAGCTATCGATTATGCGCACCTCTATGGGGTAAAACTGTATCTGACAGTTAATACTCTGCTGAAGGACAAGGAACTTGAAGGAGAACTTTATGATTATCTGAAACCTTGCGTGGAGCATGGACTGGATGCAGTGATCGAGCAGTTTGCGGATACTACAGGAATCCGTGATTTGGAGCAGGCGGCAGAGCATATCGCAGCAAATGCGCTGTATCAGATCGAGGTAAATAAGGTATCCTCTGTAACATTTGATGCAGAGATGGTGAAGAAATTATTTGAGTAAGGCGCAAAGATCAGTATATAAACAAAATAGTATAGAATACAGACAGGGAGCAGATCCATAGTGGAAATGCTCCCTGTCTGTATATTATCTGCGTAAATTGATATTGCAGATATGTTTCTTTGATTTTATCGGAAACTCTTGAGCCAGTTTACAAGAGAATCATGCCAGATGTTGTCATCGACAGTCTTTTTCATCTGATCGGTGACAGGTCCGTTGCTAGCCATCTTTGCAAGGATGGCAGCCTGGAGTTCTTCGACGGTCATGTCTTCCGGAGCCTTGTTCGGGTCAACCTTGACAGGTTCTTTTGCTGTGGATTTTTCTGATGCCTCGGTAACTTTTTCTTCTGTAGCGGCAGTTTCCTTTGTGGCAGTGCTGATAGTATTTACATCTGTACTTTCGGAAGCAGTTTCTTTTTCCTCTGTCTTTGTGGCAGATGTTTTTTCAGCAACTGTAGTCTCTTCAGCAACAGCAGTCTCTTCGACAGCAGGAGCCTCTTCTTTGACAGATTCTTTAACAGCTTTTTCCTTCACCTCTACCTTGACAGGCGTGTACTCCGGCATATCACCGGCAGGTACCCAGATCTCACCGCTGTTTGCATGAACACATACATTGATGCGTTCGCCCTCGACAGAAACTTTCTGACCGGTCAGAGTGCCGACATATTCAGATGCATTTCCGGCAGGGAGGTTCATCCAAGCATCGTTGTCATCATTGTTGACAGTTACGACCACGCGCACACCGTCCAGATCACGGGCAAAAGCAAACTGGCGGTTAGTAAGCTGCAGTTCTGCATAACTTCCGTAGCTCAGAGCCGGGGTATTCTGTCTGATCTTTCCAAGAGCGGCAACCAGAGCTGTACATGGATTTGTTTCTTTCGCATCTGCGTAGTCTGCAAGAACCAGGGCAGGTCTCAGGCTGTCATCAGAGGAACGTTCCTTGCGTCCTTCAATTCCAAACTCAGAACCATAATAGATACTTGGAACTCCCGGAAGAGTATAAAGAAGTACATGAACCGGATTAAAATGCGCTTTATTGGACAGTTTGGTGTAGATTCGTTCTACATCGTGATTGTCAACAAAGTTGTACAGATCAAGATTTCCCATGTTCTGGAGATATTTCACTGTATGTGCGATCTCGAAATAGTTATGGTCATTGTGTCCACTGTAAAGAGCTTTGTGCAGAGCATAGTTTGTGACACTGTGCAGTGTCTCGCCATTTACCCAGCGGCTGTAATCGCCATGGATAACTTCACCCATCAGCCAGAAATCAGGTTTGACTTCCTCGGCAGTACGGCGGAGTGCACGCATGAAATCAAAATCCAGGACATCAGCGGCATCCAGACGGATTCCATCGACATCAAACTCAGAAACCCAGTAGCGGATCACATCACAGATATAATTCTGAACTTCCGGATTTCGCTGGTTCAGCTTGACAAGCAGATTGTATCCGCCCCAGTTGTCATAGGAAAATCCGTCATTGTATTCATTGTTTCCCCAGAAATTGACATTGCAGTACCAGTTAAGGTACTGAGAATGTTCGCGGTTCTTCTGGATATCCTTGAATGCAAAGAAATCACGTCCTGTGTGGTTGAATACACCGTCGAAGATTACTTTGATGCCTTTTTCGTGACATGCTTTGACAAAAGCGGTCAGGTCTTCGTTTGTTCCAAGACGGGAGTCAAGCTTCTTATAATCGGTGGTTTCATAACCATGTCCGACACTTTCGAAGAGAGGTCCGATGTACAGGGCGGTGCATCCGATCTCTTTGATGTGGTTGATCCATGGGAGGAGAGTGTTCAGACGGTGGACAGGAGTGGTGTACTCATTCTGTTTCGGTGCACCGCAAAGTCCAAGTGGATAGATGTGATAAAAAATTGCTTCATTGTACCAACTCATAGGTTATCATCTCGTTTCGTAGTTATTTTTTTATCGCCGGAATGCTGCATGAAACAGAACATGCCCGGTAAAAAATAATGGGGCTGTCCGTATGTACGGCAGCCCCTCTTTGGTTCAAATATGAAATTATAACTGAGGACCAGCAGCAACAAGTGCTTTACCAGCTTCATTTCCTTCATATTTAGCGAAGTTCTTGATGAATCTTGCAGCAAGATCTTTTGCTTTTTCTTCCCACTGAGCAGCATCTGCGTATGTGTCACGTGGGTCAAGGATTCCTGTATCAACGCCTGTAAGTTCTGTAGGAACTTCAAAGTTGAAGTATGGAATTGTCTTGGTAGGAGCGTTGTTGATATCTCCGTTGAGGATAGCATCGATGATACCACGAGTGTCTTTAATGGAGATACGTTTGCCTGTTCCATTCCATCCTGTGTTAACGAGGTAAGCTTTTGCTCCGCTCTGTTCCATTTTCTTAACAAGCTCTTCTGCATATTTTGTTGGGTGCAGTTCCAGGAATGCCTGGCCGAAGCAAGCTGAGAATGTAGGTGTAGGCTCTGTGATTCCACGCTCTGTACCAGCAAGTTTTGCTGTGAATCCGGACAGGAAGTAGTACTGTGTCTGAGCTTCTGTCAGGATAGATACTGGAGGAAGTACGCCGAATGCATCTGCGGACAGGAAGATTACGTTCTTAGCTGCCGGTGCAGAAGAGATCGGGCGAACGATTTTTTCGATGTGGTCGATCGGATAGGAAACACGAGTGTTCTCTGTTACGCTCTTATCGTTGAAGTCAATCTTTCCGTTTGCATCAACTGTTACGTTCTCAAGAAGAGCGTTACGTTTGATTGCATTGTAGATGTCCGGCTCAGAGTCTTTGTCAAGGTTGATAACCTTAGCATAGCATCCGCCTTCAAAGTTGAATACACCGTTGTCATCCCAGCCGTGCTCGTCATCACCGATCAGGAGACGTTTCGGGTCTGTGGAAAGAGTTGTTTTACCTGTTCCGGAAAGTCCGAAGAAGATAGCTGTGTTTTCGCCATTCATGTCTGTGTTAGCAGAGCAGTGCATAGCTGCGATGCCTTTCAGTGGAAGGAAGTAGTTCATCATAGAGAACATACCTTTCTTCATTTCTCCGCCGTACCATGTGTTGATGATAACCTGCTCTTTGGATGTAATGTTGAACATTACAGCTGTTTCAGAGTTGAGGCCAAGTTCTTTGTAGTTTTCAACTTTTGCTTTGGAAGCATTGTATACAACGAAATCTGGCTCAAATGTCTCAAGTTCTTCAGCTGTTGGCTGGATGAACATGTTTGTAACAAAGTGTGCCTGCCATGCAACTTCAACGATGAAACGGATAGCCATACGAGTATCAGCGTTAGCACCGCAGAATGCGTCAACTACGAAAAGTTTCTTGTTGGAAAGTTCTTTCTGAGCAAGTGCTTTACAAGCTGCCCAAGCTTCCTGTGTTGCAGGATGGTTGTCATTCTTGTATTCATCAGAAGTCCACCAAACGGTATCTTTGGAGTTCTCATCCATAACGATGAATTTATCTTTAGGAGAACGTCCTGTATAGATACCTGTCATAACGTTAACAGCGCCAAGTTCTGTTTCCTGTCCTACTTCGAAGCCTTCAAGACCTGCTTTAGTCTCTTCCTCGAATAATACTTCATAAGAAGGATTGTATACAACTTCTGTTGTACCTGTGATGCCATACTTAGTTAAATCGATTTTTGCCATCTTACATTTACCTCTCTTCTTTATTGGAGCCATCTATATGCTGGCTGCTTTAACCTCTAAGAAGTGGAACACTCCGACTTCTCATAGAGATTATTATACATAATTCATCAATAAAAGCAATAAAAAAACAATTAAATTTTGAAAAATGATAATAATTTAACACTGCATGTCGTGTTTGGGCAGTGATTTCAGCATTATCCTGCTTTCTTGACATAAGTATTCCCCAAATGTACAATGAATAAAAAAAATCTTCTATATATAATATAGAAAGCATTTGCTGGCATCACCAGGCAGAAATATCATCAGAAAGGACGGGAATCTTATGAAGCAGCTTTACACAAGATGGGGAAAAAATCTCGACAGGGATCATGTGCTGGAGGAATATCCGAGACCACTTCTGATGAGAGAAGATTATCAGATCCTCAATGGCTGGTGGGATTATGCTTTTACTATAGACTATAAACAGCCACAGCAGTATGAGGGCAGGATCCTCGTGCCGTTTTCGCCTGAGACAGCTCTTTCAGGAGTCGGACGTCAGCTTAAACCAGATGAATATCTGTGGTACCGGAGAAATTTCGATCTTTCGGGCTGGGACAGAGAAAAGGGGCAAAACCGCATCCTGCTCCATTTCGGTGCGGTAGATCAGTCCTGTGAAGTTCGGATTAACGGACATAAGGTGAAACGTCATACGGGAGGATATCTTCCGTTTGAAGTGGATATTTCCAGATACGCGCAGGAAAGCGCAAATGAACTTATAGTAGCTGTCAAAGACTTGAGTGATACTTCCTACCATTCGAAGGGAAAACAGAAACTTAATGCAGGCGGCATGTTTTATACCGCCCAGAGCGGCATCTGGCAGACAGTATGGCTGGAAAAAGTGCCGGAAACCTACATAAAAGAAATAAAAACAGTTCCGGATATCGAGAAAAAGATCATCAGGATCAAAGTAAGTTCCAGTTATAGTACAGATAAAAAGAATGTGGATAAACTTTCCAGAAATCTTCCGATAGAAATAAAAATACGAAAACCAGGACTTTATCCAGATCCGGTAGTGAAACCGTCACAGATTTCTACAGAGGATATGCTGGAAACAGCAGTACAGGCTGTAAGTGACAAATGGATCGAGATCCCGATTGAGTCCATTTCTCTGTGGAACTGTGAAACTCCGTATCTTTATTATTTTGAAGTAAAGTTGGGAGACGACAGAGCCATCAGCTATTTCGCCATGCGGAAGTTTTCTCTGGAAACGAAAGTTCATGAGGAATTCCTGCGGATCTGTCTTAACGGCGAAGTACAATTCCAGAATGGCGTGCTCGACCAGGGATACTGGCCGGAGAGTCTGTACACGCCGCCATCTGATGCAGCGATGATCTTTGACATCCAGGAAATGAAAAAGACCGGCTTCAACATGGTGCGGAAGCATCTCAAGATCGAGCCGCAGCGATGGTATTATCACTGCGACAGACTTGGAATCGTAGTCTGGCAGGATATGGTCAATGGTGGAAGTTACTATAAACACTGGTTTGTAACTTATGGTGCGACTCTGCTTTCCTGGCTTCGGATCCCAATGCGTGACGTTTATCCGAGACTGCTTTCCAGAGAAGCAAAAGCCGGCCGCCTGGAATTTATCCGGGAAATGAAAGAGACGATCCGGCTTCTTGGAAATCATCCCAGCATTGCGGCATGGGTGATCTTCAACGAAGGCTGGGGACAGTTTCAGACAGAGGATATGACCAGGATCGTCCGCAGACTTGATCCGAACCGGCTGATCGATCAGGCAAGTGGATGGTTTGACCAGGGAGGCGGAGATTTTTCCAGCCTGCATAATTATTTCTTCAAATTGTTCATCCGCCCGGAACGAGAGAGGGCTTCCGTTCTTTCAGAATTTGGCGGTTACAGCTATCGGGAACCAGGTCACTGTGCAAAAGAAAAACTATACGGCTATGGAATCTGCAAAAACAAAAAAGATCTCGAGAAGCGTTTCCTCGAAAGATGGAGTGGTGTGCGAAATCTGATCCCACAGGGATTAAGTGCCAGTATCTACACACAGTGGACAGATGTGGAAGAAGAGGTCAACGGTGTTTTTACTTATGATCGTGAAGTGCGGAAGATCGAGCCTTTTTAATAAAGAATAAAAAATCAGCTACCGGACGCTGAGTTTCCGGTAGCTGACAGTAAAGTAGATGATCTCTGCGATCGATGTGATGATCCATGAAAACAGATACAGAAGAAACAGTGCCGGGATGGTGTGGACCCAGGCAAAGATCGTGTAGATCCATATGATACGGAAGACGCAGGAGCCCATGATGATAATGATCGTCGGGATGATGGTCTTTCCGATCCCACGGGATGCGGCAATCGTACAGTCCATAAAAGAGGACACACAGTAAGAAAACGCCATGATCTTGATCCGCTGCATGCCGGCATCGATAACGGCAGCATCCGTGGCAAACAGTGACAGGAACTGATGACCAAAGAGAAAGAGGAGCAGTCCAAGGATCAGTCCTATACTGAAGGAATAAAACAGGCTGATAAAGTAGCTCTTCAGAACTCTTTTTTTGTTTCCTGCACCGTAGTTCTGGCTCATAAAACTGGAACATGCGATATAAAAAGCATACATGACATTATAAATGATCGTGTCCGCATTGGTAGCCGCCGCATTTCCGGAGACCATATAGGTATCAAAGGAATTGACACCGCTCTGTACGAACAGGTTTGCGATCGCAAAGATCGCATTCTGGATACCTGCCGGGACCCCGATCATCAGGATGGCAATGCTGGTGTCCTTGTGCAGTCTGACTTTTTTCAGTGAAACATGGCATTCATCCCTGCGGCGAAGCAGATGCGTCATGATCAGAGCGGCAGAAGCATACTGTGCGATCGCAGTAGCTGTGGCAACACCCGCGGCTGCCATATGTAATACGATGACAAAAAACAGGTTCAAAATAACATTCAGAACACCGGCTGCCGCCAGATAATAAAGCGGGCGTTTCGTATCTCCGCGGGCACTTAACACTCCATTACCAAAGTTGTAAACACCCATCGCAGGAAGACCGACCGCGTAAATCTTCAGGTAAAGGGAAGCCTGCCCGATCAGATCATCCTTGGTGTTCAAAAGTTTAAGCATCCCGCCGGAAAAGAAGAAGCACACAGCACCGACCAGCAGTCCCATCAGTGCACAGAGGAGCAGAGCTGAATGAATGGTGTTCTCAGTGACCTGTCGGTCCCCGGAGCCAAGTGCGTGGGCGACCCGGACATTAACACCGCTGCCCATACCGATCAGAAATCCCACAAACAATGTTACCAGCAGCGTCGTAGAACCGACCGCTCCAAGTGCCTTATAATCTGCGAACCGGCCAACAACAGCAACGTCGCTTAAGTTAAAGATAACTTCCAGAAGCTGAGAGCACATCAGCGGAATACTGAACAGAAAAATATTTCTCCACAAAGAGCCAGTCGTCATCGTGATCGAACGGGCCTTTTTCTTTGAATTTTCACACATAACATAAACCTCGATATTGATTGATTTTCTCACCTGTCTTTAAGATACGACAGGATTCGAGGATTGTAAAGAGAATATACAAAAAAAGTCAGGAAGATAAAAAAACTTTATTTTTGTGAAAATTTATTCCTTATTTTTCCTGCGATATTCACCGGGAGTCATCCCGTAAGTTTTCTTGAAAGTACGCATGAAATGTTCCGGGCTTTCATATCCGACAAGTTCACAGATCGCAGGGTTGCTCAGGGAAGTTTCCCGCAGTGCACGGCACGCCTGATTCAGCTTGATATCCCGGATGATCTGAAGAAAAGTTTTTCCGGTACTTTCTTTGATCAGGGTGCTGAAATGGGAAATACTGTAACCAAAATGGCTGGCTGTCTCGCTCAGCGTAACTGTCTGGTAATGCTGGTTCAGATAGTTCAGGATCTCTGTGACAGAATTTCCGGCAGTATCCTTTGTAAGTATGGATTCGATATCGTTCTCGTGATAACGAAGCAGCATCGCCCAGAACATGACCAGCATGGAGTTGAGAAAGGTATAGCTGTATTTCTCGTGGCCGAGATACTCAATATAGAGATTTTCCAGCATATCTCGGATCCGTACATCATCTCCACTATGGAAGATCAGATAATTTCCCTCCGTCTTGCGGTACAGCACATGTGCAAAAAACTGCGCCAGGGCACTGTCAGCCGTCAGTGACTGGAAGAAAGTAGACTGAAACGTCGTACCGCGCACCAGGATATTAAAAGCCGTGCTGTCATCAAAGATCCCGACACTGTGCGTGGTATTCGGCGGGATGATGCAGATATCACCCGTATGCAGCGTGTGCCGTATCCCCTGGATCGTAGTATCAGCAGTGCCGTCATACACACAAAGGATCTCAAAAAATTCATGCTCATGAGAAAAAACAGGCGTGTAGCGGTTGTGCTTGTAAAGCATGATATTCTCGACCGTATCCTGAAAGAAATCTTTTTCTTCCATATAAGGAGACCAGGATCCGCTCAGAAGTTCAGGAACATACAGGTGATGTTCCAAAATAAAGTTTCGATCCAGATTGAGGCAGTAGTCCTGAAATGTCTCAGGATCCTTCTTTTTTTGTAAATAAAGTTTTTTATAAAAGGCTTCATCTTCAGTGTAAGAAAAGATGTATTTCCGAAATTCTTCTCTGGTAAGTTTCATATAGAACCTCTCCCTTATTATGTAATAAAAGTATAGCGCATATTTATCGAAAAAAACATCACTGTTTTACAGAAAAAAAGACAATTGGAAAATACAGCAGAAAAAGGTAAAGTGATATATAGAAAAAATTGGAGGAAAAAGCAGAATGCCAGCAGTAAGTATTGATTTAAATATGGTTCGAGTAACCAATGATGATTTTGTAAAAAAAGCAGAAGCGTGTGCACCGGAACTTATCAAGACAGTAGTCCGTCCGGTTTCTATCGTAGATATCGTAAAGACAGAGGAGGTTTTTCCGCAAGTTTCGAAAAAAGATGACATCGAAAATCTTTCCACCTATCATATGGCAAAAGGCGACAGGATCTGCCTGGATTTCGGTGATCATCAGGTAGGATATGTCACTCTGAAACTGAATTCTGTGGGAAGCCCGCAGGATGCACCGGCATTTTTCAGACTGAAATTTGGTGAGATCGCAAAAGAGATGACTGAGGATTCCGCAGATTATGATGGATGGATCAGCCGTGGCTGGATCCAGGAAGAATTCATCCATATCGATGTCCTTCCGGCAGAACTGAAACTTCCAAGAAGATACGCATTCCGTTATATGGAGATCGAGGCAATCGATACCTCACTGAAATGGCAGATGGTAGTGGAAGATGTATACTGCACCAGTGTTTCTTCTGTCCGCATGGAAGATGTGAAACCGGTAGAGAGTAATGACGAAATGATCCGTAAATTGGACAAAGTCAGCCTTCGTACCCTGCACAACTGTATGCAGTCCGTTTTTGAGGACGGACCGAAGAGAGACCGCCGTCTGTGGCTCGGAGACCTGAGACTTCAGGCACTTGCAAACTACGAAACATTCCACAACATGGATCTGGTAAAAAGATGCCTGTACCTGTTCGCAGGACAGACAAAAGACAACGGTCAGGTAAGTGCCTGCCTGTTCACAGAGCCAAAATTTATCGTAGATGATACTTTCCTTCTGGACTATTCCATGTTTTTCGGCGCAACGCTTCTGGACTACTATGAGGCATCCGGCGACAGAGAAACGCTGGAAGATTTAAGCAAATGTGCATACCGCCAGATGGAGATCGCCGGAGAGCAGTTTGATGCGAGACATCTGATGAAAAACGGCGAAGGATTCTGGGGCTTCATCGACTGGACGGAAGGACTGAACAAACAGACTGCAATGCAGGGCGTTTACATCTACCTGTCTCTTATACACATCTGACGCTGCCGACGATAAGGCTC
>ERZ1027228.1135-NODE-1135-length-9937-cov-13.656446_pt1 | contig 9937 bp, 10 predicted proteins | sample MGYA00519266_ERZ1027228 | MGnify/ENA primary metagenome ERZ1027228 (study PRJEB26926, sample SAMN06164465) | human gut metagenome | biome: ENVO:00009003; feature: ENVO:2100002; material: ENVO:00002003 | host: Homo sapiens | place: USA | collected 2012 ...
TTCCATGTCCCGCCATGTTATGCCAATGTTGTCACCGGATCATAATTCATAAAGAAAAAAACACTCTGTGTATAAGTATTTTACGAGCAAATTAAAGTCGTTCATCCGGTGGAAAGAAAATGAAGGAGCGACCGGTATGACAACCGACCGCCCCTTCATTCACGATCCCGTACGGAACTTTTCTAAAGTTCCTCCGGCCTGGTTCTCGCCTCCCGGTAGCAGCCGTCAAGCAGCTTCTCGATGTCGGAAGAACGGTACAGTATCTTGCCGCCCAGCCGGGTGAAGGCAAGCAGACCGCTGTCACGGTACTGTTGCAGGCTGCGGCGGCTCACTTTCAGCTTTTCAGCCAGTTCGCGGTCCGTATAGAAGTTCTCGCCCGCCATCGCCGGTGACCTGCCGGCAAAGAGACGCTCCATGGAAACGGAGAGACGTTCGACGGTGGAGAAGAACTCTCTTATATGCTCGCTGCTCTCACGGGTGAGCAGACGGTTATCGGTATTCATCATGACTTGATCTTTTTTTTGTTCGACATTCGTTTTTCATGGCCTTTCAGATCGACCTTCCCATACTTTCAGCCCGCTTGCGGCGCTCCTCCACTATCCGGATGATACTTTCCACGTCCCCGGGCTTGTAATATGTCTTGTGGCAGATCTGTGTGTATGCCAGCGTGCCGTTGTCACGGAGGGTCTGCAGGGTTCTCGGGCTGACCTTCAGCAGCAGGCACACCTCCTGGTTGTCCAGCCATTTCTTCTCCTCCATGTCGCCGTACAGCCGGCAGAGGGTGTCCAGCCGGTCCGCAAACGTCCGGAAGGCCGAGAGCATCGCCTCGAAGGTCCTTGCCTCAATGTTCACTATTTCCATAATCACTGTAATTTCAGGTTTGACATCTGTTTCATTCTCTTTTCGGATCCGGATTCCGTTCCGCAATTTAGTGAATCCCGGCGGAACGTCCTGAATTTCAAGACAGGATGACTACCTTTGACACCATATGCGTACTTGTTTCATCTGCAAAGTAAATGATTGTTCCCGGATATGGTTCCGCCCCTTCATCAGATGTCATTATATGTCATCAGATGTCATGGAAATCGGATTTTAATATTCATTTGCTTTTAGTAAACAGACGTTCAGATCCGTTCCCGAAGAGTGGGAAATTTCCGGTGCGTATATTTGTGAAGTCATCACCGTCAGACTGATCCAACAATATGAATAACACGGCAAACCCCGCCAATCGGACCCGTCCGTTTCACAGCACTTGTTATTATCGTTTTATTTGCTTCCGACAATCGGGCAAACGGGTAGACCGTGCCCACAGTATCAACCATCTAAAATCCATGTACAATGAAAAGTGAACCGACTGAAAAAACGAAAGGGAAGAAAATGGCGGTATCCGAAACCGCAGACAGAAAGAACGGCCGTAGTCCCGGAGCCGGCCACGACGAGTGGTGGGAAAGACTCATGATGGAACCCGGTCCGGGGGAATCCGCCGGTACGGATGCTTCCGTGACGGAATCGATGATTCCATCCGGGCTCGTTGCGGAGGAGGTATCCGGGGAGGCGAGAAGAAAGGACACCCCGCCGGAACCGGAAGACCCCGTGAGAAGAAGAACGAGCGGCAGGCAACGCAGGGCCTCGCTGGAGGAGTACCGGGAAACGTACCTCACCGTCCCGAAGATCAGGAACCGCAAGACGGTGTTCGTCAGTGAGGATGTGAGGGACGAACTGGACGCCGTCGTCCGCAGGCTCGGCGGGCGTGGCACGAGCGTTTCCGGACTGCTGGAGAACCTTGCCAGGGAGCATCTTGCCGCCTACCGTGGGGACATCGAGCAGTGGAGAAAAATCTGACAGCCTGTTACCGGGCGTGGAGTATACCCGATGTATGCACTGTTCCCTGTATACCCGCTTCAATGTGGAAAATGCGGGGGGGGATTTTTCTGTGGGGGGAGCAAGGGTATGTTTCCGGATTCCCGAAAACCCTTGCTCCCCGCGCCCGGCGGTTGCTGGGAGGGCAAATCCGCTCCCGCCGGTCGCAGATTTTGGAATGAAAGAAGTACGGACGAAAAAGAAAAAACATATGACAAACGATGTGAATGGGATGAAGAAAAAATGTGGCCGTCCGGCACTGGGCAGGACGCGTAAATTGACCAGAGGCGTGACGGTGAAGTTCTCCCCCGTCAGCTACGAGGCTCTCAGGTTCAGGGCAGGGAAGTCCGGCCGGAGTCTGGCGGTCTATATCAGGGAGGCAGCACTGGCGGCCACCGTTACGGCAAGGCATACACCGGAGGAGAACGCACTGTTGCGCAGCCTGGCGGGAATGGCTAACAACCTGAACCAGCTGACAAAGCTCTCGCACCAGACCGGCTTTTACAGGACAAGGCTGCTGATAGAGGGGCTGCTGGGAAAGCTGAAGCGGATCATGGATGATTACAGACCGAAAGGAGGATAGCCTCATGATAGGGAAGATCAGGAAAGGCCGCTCGTTCGGCGGCTGCATACGCTACGTGACGCAGAAGGACGACGCGGAAATCATCGCCTCGGAAGGCGTGCTGCTGGGAACGGCAGAAGAGATGGCGCGAAGTTTCCGGTGGCAATGCCTGCTGAATCCGGACGTGGCGAAACCGGTGGGACACATCGCGCTCAGCTTCAAGCCGGAGGACGCACCGAGGCTGACCGACGCGTTTATGGCAAGGCTGGCGGGGGAATACCTGGAACTGATGGGGATACGGAACACGCAGTTCATCGTGGTGAGGCATCACGGGACGGACAACCCGCACAGCCACATCGTCTTCAACCGGGTGGACTTCGACGGGAAGGTGATTTCCGACAGCAACGATTTCAGGCGCAACGAGAAAGTGACAAAAATGCTTAAGGACAAGTATTCGCTCACCTATTCCGAAGGCAAACAGTCCGTTAAAACGGAAAAGCTGCATGCTTCCGAAAAGGTGAAATACGAAATATACCGTGCGGTCAAGGAAGCTTTGAGGAGTGCAGATACATGGAAAGAATTTCAAAATAAGCTCTTAAAAATGGGCGTGGAAATGGAATTCAAGTACAAGGGAAACACTAATGAAGTGCAGGGCATCCGCTTTATAAAGAACGGTCTGTCATTCAAGGGAAGTGGGATTGACCGCAGTTTCAGCTGGTCAAGGCTGGATGCGGCATTGGACCATAACCATGTCACGTCCCTGGAAAATGACGTTTCCCAAAAGCAACCGTACCATGAACAAAGTCATGGTTCTGTTATTGATAACCTGGTCGAAGTCACCGGTACGGGTGGCGTGTTCATGCCGTCGGTGGCACCGACGGAGGACGAGAAAGAGGCGGAACGCCTGCGGAGAAAGAAGAAGCGCAGGAAAGGAAGGAGTTTGTGAACCATATGTATAACAAAAAACTTTGAAAGATGAAAGAGGAAAATTATCTGGAAGGCATCTACGGATGCCTTGAAAGGATCGAGAAGAAAGTGGAGACGCTGCCCGTGGAAGGCACAAGCCCCGCAGTTGGAAACCGGACCAGTTCCCCGGAAGGGATTGCGGAACTGAAAATCCGTCTGGAACGCCTGCAATCCGCGGTGGAGAAAAACGGCTTGGAAATAGCAGCGGTACGTAACCATACCGTCCGGTTGTCGGAAGGCTGGCCGTTGTCTGCCGAAACGTTTGCCGGGGAGATGGAAAAGATTAGATACTGCCTGAGTCAAGACTGCCAAGCTGTAAAGGAGACAGTGAGACGGCTGGATGAGAGAATGGTCCTGCTGAAAAAGGAACCGGAGCGCAGACTGGTGACCTATCGTCTGGAAAGCGCATCCAAGGCAGTGGTAACGACAGCTTCAGCACTGATCCTGGCACTGATCATTTCCGTCTGGACCAACTGCAACCAGTACCGCACGAACCGGCTTTTGAAAGATGCCGATTTGAAATACCGAGCCATCAGGATCTGCCTGCCGGGGGATGATCCCGACATCGCCTTCCTTGAGAAGCATTTCACCATCAAGCGGGACGAGGAAAAGATCCGGCGTGTGGAAAGGCTGGTGACCGCTTTTGAGGACTCGGTCAGGAATCGCATCCGTAACCATGAAATGGCAGCCTACAAGGACAGTCTGGCGCACCGGCTGTTCAGGGAGGCACAGGAAATCAGGAAGCAACTGGACAATCCCAATTCAAAATGACTGCACTATGGCAACAATCAGAACCAAATTCAGGTCCTCGTCCGCGGAAGGCAGGGAGGGCGCACTGTATTATCAGGTGATTCATAACCGTGTGGTCAGGCAGATCAGTACCGGATACAAACTTTTCGCTTCGGAATGGGACCAACGTTCCGAAGCGGTCATTCCCTGTCAACACCCTGCAGGGATGGAACGGGACAATTATCTTCTATCGGTAGGGGAACGGATAAGACGGGACAAAATCCGACTGGAAAAGGCTATCAGGACATTAAGCCAATCCGGTCCGTTTACAGCGGATGATATCGTCATACGTTTCCATGACAGCGGACAAGAACCTTCGTTTAACGACTATATCCGGCAACAGATAGTAAGGCTGAAACGTTTGGGAAAGATACGGACCTCTGAAACCTATACAGCCGCGCTCAAAAGTTTCAGCAGTTTTATGAAAGGTAGCGATATACTGTTTGGCGAACTTAGCTCTGACTTGCTCATGGAATACGAGGCTTATCTGAAAAACAGGGGGAACTCACCCAATACAATCTCGTTCTACATGCGCATTCTGAAAGCGGTCTACAACCGTGCGGTGGAGAACGGACTGACCGGACAGCGGAACCTGTTCAAGTCTGTTTATACAGGTGTGGAAAAGACCTTGAAACGGGCCATTCATTTAAATGATATCAGGCGTATCAAAAGACTGGACTTGTCCCTGAAACCCCACCTTGATTTCGCACGTGACATGTTCCTGTTCTGCTTTTACACACGGGGGATGTCCTTTGTGGACATGGCTTATCTGAAAAAGGGAGACATTGCGAACGGAATCCTGACTTACCGCAGGAAAAAGACCGGACAACAGCTGTTCATCCGATGGGAAAAGTGTATGCAGGAGATCATCAAACTTTTTTGTTTATCGGTTCAAGATTTCAAAGTTGTTCATTAATTGCTTTGTTGGTTATATCCAGAGTATTATTTGTAAGAGACTCTACGAATAAATGATGATAAGACCAGTTAGTTTATCGCTTGTTTTATAATTTCATTGCGATATTCGTTCGGTGTGCAACCTTCCATCTTCTTGAACCAACGTGTGAAATGTTGCGGGTATTGGAAACCCATTTCATCTGAGATTTGACTGATACTTTTTTGCGTGTTCATGATGCGCTCTTTGGCTATATCCATAATTTTTTGCTGGATATGCTTGATTGCTGACATACCGGTTTCCTTTTTTACCAGGTCACTGAAATAATTGGTGGAAAGACACAGTTGGTCAGCGCAATACTGTACCGTCGGAATACCTTTACTCGTTGGCAAGGCAGAATGATAGTAATTATTGAGCAACAATTCAAAACGCGCCAACAAATCGTTGTTGGCATTTTCCCTTGTAATGAACTGGCGGTCATAAAAGCGGATGCAGCGGTCAAGGAGAAGCTTCATGGTATCAATAATCAAAGAACGGCTGTGCTTGTCAATAGGATGCCTCAATTCTTCTGCTACATTGTTTATACATTCAATGACTACTTTGCGCTCCTGTTCTGACAGGTGCAGTGCTTCGTTGGCATTATATGAGAAATAAGAATACTCTTTTATTATATGTGCAAGGGAAGTACCGCACAATAGTTCGGGATGGAACATCAGGGCCCATCCGGCCGGCTGGTGCAGACTGCCATCATCGTCAGAACCCATTACCTGCCCCGGAGCGATAAACAGCATGGAGCCTTTTTCATAGTCATAGAGGCTCCGTCCATAATTCATCGTACCGCAGTCAGTATCTTTCAGCAACACAGCATAAATGTTGTACAGTTTCTTTGAGTGTCTGATGGGCTGCACCTCGTAACAATTCACAACGCTGACCAACGGGTGCAGAGCTTCGACTTCGAAAAGGTCGCAGTACTGCTGAACTGTATCTATTCTTGTTATATCTCCCATAACCATCCTTTTGTTTTTTACAAAAATAAGTATTTATATTGACATTGCTGTCTGAGGAACAGCTGTTTCTTTTCTATCCCTTATTTATTTTATTCCATGACGACAAAGTTAGTTCATTCAATCAACGAACATATAACCCTAATCACAGACTGTCTTACCATTTTCACAGATAACATTTAACCCGGTCCAAGCCCGATGAAAGTGGTAATTTTATCAGTGATTGAGGTCTAATCTTCAGTATGTGAATGCTGTAATTTTGCAAGTGAAACCAAAAAGGTAAATAAGATGAAACCAAAAGCTTTATTTGTCATGTTAATCTTATGGCTTAGCTTCACTACGATTCAAGCGCGGTCAACCGAAGATGTCCCGGATAAGGGAACTTATGCAAAATTTCTGTTGGTAGGATGTTATATGAAGCCAGACGAAGAAGGTGTCAGAATGTACCGGTTTGACGGACAAACTGCCGATGTCGACTATCCGTGTGGGCTGAGAGGGATTTCAAATCCTGCTTTCCTTACATCTGATAGCACTGGTAATCGAATTTATGCCATAGGCGATGATGAAGGGAAAAGTTCGACTGCCAATGCTTTGCTTTTTGATAAGGAAAGTGGTCTGCTGTCTCTGCTTAACTCGCAATCTACAGACGGTGAACTTCCTATTTATATTACTCTCAGTCCAAAGGAATACTTTGTTCTGACAGCAAATTATAAGGGTGGCAGCATCACGGTATTCTCACAGGATAAGAAAGGAAAGTTGCAACGTGATACAAAAATAATTCGTTTTGCTGGAAATGGGCCGAATAAAAAAAAGGCAGGAACAATCGCATCTGCATTGCGTGACCTTTACACCTGATGGCAAATTCCTTCTTGCTACCGATTTGGGAACAGATTGTATCTATCTGTTTCCGATAGGCAAACGACCGGAAGCAGGTAAGGCTCATTCTCTGTTGGATGAATCAAGAGTAGTCCGCATACAGATGGATTCCGGCTCAGGACCTCGACATATATGTTTTCACCCGAATGGCAGATTTGCTTATCTCATCAGTGAACTCTCGGGTAAAATAACTGTATTCTCCTATAATGAAGGCAAGTTGGAACGTTTACAAACAATTGTCTGCGACCCTTTCGTTGCAGAGGGAAATGCAGATATCCATGTTTCATCCGATGGCAAATTCCTCTATGCTTCCAAGCACTTGAAAGAAGATGGCATAATTGTTTATTCCATTGATTCCCAAAAAGGAACATTGGTTCAAATAGGATTTCAGCCAACAGGTCTTTATCCGCGAAGTTTTGCCATCTCTCCGGATGGTTGCTATTTGGCAGTGGTTTGCAGGGATGCCAACTGCATACAGATATTCGAAAGAAACCGAAATACGGGGTTACTGAAGAATACGGGAAAAAATATCCGACTGGAAAGACCGGCGTTTGTCAAGTTCTTATAAATTCATCACTAAACAGAAAGCAATATGAACAAGTTAATTACAACCATCGCCTGCCTGATATGCTGTATCGTTTATACGCAGGCACAAAACAAGGACAATATGTTAAGCAAGAAAGAACAAAGTATTGCCGCCATCAGTATGTATGCCGCACGTGGCAATCAGGACAGCCTCAAAGTGATCCTTGCCAGAGGACTTGACTGTGGGCTGACCGTGAGCGAAGAAAAAGAAGTACTTACCCAGCTCTATGCCTATTGCGGCTTTCCACGCAGCATGGGTGCATTGGTTACGCTGATGAATCTCACCAAAGAGCGTGCAGCACAAGGCATAAAGGATGAAGCCGGACGGGAGCCTTCTCCGGTAAAGAGTTCGGATATGTTTGTTGTCGGTGGACAAAACCAGCTGAAACTGTTCGGTCGTCCGGCACTAGGAGAAGTGCTGACATTTGCTCCGGCATTGGACCAATTTCTGAAAGCTCATCTGTTCGGTGACATATTCAGCCGTGACAATCTCGACTGGCGTACCCGTGAACTGTCTACTGTGGCTGCCTTGTCGGTGTTGGACGGCGTGAAGAATGAGTTGAATACTCACATTGCCCATGCCAAGCACAACGGCGTGACACAGGCTCAGATAGACGAAGTACTTATCATGGCGGCACGCTGTCGGAACGGAATGGTGCTTTCTGAATCCGATGAACCGGCAAAGACTTTTCAAACAGATCCGACAATTACTGTCCGTAAGGTCTTTTATAAAAACAGGTATGATATCATGCTTTGCGCCGAAATGTACCTCCCGAAGGATTTCAATGAAGCGCAACACTATGCAGCCCTCATCATCGGACACCCGTTCGGGGCTGTGAAAGAACAGTGTAGCGGACTCTATGCACAGGAAATGGCACGGCGAGGCTACGTGACTCTGGCTTTTGATGCTTCCTATCAAGGCGAAAGTGGAGGAGAACCGCGTCACACGGTATCGCCCGACGCATTGGTGGAAGACTTCAGTGCTTCTGTAGACTGGCTCGGACTACAACCGTTTATTGACCGCAACCGTATCGGTGTGATTGGCATCTGCGGAAGCGGCGGGTTCTCTGTCTGTGCGGCTTCTCTCGACCCCCGCATCAAGGCATTGGCAACCGTGAGCATGTATGATATGGGGCGTGCCACCCGTAACGGTTTGGGGGATTCGATGACGGATGAACAAAGACGCAAACTGTTGGATGAAGTTGCCGAACAACGTTGGAAGGAAGCAGAAACGGGAGAAGCACGTATCCGCTTTGGCACACCGGAGAAACTGCTGGGAAATGCCAATGCCGTGCAGAAGGAGTTTTTCGATTACTATCGCAACCCCTTGCGTGGCTATCATCCGCGCTATCAAGGTATACGCTTTACCAGTCAGGCGGCATTGATGAACTTCTATCCGTTTGCCATGATTAAAGAGATTTCACCACGCCCCGTGCTATTCATTGCAGGCGAGCATGCACATTCGCGCTATTTCAGTGAGGATGCCTATCAAGAAGCCAGCGAACCGAAAGAACTGTATATCGTTCCCGGAGCCAATCATGTAGACTTGTATGACCGGATGGATAAGATACCGTTCGAAAAAATTTCGGAATTCTTCTGGTATGCTTTGCGGTAATTCAGATGAAAATGGTAATGCTATCCGTGATTATGATACAGCAAAGCGAATACGCAGGAGGGTAACTTTGCAACAGAAACAATTTAAAGATTATAGTATTTGCAACCAGTTATTACTCAATATTTTGTGAGTTATAAGTCAGAAATATGGGCATAACCTTTAGGGGTACATTCTAAAAGGTGAAGATTTAACCTTTTTATTATTTCTTAACACTCAAAGAGCGGTGGTAGAGGGTATTTTCCCTCTTTTCGGTACTTTATTGATGGTTCGATGTTCCCATCTTTCCACATTGCTTGGCTCGTTCGCACAAGCCACTACAAAGGTACTACAATTTCCAATAAAGGCAAGAGGACAGCAATTCAAATCTATTATTTTTGAGGGAGTGAAATCTGCCGCTTGCCAAATTTCTCTCTGTCGAAAATAATAGTCCTCTGAAAAGAATGAAAACAGCATTGATAAAATTGCCTTATTAAGGGGGGGCTATGCTGTTTTATGCTATTATTTCGTCAGTCGTTTATCTCCGTTGCCGGATGCAGTTTTCAGCCAAGCCGATGAATAAGAAAAGGTTTTGGAGCTGTTTACTCTCCAACGGAGGACGAAACTGCTCCAAATGGTTTACCGCTTGAACTTTTCGTTTTCTAAAAGAGGTTTGGCAACCTTTGCATCCGACAAAAGGAGATAAATGACCAGATATATAACAGTAGTATTACATTAAGGTAAAGAACAACCATGGTATAGTATTATTGCCTGTCTCTTATACACATCTGACGCTGCCGACGATAAGGCTC
>ERZ1027228.1139-NODE-1139-length-9919-cov-7.321472_pt1 | contig 9919 bp, 4 predicted proteins | sample MGYA00519266_ERZ1027228 | MGnify/ENA primary metagenome ERZ1027228 (study PRJEB26926, sample SAMN06164465) | human gut metagenome | biome: ENVO:00009003; feature: ENVO:2100002; material: ENVO:00002003 | host: Homo sapiens | place: USA | collected 2012 ...
GAGATAGGCTCCGGTCTCGTGGGCTCGGAGATGTGTATAAGAGACAGCTTTTACAGTGTATATATTAAAATTACTCTACCTCACTATAATCGAGTACATTCTTACGATTGGCAAGAATACGGTCATATTCTTCCTTCGAACCAACAATAATCTTTTCGAATTCACGCTGACCAGTACCAGCAGGAATCAAGTGACCACAAATCACATTTTCCTTCATACCTTCCAATCTATCAACCTTACCATTAATAGCAGCTTCATTCAAAACTTTCGTTGTTTCCTGGAATGATGCAGCAGACATGAAACTCGAAGTTCCCAAAGCGGCACGGGTGATACCTTGCAAAATCTGGGTAGATGTAGCAGGAATAGCATCACGTACCTCAACAGGCTTCAAGTCACGACGTTTCAACATACTGTTCTCATCACGCAACTTACGAGCAGTAACAATCTGACCCGGCTGCAAATTCTGAGAATCACCAGCGTCAACAACTACTTTCTTGCCCCAAATACGATCGTTTTCTTCCATAAACTCTTGCTTATCCACTACCTGCTGTTCCAAGAAGCGAGTATCGCCCGGCTCATCGATTTCTACCTTACGCATCATTTGACGAACAATAATCTCAAAGTGTTTGTCGTTAATCTTCACACCCTGCAAACGGTAAACGTCTTGCACTTCATTTACGATGTATTCCTGTACAGCCGTGGGACCTTTAATGGCCAAAATGTCAGCAGGAGTAATCGCACCGTCAGACAGCGGAGTTCCGGCACGAACGTAGTCATTCTCCTGAACCAATATTTGTTTAGACAGATTCACCAAATACTTTTTCACTTCACCTGTCTTAGATGTGACAATAATTTCACGGTTACCACGCTTAATCTTACCCATAGTAATTTCACCGTCTATTTCAGAAACGACAGCAGGATTAGATGGATTACGAGCCTCAAACAGCTCTGTAACACGAGGAAGACCACCGGTGATATCACCAGCCTTGCCTACAGCACGAGGAATCTTCACAATAATGTCACCAGCTTTCACTGCCTGACCGTTTTCAACCACAACATGCCCCCCCACGGGTAAGTTATAAGTACGGATCAAATTACCATCCTCGGTTACAATATGGGCAGAAGGTACTTTTGTCTTATCCTTAGACTCGATAATGATAATTTCACGCAGACCGGTAGCTTCATCAGACTCTACCTTATAAGTTACGTTTTCAACCACACTCTCGAATTCAATCTTACCAGTAGCCTCTGTGATAATAACAGCGTTGAACGGATCCCACTTAGCAATCAGTTTTCCTTTCTCAACAATATCACCGTCCGCAGCATATAATTTTGAACCATAAGGCACGTTATGAGTTGACAGGATAATTCCTGTATTCACATCGATAAAGCGGACTTCAGCCAAACGACCGACTACCACTTTCACAGCCTCACCCATTTCATCAACCGTATCTACCGTACGTAATTCTTCGAATTCCAAACGTGCATTATTCTTGGCAACAATGCTTGCATTAGCAGCCATATTACCTGCGATACCACCGGCGTGGAATGTACGCAATGTCAACTGTGTACCCGGCTCACCAATAGATTGGGCAGCGATTACACCGACTGCTTCACCTTTCTGAACCATACGACTGGATGCCAAGTTACGTCCATAACACTTAGCGCATACCCCTTTTTTAGATTCACAAGTTAATACCGAACGGATTTCAACGCTTTCAATCGGAGAATCCTCGATTTCCTGCGCAATATCCTCTGTAATCTCCTCTCCACCGGCTACAATCAGTTTACCAGTAGTAGGATGGACGATATCATGTACAGAAACACGTCCTAGAATACGTTCGTACAAAGTAGCAATAACTTCATCGTTATTCTTCAAGGCCGTACAAACCAAACCACGAAGTGTTCCACAGTCTTCTTCATTGATAATCACATCATGCGACACGTCTACCAGACGGCGGGTCAAGTATCCCGCATCAGCAGTCTTCAACGCAGTATCCGCCAAACCTTTACGAGCACCGTGGGTAGAAATAAAATACTCTAACACAGACAAACCTTCTTTAAAGTTTGAAAGAATAGGGTTTTCAATAATCTGTGCGCCTTCAGCACCGGCTTTCTGCGGTTTCGCCATCAAACCACGCATACCAGACAACTGACGAATCTGCTCTTTAGAACCACGGGCTCCGGAGTCAAGCATCATAAATACTGAATTGAAGCCTTGGTCATCATTCTTAATCGTCTTGTAAAGTATATCAGACAGGTCACTGTTCACGTGAGTCCATGTATCGATAACCTGGTTATAACGTTCATTGTCAGTAATGAAACCCATGTTATAGTTCATCATAATCTGTTCCACTTCCTCATTACCACGTTTTACCAGTTCTTCTTTTTCTTTCGGGATAATAATATCACCCAAGTTAAATGACAGACCACCCTTGAACGCCATATAGTAACCTAAGTTCTTAATACCATCCAAGAATTCACAAGCACGTGCAACACCGACAGCTTTGATAACATCACTAATGATATCTCGCAAAGACTTTTTGGAAATAATGGTATTCAAGTACCCCACTTCCGCCGGAACGATTTCATTTACAATCACACGCCCTACGGAGGTTTCTTTCATCATCACATCTACGATTTTGCCATCTTTGTCCAAGTCCTTCACCACTACGTTGACGATAGCATGAATATCCACTTTACCTTCATTATAAGCAATCAAAGCCTCTTCCGGACCGTAGAAAGTCAAGCCTTCACCTTTAGCCCCTTTTCTCAACTTGGTAATATAATACAAACCAAGTACCATATCCTGTGCAGGCACAGTAATAGGAGCACCATTAGCAGGGTTCAGAATGTTATGAGCCTGAAGCATCAACATCTGTGCTTCCAGAATCGCATCATTACTCAAAGGCAAGTGAACCGCCATCTGGTCACCATCGAAGTCGGCATTGAACGCTGTACAAGCCAATGGGTGCAACTGAATAGCTTTACCTTCAATCATATGCGGTTGGAAAGCCTGAATACCCAAACGGTGCAGAGTCGGCGCACGGTTCAGCAATACAGGATGACCTTTCATGACATGTTCCAAGATATCCCAGATCACAGGCTCCTTGCGGTCTACAATCTTCTTTGCAGATTTTACAGTCTTCACAATACCACGTTCAATCAACTTACGGATGATAAACGGCTTGTAAAGCTCTGCAGCCATCAGTTTAGGAATACCACATTCACCCATCTTCAATTCAGGACCAACAACGATTACCGAACGAGCAGAGTAGTCAACACGCTTACCCAGCAAGTTCTGACGGAAACGTCCTTGCTTACCCTTCAAGCTATCGGACAGTGATTTCAATGGACGATTAGCGTCAGTCTTCACTGCACTTGATTTACGTGAGTTATCGAACAAGGAATCGACAGCCTCCTGCAACATACGTTTTTCGTTACGCAAAATCACTTCGGGAGCCTTGATTTCAATCAGTCTCTTCAAACGGTTGTTACGGATAATCACACGACGATACAAGTCATTCAAGTCAGAGGTAGCAAAACGGCCACCATCCAACGGAACCAATGGACGCAGTTCAGGAGGAATAACCGGCACAATACGTACAATCATCCATTCAGGTTTATTACGTCCGCGAGATGCACGGAACGATTCAACTACCTGCAGACGCTTCAAAGCCTCATTCTTACGTTGCTGCGAAGAATCATTACTTGCTTTATGACGTAATTCATAAGATAAAGCATCCAAATCCAAAGTTGAGAGCAGATCATAAATAGCTTCTGCCCCCATCTTAGCAATAAACTTATTCGGATCTGTATCTTCCAAATATTGGTTTTCTTTAGGAAGTGTATCCAAGATATCCAAATACTCTTCTTCAGAAAGCAAATCATATTTATTAATGCCATCTTCAGCCTTCACACCCGGCTGAATAACCACATAACGTTCATAATATACAATAGCGTCTAGTTTCTTTGTAGGCAGCCCCAACAAATAACCGATCTTGTTCGGCAATGAACGAAAATACCAAATATGCGCTACAGGCACAACTAACTGAATATGTCCCATACGTTCACGACGGACCTTCTTTTCAGTCACTTCAACGCCACATCGGTCACAAACAATACCTTTATAACGGATACGTTTGTACTTACCGCAATGACATTCGTAATCTTTCACCGGACCGAAAATACGCTCGCAGAACAAACCATCACGTTCCGGTTTGTAAGTACGGTAGTTGATCGTTTCAGGCTTCAACACCTCACCGCTCGAATTCTCAAGGATTTCTTCGGGTGAAGCCAAGCCAATTGAGATTTTCGAGAAATTACTCTTTATCTTAGTTTCTTTTCTAAAAGCCATACTTCCTTATTTATAATGTAAAGAGTTATATTTTTTTATTATTCAAGGTTGATACTCAAGCCAAGACCTCTCAGTTCGTGTAACAATACATTCAGAGATTCGGGGATACCCGGAGTTGGCATAGGTTCACCTTTCACAATAGCTTCGTAAGCCTTTGAGCGTCCTACAACGTCATCAGACTTAATGGTCAGAATTTCCTGTAAGATATGTGCTGCGCCGAATGCTTCAAGCGCCCAAACTTCCATTTCTCCGAAACGCTGACCACCGAACTGTGCCTTACCACCAAGCGGCTGCTGAGTAATAAGGGAGTACGGACCGATAGAACGGGCATGCATCTTATCTTCAACCATGTGCCCTAGTTTCAACATATAAGTTACACCCACTGTTGCAGGTTGGTCAAAGCGTTCACCTGTACCACCATCACAAAGATAAGTCTTACAATAACGAGGCAATCCAGCTTTATCTGTCCATTCATTTAAATCATCCATAGAAGCACCATCAAAAATAGGAGTAGCAAATTTCACACCCAACTCTTTTCCGGCACGACCTAATACGGCTTCGAAAATCTGACCAATATTCATACGAGAAGGCACACCCAACGGATTCAATACGATATCTACTGGAGTACCATCTGCTAAGAACGGCATATCTTCCTGACGAACCACACGAGAAACAATACCCTTGTTACCGTGACGTCCCGCCATCTTATCACCTACACCAATCTTACGCTTCTTGGCAATATAAACCTTAGCCATCTGAATAATGCCCGCAGGAAGTTCATCACCGATAGTGATAGCAAACTTCTTACGCTTTAATTCAGCATCCAATTCTTTATATTTCTTCAAATAATTCATCACCAAGTCGCGAATCATATCATTCTTATGAGCATCAGCTGTCCACTTGCTCAACTGGATAATAGTATAATCCAATGATTCCAAATCGCGTTTGGTGAACTTCGCCCCCTTGGCAATAACTTCCGTTCCCAAATAATCTTTCACTCCTTGGGAAACCTTACCATTAGTCAAAACCAATAGTTTCTCAATCAAAATATCTTTCAGTTTTGCTGCCTTTTCTTCGAATTCATCATTCAGTTTAGGCAGAATAGCCTTATCGGCATTCTTCTCACTTCTACTCTTGATAACACGTGAGAACAACTTCTTGTCAATAACGACACCACGTAATGACGGAGAAGCTTTCAATGAAGCATCCTTCACATCACCTGCCTTATCACCGAAAATAGCACGAAGCAATTTTTCTTCCGGAGAAGGATCTGATTCACCTTTCGGAGTAATCTTACCAATCAAGATATCACCCGGTTCGATACGTGCACCTACACGTACAATACCGTTTTCATCCAAATCTTTGGTAGCTTCTTCACTCACATTAGGAATATCAGAAGTTAATTCTTCCATACCGCGTTTCGTTTCGCGGACCTCCAAAATATATTCATCAACGTGTACAGAAGTCAGCAAGTCCTCACGTACAACGCGTTCATTCAATACAATAGCATCCTCGTAATTATAACCTTTCCAAGGCATATAAGCCACCAACAGGTTTTTACCCAATGCAAGCTCACCACCCTGAGTTGAATATCCTTCAGTCAGGATATCACCCTTCTTCACACGTTGGCCCTTATCACAAGTAGGACGAAGGTCAATAGTCATGCTTTGGTTGGTTTTACGGAATTTAGGAATTCTATATTCTTTCAAAGCAGGTTCGAAGCTTACGAATTCCTCATCTTCATTTCTATCGTACAGGATACGGATAGTCGTTGCATCTACATATTCTACAACACCATCACCTTCTGCAGCAATCTGAGTACGAGAGTCTTCAACCAATTGTTTTTCAATACCTGTGCCTACGATAGGAGCTTCTGTACGCAACAAAGGAACTGCCTGGCGCATCATGTTCGATCCCATCAATGCACGGTTAGCATCGTCATGTTCCAAGAACGGAATCAAAGAAGCAGCAATAGAAGCGATCTGCTGTGGAGAAACATCCATTAACTCTACTTGGTCAGGAGTAACAACCGGATAATCAGCATCACGGCGGGCTTTTACTTTCTCACGAACAAATTTACCTTCATCATCCAACGGGGCATTACCCTGAGCGATAATCTTATCCTCTTCTTCTTCGGCTGTCAGATATTCAATACCTTCATCAGATATATCCACCTTACCATCAGCTACTTTACGATAAGGAGTTGAAATAAAGCCAAGCTCATTAATCTTAGCATACACACACAAAGAAGAAATCAAACCGATATTCGGACCTTCAGGAGTTTCGATCGGACATAAACGACCATAGTGAGTATAGTGTACGTCACGAACCTCGAAACCGGCACGCTCACGTGACAAACCACCAGGACCTAACGCTGACAAACGACGCTTGTGAGTGATTTCAGCCAACGGATTAGTCTGATCCATGAACTGAGACAAAGCATTTGTACCAAAGAATGAATTGATAACAGAAGAAATTGTCTTTTCATTAATCAAATCAATCGGTGTAAACACTTCATTGTCACGTACGTTCATACGTTCACGTATAGTACGAGACATACGTGCCAAACCAATCGCAAACTGGTTAGACAACTGCTCGCCTACCGTACGTACACGGCGGTTGCTCAAGTGGTCAATATCATCAACATCCGCTTTAGAATTAATCAACTCAATCAGATACTTGATGATTTCAATAATATCTTGTTTTGTCAATACCTTCACATCCATATCCGTAGTCAGACCCAACTTTTTGTTGATTCTATAGCGGCCTACTTCACCAAGGTCATATCTTTTTTCAGAGAAGAACAGGTTGTTGATAACCTCACGGGCACTGGCATCATCAGCCGGGTCTGCATTACGCAACTGGCGGTAGATATAAAGCACAGCCTCTTTTTCAGAGTTACTCGGGTCTTTCTGAAGAGTATTAAATATAATAGAATAGTCGGATGAATTCGCCTCTTCCTTGTGAACAAGGATATTCTGAACGCCTGAATCAATAATTTCATCGATATGCTCCTCTTCAATTACAGTTTCACGGTCGATGATAACCTCATTACGTTCAATAGAAACTACTTCACCAGTGTCTTCATCTACGAAATCTTCTGTCCATGTTTTCAAAACACGAGCAGCGAGTTTTCTTCCTACGACTTTCTTCAAATTAGTCTTGTTAACTTTAACGTCTTCAGCCAAGTTAAAGATTTCGAGGATATCTTTATCATTTTCAAAGCCTACAGCTCTCAGCAGAGTAGTAACAGGCAATTTCTTTTTACGGTCGATATACGCATACATCACATTATTGATATCTGTTGCGAATTCGATCCATGAACCTTTGAACGGGATAATACGGGCAGAATACAATTTCGTACCGTTAGCATGTACGCTCTGACCAAAGAATACCCCCGGAGAACGATGCAACTGAGAAACGACTACACGTTCTGCACCATTAATTACAAAAGTTCCTTTCGGAGTCATATACGGAATAGGACCCAGATAAACATCCTGAATGACTGTGTCAAAATCTTCATGATCAGGATCAGTACAATACAGCTTCAATTTCGCCTTCAAGGGCACGCTGTATGTGAGGCCACGCTCCAGACACTCGTCTATTGAATAGTGAGGCGGGTCAATGTAATAGTCCAAGAATTCAAGGACAAAGTTATTACGAGTGTCAGCGATAGGGAAGTTTTCAGCAAATACCTTGTACAGCCCGTCATTCTTACGTTTTTCGGGCGGGGTATCCAACTGTAAAAAGTCTTGGAATGACTTCAATTGCACTTCCAAGAAATCCGGATACTTCATCGGATTCTTAATGGAAGCAAAATTAACTCTTTGATTTTCAGTATTTGAAGACATTTGTTAATATTTTGTAGAACTTAATAATAATATAGACACAAAAAGGTTAAGAATCCTCTACCAGAGGATTCCTAACCGTATTACCTGATACTCAGGTTAATATTATTTAAGCTCAACTTCAGCTCCAGCTTCTTCCAAAGTTTTCTTCAGTGATTCAGCTTCGTCTTTAGCCAAGCCTTCTTTTACTGTGCTAGGAGCACCGTCTACCATGTCTTTAGCTTCTTTCAAGCCAAGACCACATGCTTCTTTAACGGCTTTAACAACCTGCAATTTTGCAGCACCAGCGCTCTTCAAAACTACATCAAAAGATGTTTTTTCTTCAGCAGCAGCTGCACCAGCAGCAGGACCAGCAGCAACAGCTACAGCTGCAGCAGCAGGTTCAATACCGTATTCTTCTTTAAGGATAGTTGCAAGTTCATTAACTTCTTTTACTGTCAAGTTAACTAATTGTTCTGCAAAAGCTTTCAAATCTGCCATTTTTGTATGATTTTAATTGTTTGTTACTAATTGATTATAAAATTGATTATTCGGCGCGTTCGCCCAGAGTTTTAAGTACTCCATGAATGGTGTTACCACCTGATTGAAGAGCTGAAATAACATTCTTCGCCGGTGATTGCAACAATGCAATAATGTCAGCGATAACCTCATTCTTACTCTTGATATTGCAGAGAGCATCCAGTTGATCTGCACCTACATAGAAACCTTCTTCAGCATAAGCTGCCTTCAATGCAGGAATGTCCTCTTTGTATTCTTTCAACAACTTTGCAGGAGCGTTAGCTACTTCGCTAAACATTACAGAAGTTGTACCTTTCAAAGAATTGAACAACGGAGAGAAATCAACATCTTCCATGCTCATCAGAGCTTTGTGAAGCAAAGAATTCTTCACAACAACCAGCTTAATACCGGCTTTGAAACATTTTCTTCTCAGTTCACTTGTCTTAGCTGCGTCCATAGCAGTTGTGTCAACCAAGTAAAAATGTCCGTATTGCTTAACGGTTTCAGCCAACTGACCAATAATAACGCCTTTATCTTCCTTTCTCATGATTCCTCCTTATTATTAGTTTTCTTCTACAGTTTTGGGATCAATCTTGACACCCTTACTCATAGTACTTGAAAGATAAATACTCTTAATATAGGTACCCTTAGCTGAGCTTGGTTTCAATTTGATGATAGTAGCGATAAATTCTTTCGCATTATCACGAATCTGATCTGCAGTGAAAGACACCTTACCAATTGAAGTATGAACAATACCGCTCTTATCAACCTTAAAGTCAATCTTACCTTGCTTAACTTCCTTAACAGCCTTAGCTACATCCATAGTTACAGTACCACTCTTAGGATTCGGCATTAATCCACGAGGACCAAGAACACGACCTAAAGCACCGATCTTACCCATGATAGACGGCATTGTAATGATTACATCAATATCAGTCCATCCACCTTTGATCTTTTCAATATATTCATCAAGACCAACATAGTCAGCGCCAGCTTCTTTTGCAGCAGCTTCAGCATCAGGTGTACACAGAACCAAAACACGTACTTGCTTACCTGTTCCGTGAGGCAGCGAAACTACACCACGAACCATCTGGTTAGCTTTACGAGGGTCTACACCTAAACGTACGTCAATATCTAATGAAGCATCAAATTTAGAAAAAGTAATATCTTTAACTAACTGTGCAGCTTCTTTCAGTGAGTATGCTTTCCCTGCTTC
>ERZ1027228.1150-NODE-1150-length-9851-cov-5.441711_pt1 | contig 9851 bp, 10 predicted proteins | sample MGYA00519266_ERZ1027228 | MGnify/ENA primary metagenome ERZ1027228 (study PRJEB26926, sample SAMN06164465) | human gut metagenome | biome: ENVO:00009003; feature: ENVO:2100002; material: ENVO:00002003 | host: Homo sapiens | place: USA | collected 2012 ...
GTCGGCAGCGTCAGATGTGTATAAGAGACAGGAGTAGAAAAGCGCAGGAAGAAATCTCATGATAAAAAGAATTAGTATTTTAATTTTATGCTGTATAACATTTATCAGCGGATGTAATATGACAGGTGGGGACGATCAGAAGATCAAAAAACTGGATCCTGAAAAATTGGATTCGGAAACGACAGATATTAATGACCGTGCAGACTATTATGAGAAATATGTTACGGAGCCCGGTGACGATATGGATGAAGAGGAGCGTTCTAAATACCGCGTAACTCTTCACATGGTTTATAAAAATGCGGAACAGTACCAACAGGATATGATTATATTTCTGCGGAATGATAATGTGGTTGAAGGTTCCATGGATGTGGGTGAGCCGGATATTGGGTTGCTTCCGGGAGTTTTTCGTGTGATTTCCATGATGATAGAGGGACATGATTCAAACCTGGGAGAGATCGAAATCCTGGAACCGGGAATGGAGTATACGCTTACCATTGATTATGCTCAGAAAAAAGCGATATTGTCCGATTATGATGAGCATAAGTAAACATTCTCCAGGTTCAGATGCTTAGAAACAGAAATGAGAATATCAGTTTTACATATAAAAATCCCCCATACAAATGCAGAATATAAATATTTTACATCATGCATTTGTACGGGGGAATCTTTTATGCAAAAAATTTATCGTACAGACCAAAGAAGAAGATAAACAGAATGATCAGCGGAAGGATATAAGTGATGTATCCGCGCATCCATTTCTGGATCTTCAGGCCTTTTCCGGTGTTGGCTTCTTCTGTGAAGTTTTTCCAGCCCCATCCACGTTTGGAAACGCAGAAAAGCAGGTACACAAGAGAACCAAGTGGAAGCAGAAGGTTACTTACCAGGAAATCCTCAAAGTCGAGAACTGCACCGCCGAATACCTCGAATCCGCTCCAGCTCCATACGTTGTAACCGAGAACGCATGGCAGGGAAAGAAGGATGATAGCGATGGCATTCACAAGACTGGATTTTTTTCGGCTCCAGCCGGTAAGCTCCATACCACAGGAAATAATATTTTCAAATACAGCCAGGATGGTGGAGAATGCCGCAAATGACATAAAGATGAAGAAAAGGCTTCCCCAGAGTCTTCCAAGCGGAATGTGGTTGAAAATATTTGGCAGTGTAATAAAGATCAAGCTCGGTCCGGAAGTCTGGTCAACATTGAATGTGAAACATGCCGGGAAAATAATAAGTCCGGATGTGATCGCAACAAATGTATCCAGGATTGCAATGTTTACGGATTCTCCAAGGAGTGCGTGATCTTTTCCAATGTAACTTCCAAAGATTGCCATAGCACCGATACCAAGGCTAAGTGTAAAGAATGCCTGGTTCATAGCGCCGGTGATAGTGGAAATGATACCGATCTCTTTCATACGTGCAAAATCCGGGATCAGGTAGAATTTCAGACCCTCTTTTGCACCGTTCATGGTAAAGCTGTTGATGGCCAGGACAACCATGATCACCAGAAGGGAGATCATCATGATCTTGGTAACTTTCTCAAGGCCATTCTGAAGACCGCGGGAGCAGACAAAAACACCTGCGATAACAACAACGATCATCCAGAATCCCATAGTTACAGGTTTGCCAAGCATGTCTGTAAACTGTCCGGCAACACCGTCAGAATCAAGTCCCTGGAATTTACCGGTAGCTGTCATATAAAAATAATTCAGCATCCAGCCGGTAACAGTTGTGTAGAACATCATCAGAAGATAGCATCCGATCAGAGTGATATATCCGTGGATGTGCCATTTCTGGCCCGGTTTCTCCAGAGCGTAGTAAGCTTTGACAGGGCTTTTCTGGCTGGCACGTCCAACCGAAAACTCCATAGTCATAACAGGAAGTCCAAGAATAGCCAGGAATATCAGGTAAAACAGTACGAATGCACCGCCGCCGCCCTGTCCGGCCATGTAAGGGAACTTCCAGACATTTCCGATTCCGATGGCGCAGCCTGCGGAAATCAGAATGAATCCTAGACGGGATCCCAGTTTCTCTCTCTCTTTCATAATTCACCTCATATAAATATGTATCGCTTTGCAGTCGGTAAGTTTAAGGAAGTCTGACATACCGGTATTCTCCGGCAGAAAAATTGCCTCATGGCAGCAGGGCTCACCGATTCATTCCTCCCATAACTGTCGCTGAGTTTCTTTCAAGTAATACGCTAAAGTCACGAAGCTAATTTTATCATATTTCGGGATTTTGCACAATGAAAAGAACTTGCATTTTGCATAAAAAGTGTGGTATCATTAAAAGAATACTATGACAGAATAAAGCGGTGAACCGTTGCGCTTTAACGAAGCATAGAAAACGGTATAGATGTAATTTTCAGGATCAGAGCAGGGGAGGATTATTATGAGCAATCGATATTTCTATTTTACAAGACACGGACAGACCATCTGGAATGTAGAGAACAAGATCTGCGGAGCCACAGACATTGCGCTGACAGATTTGGGCCATCAGCAGGCCATTGACCTTGGCAGCAAGATCGCACAGGAAGACCTGGGAATCGATGAGATCCTGTATTCTCCACTGATGCGCGCGGCAGACACCGCGAAACACATTTCCCAGATGACCGGTATTCCCGCAAGAATGGAGCCAAGGCTCAAGGAACAAAACTTTGGAAAATATGAATCCACACCAAGAAACGGTGATGTCTTCCGCAAAGATAAAGAGAATTTTGTCTGCAGATATGAAGGCGGCGAATCCATGCTCCAGCTTTGCCAGAGGATCTACAATCTTCTCGATGACATAAAGAACGACCCCAGTGGAAAAACCTATCTCCTGGTAGCTCACAACGGAATCTCCAGAGCCATTGAATCTTATTTCCGTGATATGACAAATGAGGAATTTGCATCATTTGGAATAAAGAACTGCGAATTGCGGAAGTATGAGTTCAACAGATAGCATAAGTTCTGTATATCGTAAAGTGTATTGCCGGGCGAGGAGTGAACAGTAACCGGGCAAACATTCAGTCAGCATGAGAGAAAAGCCGATGCTTGTGGGGGAAAAAACTTCGTGGTATACTGAAACACAGACGGGCGGATCAGCATATCCGCCAGAAAATACGCGGAGGATTTTTCCGGAAAGGATCGTGGATCATGCGGTTAGAGAAAGTACAGGATGCCCTGAATCAGAAAAATATCAAATTCGAATACACAGAGGAGGACGGCTGCGGAAGCCTGGATTTCATGTTCCGTGGACTGAAGTTCCATGTATGGGAATACGAGGACAATGGCTGGGGCGCTGAGACCAATATTTATGCGGCTGGAAGAAGTGAGGATATTGATGGAGATTATGAGGAGAAGATTTCCGCAGAGATCCTTTCCTGGCCGGATATGATCAACAATTAAATATTACTGTAATCATTGTATTGAAAAATAAAACAGCTGTAGCTGAATATAACCGGAAGCTGCATAGCAGAAAACTGCGTATGTGGGAACAAGTTATATTGAGGACAGCTGTTTTTTTGCCATAAAAAAAGCTTAACCGAGTTTCACGATTCCACATCCGTGACCTTAATCTCATCCTGAAATCCATCCGTATAATGCAGTTCATAATCTTCTGTGATAAAAACGGCCTGCACGCCTTTTTTCTCCGCAAATTTCAGCCCCTCATCCAGGCCAAGGGCGAAACAGGTGGTGCTTAAGGCGTCTCCATCTACAGACTGGTCGGAGATGATCGTCACAGAGATCAGTCCATTGTCATAGGGATAGCCGGTTTTGGGGTTCAGGATGTGATGGTATAATTTTCCGTTCTGTTTAAAGCATCGTTCGTAAATTCCGGAAGATACAACAGATTTTCCGGTGATGTCCATAACGGCTTCGGTTTCGTTGCGGTCTGCAAAGGGCTTCTGGATGCCTACTTTGAAAGGCGTGCCGTCAGGCTTTGAGCCGATGCAGAGGACGTTGCCGCCAAGGTTGATGATGGCGCTGTTTACGCCTTTTTTTACCAGAAAATCTTTCAGGCGGTCTGCGATATAACCCTTGGCAATGGCGCCTACATCGAACTGAATGTCATCAGAGGGAAGGATGATATCCTGACCGTTAATGGTGACGCCGTCGGAGCTGCATAGCGGAAGGGCATTTTGGATATCTGCATCATCCGGCACTTTTGGATCTTCTGCCGTGAAATCCCAGAGAGAGGTCAAAGGGGCAATGGCAATGTCAAAAGCGCCGTCAGATTCCTTAGTGATAGAAAGGCCTTCAGATAATAATGCCGCAAGATCTTCGGATATGTGCCAGGTGTTGGTGGTGCCATTGATCTGATAGGGAGTGGGCTGAGTTTCGGTGGTTTGGTTTGATACAGCAGAATCTGATATTCTGTGATTCAGCTTATAAAGTTCACTCTCCTCATCAGTCCTGCTGAAGATCAGCTCATATTTATCACACAGCGCCAGACAGTCATCCAGGAGGGATTTATCCTGGGAATCGTAAATGGTGATCTGTACGGCTGTATTTAATTTAATACTGCTGATGCTGATTGGCTCCTTCCCGGCGGCAGTGTCGGTGTCTGCGGCATTCTGACAGCCTGTGAAAAGGAGCATGGGACAGACGAGGGCCGTGCATAATATTAAATAGAAGAAACGCCGTTGAAATCGGTGCTTTTTGGAATAAAAACATATAGTTGACATAATATTTCTCCTGAATAAGTGGTAGTATAGATGCTTTATTATACCACGCATTCCCAAAACCAGAAAGGCTTACGCCGGCCGCAAAAATCATTGTATTTTACAATAATATAAGATATAATTTCTCCGAAAAAAGAACATATTCGATAAGGACCCAAATAACCGACCAGAATTTTTGCAGATAAAAAGGAGATTTTTTCATGATAAAAGTAATTGCCAGTGATATGGATGGCACACTTCTTGGGGATGACCACAGGATCGCACCGGAAACGCTTGCAGCAGTAAAGCGTGCCTGCGATGCGGGAATCCGTTTTATGGTTGCCACCGGCCGGAATTTTCCTGGTGCCATGGAGGAACTGAAGGGAACAGAGCTGACCTGCGATTATGTGGTAAGCAGCGGCGCGGAAGTCCGCAATCCGCAGCAGGAGGTTGTAAAGAGCACACCGATCTCCATAGATTTGTGTGAGGAAGTTTATAATACGGCAAAAAAATATCCGGTATCTGTGGCATTTTTTACAGACCGTTATGATTACCGTATTGGAACAAAAAAAGAAATTGAAGACGGAATCATCCAGCAGATCCGCCTTTTCAGCATGGACAGAAATACCAGCGAGGAAATGGTAAGAAAGTCCCCGCAGTACCGCAGGATCGCCGGAAACACGAAAGGAATTTCCGATATCCGTTCTCTGGAAAGCAGCGGCGCGCCGGTGTATAAGATATTTATATTTGCGGAAGATGTGGATCAGCTTGAAAAACTCAGCGATGAGCTGAGGGAAAATCCGGCCATCGCAGTAGCTTCTTCCTTTATATATAACCAGGAAATTACAGCAGTGGAGGCGCAGAAAGGCCCGGTTCTGAAAGAATACATTGAATCTCTGGGATACACCATGGAGGAGGTGATGGTTCTTGGTGACAGCCTCAACGATTATTCCATGATCTCCATGGATTTTGGCGCTACTGTTGCAATGGGAAATGCGGTTCCGGAGATTAAAAACGCGGCAAAATATATCACAAAGACCAATAACGAGTTCGGTGTGGCATATGCCGTTGATGAAGTCCTGAAAAAACAGGGGAAATAGTTTTTCCCCCTTTTGGAAAAGCAGCTTATATATTATAATGTAGCAAGATAAATGCGTTACAAAACACAGATAAAGAGAGGAAATCACAATGGAAAAAATGGAAAACGTTTATATCATGGATCACCCGCTGATCAAACACAAAATTTCAATGCTCCGTGACAAAAACACAGGAACAAATGAGTTCCGTAAGCTGGTAGAGGAGATCGGAATCCTGATGGGATACGAGGCACTTCGTGATCTTCCTACAGAAGAAGTAGAAGTTGAGACACCTATCGAGACATGCAAAACACCGATGATCGCAGGTAAGAAACTGGCAATCATTCCGGTTCTCCGTGCAGGCCTTGGAATGGTAAACAGTATCCTGACACTGGTACCATCTGCCAAAGTCGGACATGTAGGACTTTATCGTGATCCGGTAACCCATGAACCGCACGAGTACTACTGCAAACTTCCGGAGTCCATTGATGAGCGTATCGCAGTCATCGTAGACCCGATGCTTGCAACTGGTGGTTCCGGTGAGGCTGCCATTGATTTCGTTAAGAAACAGGGCGGAAAAAATATCAAGTTCATGTGCATCATCGCAGCTCCGGAAGGACTGAAACGTCTCCACGAGGCACATCCGGATGTACAGATCTACTGTGGTTCCCTTGACAGAGAGCTCAACGAGAACGCATACATCTGTCCGGGACTTGGCGATGCAGGAGACAGAATTTTCGGTACTAAATAAAAAGTTCAAAAAACTCTAAAAAATACTTGACACACCCGGCACTGTTATGGTATTGTACCTAAGAACGCTGCCGAAGACAGTAGGTGCCGTAAGGCATAAGGATCAAAACGCCTACCGAGGTCCAAGTATTCTGAGTTAAGATTACACAAGGCCTTATTGCGAAGCAGTAAGGTCTTTTTTTTAACGGATTGACTTATTGCGACGGCGGTATACAAAATCTATAAGGAGGTGTACCATTTCATGGCAAAAGTAGAACTGAAACAACCAATCGTAGAAGAGATCTCTAACAGCATTAAAGACGCACAGTCTGTTGTACTTGTAAACTACAGCGGTCTTACAGTTGAGCAGGATACAATTCTTCGTAAAGAGTTAAGAGAAGCTGGTGTTCAGTACAAGGTATACAAAAATACCATGATGCGTCGTGCATTCGAGGGTACAGCATTTGAGAGCCTCAGTGAGCATTTACATGGCACAAATGCGATCGCTATCTCCGAGACAGACGCAACTGCTCCGGCAAGAATCCTTGCTAAATATGCAAAACAGTTCCCGGCACTGGAGCTGATCGCAGGTGTAGTTGAGGGTAACTACAATGATCAGGCCGGAATTCAGGCACTGTCCACAATTCCTTCAAGAGAGGAACTTCTTGGAAAACTGCTTGGAAGCATCCAGTCTCCGATCACCAACTTCGCTCGTGTGCTTAATCAGATCGCAGAGCAGAATGGCGGAGCTGACGCAGCAGCTGCTGAGTAATTACAGCAACGTGCAATTGGCGGCATAACAGACCGCATGATATTTAATTAAAATTTTTAAATGGAGGGAAATTAAAATGGCAAAATTAACAACAGAAGAATTTATTGCAGCAATCAAAGAATTATCTGTATTAGAGTTAAATGACCTTGTAAAAGCTTGTGAGGAAGAGTTCGGCGTTTCCGCAGCAGCAGGTGTTGTTGTAGCAGCAGCAGGTGCAGCAGGCGAGGCAGCTGAGGAGAAAGATGAGTTTGACGTAGAGCTTACAGAGGTTGGCGCTAACAAAGTTAAAGTTATCAAAGTTGTTCGTGAGGTTACAGGTCTTGGACTTAAAGAGGCTAAAGCTATCGTTGATGGTGCTCCGAAGGTTGTTAAAGAGGGCGCTTCCAAAGCTGAGGCTGAGGACATCAAAACTAAACTTGAGGCTGAGGGAGCTAAGGTTACACTTAAATAATCCAATCAGATCAGAAGTTTTAAAGGCTGTTGTGTCTGCCGGTTTACCGGCGGCACGGCAGCTTTTTTTTGCGCCAAAGTCAGATGACATTCCAGGTGGAGAATCTGTGATATACCTTGCTTTTTACGGTTAAAGAGGTGATAATAAAATAAGAAGGAATGCAAGGAGGAGAAATATGAACAGAAAAATTGCTGCCTGTTTTCTGGCAGGAATTCTGAGTATAACAGCGGTTCCGGTTCCGGCAGCAGCACAAGAGGCGGTTTCCGGAAAAAATGTGTCAGAAGAACCGCTGGACGCAATTCGAGCACAGGAAATTGCAATGGAAAAACAGGAAGAACTTGAGGAAGAGGAAAATATGCCGGCAGAGGAACCGGATCCGCTGGTGTTGGATGAGGACGGAAAAGTGGTTCCGGCATCTGCGGCTTCCTGGACAGAAGAAACACAGGAACCAGAAAATGCTGAAACAGCAGAAGAGTCATTGACGGATGATTTTTCTGACGGAAATCCTGATGGAAATGCGGAGGAAATTTCCGATGTTCCGACGGACGGTGATAAACCGGAAACAGAAGAATCCCTGGAGACAGAAGAGGAGAGCACCGGTACATTGTCTGAGAATGATGAAGATACAGAACTGGTTCCGGAGCAGAACACCATGGAGGATACCCAGGATGAAATTCAGCTGGAAGATGGGGCAGAAAATGTAACAGAAGGGGAGAACACCACAGGTGAACTTTCGGATAATGCAGAGGAGGAAACATTTACTTCTGAGGAAGCGGACAGATTTTCAGATGGAAGTGCCCCCGAAGGGGAACTGGGAACCTATCAGACGGTAACATTGGAAATTGAAGACGGACAGGATATCACGGCGCCGTTAAATACCTTGTTTCTGCAGCTGAAAGAACAGGCGTCAGACGAAACTCCCTGTAAAATTATAATTCCACCGGGAAATTATAAACTCACAGGAACACTGTGTATGTACAGCAATATGTACCTGTATGCAAAAGGCGCAACAATTACAAAAACATCACCGACCAAACATCTGATTCTTCGACTTGGAAATACAAAAGAATCAGAAGGGGAATATGAAGGCTACCGAAATGTTATCATTGATGGTGGAACCTGGGATTTTAATTATCAGTGCGTGGCAGAAAAAGATGAACCAGGTGGATTTGTGGGATTCTGTATCGGACATGCCACCAATGTCACCATCAAAAACGCAACATTCCTGAATAATCTGAAATCTCATTTTCTGGAGTTCGGCGGAGTAAAAAATGCCAAGATTACCGGATGTACATTTCACGGGTATTATAAGAATTATGTAAAAGGCGGACAGGAATGCATTCAGATTGACTGTTGTACAGATGAAGATAATGTTTTTCCACAGTATATGCCATACGATGGAAGCACCTGCGAGGATTTTGTTATTGATGGAAATGTGTTTGAGGACGTTTTTGCAGGGGTGGGAACCCATAGCATGATGGCAGGAAAAACATATAAACGGATTACCGTTACCAACAACACCTTCCATAATGTAAAAAAACGATGCATAGAATTTCTGAATTATGAAGATTCCACAGCAGAAAACAATACCATGGTAAATGTAGGGCTTGGGGTGGAAGTCTCAGCTGTGAATAAGAAAAATACACATTTGACACAGGGATACAGTGGAGAACCGGATGCGAAGAAGAACAGAAATATCCGGGTAGCAGGAAACTATGTCAGCCTTGCAAAGACTTCCAGCATCGGAGGCATTGCGTGGATCTGCAGTGGCGTTAAAGTTATAGGCTATAATATGAAGAATTCAGGAGAAGTGATTCCGGAAGGAATATATCCGGTAAAGGGAGTAACTGTAAAAGATAATCAGATTTCCGGATATGGAAACGGTATCAGTATTACTCTTGCAGATACGGATACCGTGATGGATAATCAGGTAAAAATGAAAAAAACTTCCGCATATTCCAATCTTGGTATTTATGCGGAAGATTCCAGAGGAAGCATTATCAAAAGGAATCAGGTTTCCGGAACTACAAATACAGGAATTTATATGAAAGATTCTTCCTATGCGGCAGGATCAAAACAGAAAAATCTGATAAGCGGAAATACGGTTGCATCACCGGGAGGAGATGGAATTTATCTGCAGCTGTCTCTTATACACATCTGACGCTGCCGACGATAAGGCTC
>ERZ1027228.1152-NODE-1152-length-9843-cov-5.758275_pt1 | contig 9843 bp, 10 predicted proteins | sample MGYA00519266_ERZ1027228 | MGnify/ENA primary metagenome ERZ1027228 (study PRJEB26926, sample SAMN06164465) | human gut metagenome | biome: ENVO:00009003; feature: ENVO:2100002; material: ENVO:00002003 | host: Homo sapiens | place: USA | collected 2012 ...
GTGGGCTCGGAGATGTGTATAAGAGACAGGAAATATATCATTAAGAACATCAAAATTAGATTAGGAGGAACAACAATGAACGAAATTATCAAGAAAATCGAAGCAGAGCAGTTGAAAGCTGAAGTACCTGAATTTCACGTTGGTGATACCGTTAAAGTATATGCCAAAGTAAAAGAGGGACAGCGCGAAAGAACACAGGTTTTTGAAGGTGTTGTATTAAAACGCCAGGGCGGAAGCACTCGCGAGACATTTACTGTCCGCAAGTTCTCCAATGGTGTTGGTGTTGAGAAGACATGGCCTCTTCATTCTCCAATTGTTGAGAAAATCGAAATTGTTCGTCTTGGTAAAGTAAGAAGAGCAAAACTGAATTATCTGCGCGGACGCATAGGTAAAGCAGCTAAGGTTAAAGAACTTGTTAAGTAAATATTTGCTTTTCATCGAGGCGCATGGGCTTGGCTCATGCGTCTTTTTCAGTAAATGAGCAAAGGGGTATTGCTATGAATTTAAGGTTTGAAGAAGAAAAAAAACACGAACAGAGAATGCAGTTTCTAAAAGGAGCCATCCGCTTTTTGATTATGGCAGCAGCGGTTGTATTTCTTGCCTGGCTGATTATTACGTTTGCCTTAAAAAAAGTAAGTGTAATTGGCAGTTCCATGGAAACGACACTTTACAATGGGGAAGATGTGATTGTAAACAAAACTTCTTATGTGCTTTTTCCACCAAAAAGAAATCAGATTATTGCTTTTTATCCGGAAGTACAGGACGAGGAGGAGACAATAAACAGTGACAGTATGATTCACATCCGCAGAGTTGCCGGTCTTCCCGGTGAAAAAGTACAAATTAAAAATGGAAAACTTTATATTAATGGAGAAGAACAGAAAGAAAAATATGATTTTGAAGCGATGCATTCCGGCGGACGGGCAGTCAATGAAATTACGCTCAAAGACGATGAGTATTTTGTGCTAAGTGACAGCCGCAATGACATGGATGACAGTCGGAATTCATCTTTTACAAAAGTTACGAAAAAGAATATTATCGGAAAAGTAATTTTGCGGCTTGACCCATTTTCCTTAATTGGAGGGCCAACGGCAGAAGATAAGAAAACGGAATAGGAGGAAGTTTCGATGCATTTTCAATGGTATCCGGGGCATATGACAAAAGCAAAACGTGCCATGCAGGAAGATATCAAACTAATTGATGTCATTATTGAACTGGTGGATGCTAGAATCCCCCGAAGCAGCAAAAATCCTGATATTGATTCGCTGGCACAGGGAAAATCAAGAATTTTACTGTTAAATAAAAGCGATATGGCGGATGCGGCAAAGACTCAGTCATGGATTTCATATTATGAGAAACAGGGCTTTTTAGCATTGGCAGTCAATTCAAAAAAGAAAAATGAATTAAAACAGGTGAATGCGTTAGTGCAGAAAGCCTGTGAAAAGAAAATTGAGCGCGATCGCAAACGAGGCATTAAAAATCGTCCGGTTCGTGCTATGATTGTTGGTATCCCGAATGTTGGAAAGTCTACATTTATTAATAGTTTTGCCGGAAAAGCATGTGCAAAAACAGGAAATAAACCGGGCGTTACCAAAGGGAAACAGTGGATTCGCCTAAATAAACAGGTAGAACTTTTAGATACACCGGGTATTTTATGGCCGAAGTTTGAAGATCAGGTGGCGGCTCTTCGTTTGGCAGCGACCGGAGCGATTGCCGGAGATGTCTTTGATGCGGATACGGTAGTTTCTGAACTGATGAGGGTGCTTGCACGAACAGCACCTGATGCGCTTCGTGAAAAGTACGGAATTGAAGATGCGGCAGCGGATCCCCAAATCCTTCTGGCCCAGGCGGGAAAAAGACGGGGCTGTATTCTTCCCGGAGGCGCGATTGATTATGCCCGTGCACAGACAATGATACTTAATGATTTTCGGAGCGGAAAACTGGGACGCATTACACTTGACGCTGTTCCGGCGGAGGAAGTATGACAATTTCTGAGATCAGGGACATATTGAAACAGGAAACCGTGGAGAAAACGGTTTTGGAAGAAATTATGGCAGATGAACGAAAAGGTGTCCGGCAGCTGGTGGATGCCTATATCCGCCGCCTGAATCGGGAATCGGCAGAACGGTTCCGTGTGGAAGATATGTACGAACCGGAAAGTTCTTTTTACAAAAAAGGATTGGAGTATGTTGCCGGAATTGACGAGGTAGGACGCGGACCGTTGGCGGGACCTGTCACAGTCGCGGCAGTTATTTTGAAGCCTCATTTTTTTATTGCGGGACTTAATGATTCGAAAAAAGTGGCGCCCCGGCGGCGGGAAGAAATTGCAAAGAAAATTCACGAAACGGCAGTGGATATTTCCATTGTCAGCCTTTCTCCGGAAGAGATTGACATGCGGAATATTTATGCGGCAACGATGGAAGCCATGTACCGCGCGGTGCGGAATCTGAAGATACAGCCGCAGGCGGTCATCGTAGACGCCATGCCTCTCCATTTTCCTGTTCCGTCCCTGTCGCTGGTCCACGGGGATGCCAAATCGGCATCTGTTGCGGCGGCATCTATCGTGGCAAAGGTTCACAGGGATCATCTGATGGATGAGTATGACAAAGTCTACCCGGGTTATGGATTTTCGCAAAACAAAGGATATGGCACGACGGAGCATATAGATGCGATCCGAACATTGGGAATCACACCGATCCACAGGAAAAGTTTCGAACCGGTGAAGAGTATGGTGAATGGAACATATTTATAAGATATTTTTAGAACAGGACAGGGGGACGATCATGAGACAATGTATGGATGCAGAAAACCTGCACAGAAGATTGAAAAAAATTATCGGACAGGTGCAGGCGATTGACCGTATGGTGGAGGAGGATATCGCCTGTGAAGATATGCTGTCCCAGATCAATGCGGCCAAATCGGCGCTCCACAGAGTGGGACAGATCGTTTTGGAGGGCCACCTCCATCATTGCGTTTTAGATGGAATTGAACATGGAGATGCGGAAGAAACCATTGCGAAGTTCAGCAAAGCGGTAGAACGTTTTTCCAATATGGGATAATCTCCAAAGAAGGTACTATGTATCCTGTGAATATAAAAATGGACGGCAGGGCTTGTCTTGTTATCGGCGGCGGGCATGTAGCGCAAAGAAAGGTCTGTACGCTTTTGGAGGAAAAGGCGGCGGTGACAGTGATCGCACCCGAAGTCTGCAGTGATCTGGAGGCTCTTTTCCGGGAAGGGCGTATTTCATGGCGCAGGGAAAGTTATGAGGCTCCTATGTGCGGCGGCTTTTGTATGGTGGTGACGGCGGCAGGGGATAAGGAAGTTGCGCTGTCGGTACAGAAGGAAGCCGAGCAGAAGGGATTTTTATATAACGCGGCGGATTTTCCTGCGTTGGGGAATTGCCATATTCCCGCACGGATAAAAAAAGAGGGGATTATGGTGACAGTGTCCACCGAAGGCCGGTCGCCTGCTATGGCAAAGTATGTGAAAAATTGGCTTGCCCTTGAAATACCTGATGCCTATGGACAATGGCTGGACAGAGTGGGGGTGCTTCGGTCGGTATTGCAAGAGGGATTGGCGGATGCGGAACAGAGGGAAAAGTTCTGGCGTCTTGCTTTTGAACATCAGGTTATGGAATTGGTTGTTCAGGGAAATCTGGACGCGGCAGAGGAGCGTGTACGCAGTGGTATTAGCCGTCTTAGGTCTGAATCATAAAACTGTTTCTGTGGATATTCGTGAAAAGTTTTCTATTTCTGAGGAAAGTGCGCGGGAGGGGCTGCTCCATTTGTCTGAGCAGGAAGGAATTAAGGAGGCGGTTGTCCTTTCCACATGTAACCGCACAGAGATATATGCTGTTTTAAAAGATGAGGGAGATAAAGAGGAATTATATCATTTTTTCCTGACACTTTCAGGAAACAGTAAAGCAGAAAAAGAATATTTCTTTTTTTATACAGGTACAGAATGTATCCGTCATCTTTTCCGGGTTGTTTCAGGGCTTGATTCCATGGTTCTCGGTGAAAGCCAGATCCTTAACCAGATCAAGACGGCTTACACGGGAGCTTTGGCGCTTCACGCGACCCGTACCATTTTAAATACGCTTTTTCACCGCGCCATTACCACGGGGAAAAGAGTCCGTACAGAAACGCGGATCTCAACAAGTGCTGTTTCTGTGAGTTATGCGGCTGTTAAGATGGCGGAAAAGATTTTAGACAGTCTGGAAGGGAAAAAGGCTCTCGTCTTCGGCGCGGGTGACGCGGCGGAACTTTTAGTGAAGCATTTGCAGGGGAGAGGGCTCAGGGAAGTGATTGTGACAAACCGCCATCCAAAGCGGGCAGAGGAGCTGGCACGCAAGTTTGATGGAACGACGCTGCCTTTTCATGAGGCGGTGGCATCGGCAGAAGATGTGGATGTGTTTATCACAGCTACGGGAGCAACCCAGTATATCGTGAAGGCCTGGGATGTGCGGAATCTTATGATGAAAAGAAATAATAAACCTCTTGTGGTCATTGATATCGCCGTACCCTGCGACGTTGATCCGGAAGTAGGGAATATAAAGAATGTGACGCTATGCAATATCGATGCCTTGCAGGAAATCGTGGAAAATAATATTAAATTCAGGGAAGCGGAAGCGGAGCGGGCAGCCATTATTATTGAAGAGGAAATTAAATCAATTCTGGACCGCTTTATTTATCTCGGTACGCGGCCCGTTATGGTGTCGCTTTCCGAAAAAGCGGAACAAATCCGTCAACGTGAGCTCCGCCGCGCTATGGGAAAACTGCCTGATTTAAAAGAGGAAGAGCGGCGGGTTATAGAACATATGACCCACATGCTGGTGAGAAAAATGCTCCGTGAACCGATGACTTATCTTCATGAACACGCAGGGACGGAAAAAGAAAGTGCAGGCAAGAGTGCCGTAGAAACATTGTTCAGTCTTGATATGGGAAAGGGGAAGGCTGTTGAAAGATAAGATTGTAATCGCCACGAGAGAAAGTTTGCTGGCACTTTGGCAGGCAGAATATGTGAAGAAACGGATTGAAGATACTTATCCTGAAATACAGGTGGAGCTGCTTCCGGTGACGACGAAAGGCGATCAGATTCTGGACAGATCTCTTCTTGAAATCGGGGGAAAAGGGCTTTTTATCAAGGAACTGGAAAAACTGCTTCTTGAGAAAAAAGCAGATATAGCCGTTCATTCTTTGAAGGACATGACTGCTGTAATTCCCGATGGATTGAAACTGGCGGCAGTGACGGCGAGAGAGGATCCGCGGGACGCTTTTGTATCTTTGGAATATGGCAGTCTGCAGGAGTTGCCGGAAGGGGCGGTCGTGGGGACATCCAGTCTCCGCCGACAGGCGCAGCTGCTCCATTTACGGCCGGATCTGCAGATAAAAACGCTTCGCGGAAATGTGCAGACAAGACTCCGGCATTTGGATGAAGGGAACTATGATGCGGTGATTCTTGCAGCGGCAGGATTGAAACGGCTTGGACTGCAAGAACGGATCCGATCTTATATTTCTACCTGTGACAGCATCCCTGCGGCGGGGCAGGGGGTTATGGCTATTGAAACGAGAACCGGCGATGATGAAACAGTGGAGATTATTCAATTTATCCATGATGAAAAAGTGGCATCCTGCATAATGGCAGAACGCGCATTTCTGGAAAAAGTCGGCGGTGACTGTAAAGTGCCTGCAGGCATCTATGCGGTTCCGTTTCTTGGTCATATAGAGGCGGTGGCTTTCATTGGATCACCTGATGGGAAAGAGATGTACAAAAGGAGCCTTAATGGACAGACGCAGGATGCAGAGCAGCTGGGAGAAAGCTTGGCGGAAGCATTGATTGCCGATGGCGGCGGCCGCATTTTAGAGGAATTGAGAAAATGATGGATGAGGAGAAGTGGATGAAGAAGGGAAAGGTATACTTAATCGGAGCAGGTCCGGGCGATCCTGAACTTTTTACACTGAAAGGGAAACGCTGTCTTGAAAAAGCGGATGTTATTATCGGGGATTATCTGGCGGATAAACGGATTCTTCGTTTTGCCAATAAAAATGCGGAATACATCTATGTAGGAAAAAGCTGCGGCAGCCATACAATGACACAGCAGAATATCAGCCGCCTTCTTGCTGAAAAAGGGAAAGAAGGGAAAATTGTTGCCCGCTTAAAAGGGGGAGATCCCTTTGTTTTTGGACGCGGGGGAGAAGAGATCGAAGTGCTCCGTGCGGCAGGCGTAGACTTTGAGGAAGTGCCCGGAGTGACGTCGGCGATTGCGGCTCCTGCTTATGCGGGTATTCCCGTGACCCACAGGAAGGTGGCGGCATCCTTTGCCGTTATCACGGGACATGAGGATCCGACAAAAGACCATTCTGACATCCATTGGGAAAAACTGGCGGGCGCTGTGGATACGCTTGTGTTTCTTATGGGCGTAGGCCGTACGCAGCATATTGCCGAAGAACTGATCCGTTACGGAAAAAGCGCGGACACACCGGCGGCGTTTGTCCGCTGGGGTACCCGTCCCTATCAGGAAACGTATACCACCACGCTTGGAGAGGCAGCGGAAGCAGTAAAGAAATATGGCATCAAGCCGCCATCCGTGTTTATTGTCGGGAATGTAGTCAACCTTCGCGGGCAATTGCGCTGGTATGACAATAAGCCGCTTTTCGGAAAGCATGTGGTCATTACCCGTTCTCGCACGCAGGCTTCCCGGCTGACGGAAGTGCTGGAAGACTTGGGGGCATTCTGTACGGAGATTCCATCCATCAAAATTGAATCCCCCAATGACGGCTGGGCAAGTATTGATCAGGGAATTGAAAAACTTGCCGAATATAACTGGATTGTATTTACCAGTCAAAACGGAGTAGATGCTTTCTTTAAGAGGATCTATGAAAAAGGATTTGATACACGGGCGCTTGGTCATGTAAAGATTGCTGTCATAGGACCGGCTACAGATAAGCAGCTGCTCCTCTACGGCCTCAAGGCAGACTGCGTGCCGCCGGCATACAAGGCGGAAGATTTGGCAGAAGCAATGAAGCCGCTTGTCTGTCGGGGAGACAAAATCCTGCTGCCCCGCGCGAAAGTGGCAAGAAGCGTACTGCCTGAAATGCTGACAGGTTACGGATGCCATGTGGATGTGGCGGAAGCTTATGAAACCGTTTGTGATGAGGAAAATAAAGAAAAATTAAAGGAACTTCTTGTAGATCATGAAGTGGATATCATTACATTTACCAGTTCATCTACCGTATTCAATCTGGTAGACCAGCTGGACGGGAAAACGGGACTGCTTGACGGAGTGTCCCTGGCATGTATCGGGCCGATTACTGCGGATGCCTGCCGAAAGTACGGCTTGGAACCGCAGATTATTTCCGATACATTTACAATTGACGGACTGACAGAAGCGATTGTGAAAGGAGTTGCGAAAGAATGAAATTGAATACACTGCGTCCGCGCCGTTTAAGGCGTACTGCTGCTGTCCGCAACATGGTACGGGAAACGTCTCTGGAAATCAATGACTTTATTTATCCGATTTTTGTTGTTCCCGGGACGAATGTGAAAGAAGAAATACCAAGTATGCCCGGATGCTATCATCTGTCTGTGGATCAGGCGGTCAAACAGGTGGAGGAAATCATCAGTCTCGAGATTCCTGCAGTGGAAATATTTGGGCTGCCTTCTTATAAAGATGACATCGGTTCTTCTGCCTGGGATATGGGAAGTCCTGTACAGCGGGCAATGATGGCAATCAAAAAAGAATTTCCCGATCTTATTATTGTAGGTGATGTGTGTCTCTGCCAGTATACTAATTCCGGACACTGCGGGCAGCTCTGCGGTCATGAAGTGGATAATGATCCCACGTTGAAATTGCTGGCGAAAGTTGCCGTTTCCCAGGCGGAAGCCGGTGCGGATATCATTGCTCCTTCCGATATGATGGACGGGCGTATTTCTGTCATCCGAAACGCGCTGGATACAAATCGGTTTTCTCATATATCCGTCATGTCCTATGCGGTAAAGTATGCATCAGGATATTACGGTCCTTTCCGTGATGCGGCCGATTCGGCTCCCCGGTTCGGCGACCGCCGCGGATACCAGATGGATCCTGCGAACAGCCGTGAGGCGATGAAGGAAGTGGATTTGGACATGGAAGAAGGCGCCGATATCATCATGGTGAAGCCTGCCCTTGCTTACCTGGATATTGTTTATCAGGTCCGTCAGCGGATCAACCGTCCTGTGGCAGTGTATAATGTGAGCGGTGAATATGCCATGGTGAAAGCGGCTGCTGCTAACGGATGGATTGATGAAAAGCGGATTGTCATGGAAACCCTTTTGTCAATGAAGCGGGCAGGGGCAGATATGATTATTTCCTATCATGCTCTTGACGCGGCAAGGTGGCTGAAAGAGGAGGCGGGAAGATGATGAACCTGTTCCGTTCGAAAGCGGCTTTTGAAGAGGCGCGGAATTACATGCCCGGCGGAGTGAACAGCCCAGTCCGTTCCTATCCGCATATGGACTGTCCGCCGCCGTTTATTGCATCGGCAAAAGGATCGCATATTACCGATATTGATGGAAATATCTATATAGACTATGTCGGCTCCTGGGGACCTATGATTTTGGGACATGCCCATCCCCAAGTGATTTCCGCGATTCAAGAAGCGGCGGAAAACAGTACAAGCTACGGCGCGCCGACAGTGATAGAAACGGAACTGGCTAAACTGGTTACCGCTTTCTACCCATCCATTGAAAAAATAAGACTTGTTTCTTCCGGAACGGAAGCGACGATGAGCGCTCTTCGTGCTGCCCGCGGTTATACAGGGAGAGATAAAATATTGAAATTTGCCGGCTGCTATCATGGGCATGGCGACAGCCTCCTTGTGAAAGCCGGATCGGGTGCGGCGACTTTCGGCAGTCCTGACAGTGCGGGTATCACAAAAGGCACGGCAAAAGACACGGTCGTTGTTCCTTATAACGATATTGATGCTTTTGTAAAAAAGATGGATAACGAAGGTGACGAGATTGCTGCGGTCATTGTAGAACCGGTGGCAGGAAATATGGGGTGTGTCCTTCCTGTTGACGATTTTTTGGAGACACTTCGCCGTGAAACAGAAAAGCATGGCACCGTCCTGATTTTTGATGAAGTCATGTGCGGTTTCCGTACAGAACTCCATGGCGCACAGGGAAAGTACGGTATTATTCCCGATATGACATGCCTTGGGAAAATTATCGGCGGCGGTTTACCTGCGGCGGCTTATGGAGGGAAAAGGGATATCATGAACTGCATTGCGCCTGATGGTTCCGTTTATCAAGCAGGAACTTTGTCAGGAAATCCCCTGGCGGTAACTGCCGGACTGGAAACGCTTCAAATGATCAGGACTATTCCCGATTTCTATAAAATATTGGAAGAAAAGACAAAGAGGCTGCTCGGCGGCTGGCTGGATGCGGCAGCAGAAGCTGGTGTGGCGGTACAGGTCCATCAGTCGGGATCCATGTTTTGTCTCTTCTTTAACGATAAACCTGTTCTTAACTATGAAGACTCCTGCGCATGTGATGGAAAGAAGTTCAAGGCGTGGTTCCTGTCCATGCTGGAACAGGGGATCTACCTGGCACCCTCTCCCTTTGAAACACTTTTTATGTCTTATGCGCACAGCGAAGATGATTTGGAAAGAACAATTTCTGCGGCCCGCACGGCTATGAAAGCGGTAGCAGAAGCAAAATAAAACCTGCCATCTGAAAAATAACCGCTTCCATGAATTGAATGTGGAAAATCCGGTTTATGGGAGCGGATAAAACCTGTCATTTGTGACAGGTTATTTTTGAAAAAAGAAAACCCCTGGTTAGACCAGGGGTTCAGTTGAGCTTTAGCG
>ERZ1027228.1175-NODE-1175-length-9731-cov-11.162671_pt1 | contig 9731 bp, 8 predicted proteins | sample MGYA00519266_ERZ1027228 | MGnify/ENA primary metagenome ERZ1027228 (study PRJEB26926, sample SAMN06164465) | human gut metagenome | biome: ENVO:00009003; feature: ENVO:2100002; material: ENVO:00002003 | host: Homo sapiens | place: USA | collected 2012 ...
GCTATTACACTCCGGCTCCTTACGGTGGCAGTGGCGCATGGATATATATGGCCCCTAATCTATATACCCAATTTGACAAAGAGGATGACCGTATTGTGCACGGTGTATGGCATTACTTCCTAACAAGCTACACCTCCACAAAATGGGTTTCTTTTCCCTCTCTCTCGGACGAATATAATGCAGAGAGTCTACCGGACAATCTAAAAGCTTTTGTTCCTGATTTTAACGCGGAATATAAATACGGAGTGCCATGTCTGACTAAATGGTATAAAGGTGATATCTCTAATCCAACCTTCTTTAAACAGAAAGAAGCGTCACAATCAGAACAAGATGTAATTTTAATTCGCTATGCAGAAGCATTCCTGCTCAGAGCTGAAGCAGAAGTAGAATTGGGGGATATAACAGCTGCAATGAAAGATATTGATGTCATAAGAAAACGGGCAAAAGCTACAACCCTATATACAAATAAAGTGACTGATAAGATAGAGGCAAGAAGTCTAGTCCTGAAAGAACGTGCTTTGGAATTTTGCCAAGAATTCAATAGGAAATTTGACCTTTTACGGTGGGGACTATATTTAGACGTTATGAACGACACACAATTCATTGTCTGCGGCTCAGCCAACCGCTCTACCATTCGCTCAAAAAAGAACTTACTATATGCAATTCCGACTGCAGAAATTGCTGAGAACAAATTAATAGGAGCTAATAATTACGGTTATTAAGAGAAACAAAACATGAAAAGAATTATATTTCTAATGTTAGGATGGGGACTATGCCTGATAGTCCAAGCACAAACAACAAATTTTAGCAAATTGAACTTTGGTTGTGATGGCAGCAGCACTACCTCTGGCAACCAATGGTCAAAGACCGTAGTCGATTTATTGGGATTTGCATCACACCATAATGTTGCAGTTGGTTCGTCTACCTTTGCATGCCATCCTGATACACAAGATTACAACAGTGACAACTTTGCCGGAATTTCAGATGGATGGAAGCCTACAAAAGATAAGAAAGAATTGCAAATGAGACATAATAATGTATCCAAAGTACATATTCAGAAATTTATCTCAGAAGTAAAGGACAGTGTTTATCCCGCACCCGATGTTTTCGTTTTTGCAATGGGCTCAAATGATACAAAACTTGATGGAGTTGCAGAAGCATTATCAGCAAGAACGCTGGACGATGTTAATGTGACGACCATGGCAGGAGGGGCAAGATGGGCAATTCAAACTATACTTGAGAACTTCCCGGAATGCCGTGTATTCGTATGGTTGCCTATACAGACCGGGGACAAGGCAAAAAATGAAATGCATCGGAAACGAAATGAAGTGTTGCGCCAAGTCAGTCAAGCTTTATCCGTTCAGGTTATTGATTGCTACGGCGAAAGCGGTATTAGTCAGTTTTTCGAAAATTCCAACACCCGTGGGCGCTATCTAAAGGATGGAGTACATCCGGATATAGAAGGGCAACGATTGATAGGACGTTACATTGCTAAAGAGATTCGTAACAACTTCTTTTAAAAAGAACAGAATAATAACATTGGAAGATTCTTAGATGAGCTACCAATATTTACAAAAAGCTAAAGAGAATGAAAAAGAATATATCAATCATTTATTTTCTGCTGTTTGTGTATAGCATAGCAAACGCTCAAGATTCTTTGTATTTCAGAGCAAACGCCTATAAAGAACAGCTGGACAATTATTACAGCATGGATGAGAAAGATTTTCCTAAACCAGGAAGCATTCTTTTTATCGGCAGTTCCTCATTGGGCATGTGGAAAAATACCGGCAGTTATTTCCCCAATCATAGGGTTTTAAATCGTGCATATGGCGGTTCATGGATCAGCGACTATTTATACCACTATCAACGCCTGGTAGTAGCCTACAAACCGGCACAGATAGTGTTGTTATGCGGTGCGAATGATCTTTATAATGGCGTATCCATCGAACGTGTTTTCGAAGACATTAAGTGCTTCTGCCGTTTATTGGATATTCATCTTCCTGGCGTTCCGGTTATTCTCCTTTCTTTTCATCCATCCCCTTCTATGCCCGACTGGATTCCAAAGGAAAGAGAGGTGAACAAACTGATACAAGACTACTTCAAAGACAGCCACCAAGTTACCTACGTTGATATAACATCATGTCTATATGACAAGAATGGAGCTTTACCTGAAAAGTTCTATATTAGTGACAGGCTTCATCCCAGCGTACTTGCTTATAAAGAATTTGCCAAAATAATAGAACCTTATCTCATTAATAACAAATAACCCTGATTAATAATCACATACAATATTTTATTTATTAAAATGAAAAGAATACTTTTATGTTTGAGCGTTCTCATATGCACCTTTACCAACGCTCAGGAAACCGTCTACAAGACAATTGAAAATTTAACCTATGCAACATCGCAAGATGCATATGCTCAAGAACGGTGCAAGTTAGACATCTATTATCCTGAAAATCTAAAGGATTGCCCAACTGTAATATGGTTTCATGGAGGAGGATTGACTAGTGGCAATAAGTCCATTCCAACCAAATTAAAGAAAAGTGGCATGATAGTGATAGCTGTAAACTACCGTTTACTTCCCAAAGTAACAATCTCGGAATGTTTAGGCGATGCGGCAGCAGCCATAGCCTGGACTTTTAAAGAAGTAGAAAAATACGGAGGAAACAAAAAGAAAATATTTGTTTCCGGCCATTCGGCAGGCGGCTACCTCACTGCAATGATTGGATTAGACAAAAAATGGTTAAAAGAGTACAGTATAGATGCAGATTCCCTTGCAGGTCTGATTCCCTTTAGCGGCCAAGTCATTAGTCATTTTTCCTATCGTAAAATGAATGGTATTGATAATCTACAACCTACTATCGATGAATTCGCCCCATTATTTCATGTCAGAAAAGATGCCCCCCCCTTGATACTTATAACCGGTGATCGGGAGTTAGAGCTTTTTGGACGTTATGAGGAAAACGCTTACATGTGGCGGATGATGAAACTTGTCGGGCATGAAGACACTTATCTTTATGAAATCGGCGGGCATGGGCATGGTCCTATGGGTGAACCTGCTTTCTATATATTACACCAACAGATAAAACGGATATTAAATACTCCCGCAAAACAGTGATATAATACAAATCAACAGAAAGATTTTTACCATAAATTACACAATTTAATAATATGAAGAATATGAAATGATTTTTCTCTTTTAACAGTTCCAACGTCACTCTTCTTGATATTACTTCTATGATGTATGGAACTAATGGCAAACTTAGAGAAGAACTCTATCTAAAAGACCGATTACATATCACTCCGGAAGCCTATCGCATGATAGCAGATAAGCTTGAGCCATTATTAACAAGAAATAGGAATTAATAAACAGTCAAAAAAAGAAAGGAGAAAACGCACTCATTATCAATATTTTAAATATTTCGTCAGAGTTATACTAAAAAATATCATGCATTTTATTTGCATATTAAATAAAAAGCCGTACCTTTGCACCCACAAAACAATAACATCGCGGAGTGGAGCAGTTGGTAGCTCGTTGGGCTCATAACCCAAAGGTCATTCGTTCGAGTCGGATCTCCGCAACTACAATGAGGATAAAAGGTTTTATAAACCATTTTATCCTCATTGTTTTAATTCCCATCAAGGACAGAAAAAAATGTTTGCGCAAATAATGTTTGTGCAAATTGCTTCCACACTTCCACCTCCTCTCCACATCCCTTTATTCATCGGCATTACAGATGCGGTGGAAGCAACTCAAAAGTGTGGAAGCAAAATTTGCTTCCACACCGTTTCACAAACAGAAATACTGACACCACAAGAAGATAACATGTAGTAACACAAGTTATTAATTTCTTGCATCACATCTTATTTATATCGTACCTGACGAAATCAATATCCTGCAAACACGGTATTAATTCCATCTCCTCCCCCTTCAAATGCAATCAGAACAAATGCGTACAGCCACACAAAGCCAAGACTTCAATACTGTTTTCCTCTGTGCTTTATTCAGAGAATGAAGGTATTTATTACGTCGGACATAAGGAATCAACAGTATGCAACGGCCATGATGCAATCGCCTAACGGCCATCAACAACCCGCTTAACAGCCGTCAGCAGATCGCCGCACGACCATTAGGCGCTGATAAGGCAATGAGTAAAAGGGAACACTCCCCTATACACAAGTAAACAAAGCCCTATATACAACGGATTGAAAGCAGCGGTTTCCCTTAGAATATCCTGATGAAAAGCAACCCCAGCCCGATGGCAACGCCAGTCGAAACAAGTCCGGGAAGCATGAACGAGTGGTTCAGCACATACTTGCCGATACGGGTAGTTCCGGTACGGTCGAAATTAATGGCTGCTACTACGGTGGGATAGTTGGGAATAAAGAAGTAACCGTTTACGGCCGGGAACAGAGCAACCAGTATCATAGGCGAAATGCCCAAAGCGATGCCCAAAGGCATCAGTGCGCGCACAGTGGCGGCCTGGCTATAAAGCAGAATCGACATGACAAACAAGGCTATCCCGAACAGCCACGGCATTTGCCTCACCACTCCCTCGATGGACTGGGTCAACTGAAGCATGTTTCCCTGAAGAAAAGTATCTCCCATCCAGGCAATGCCGAATATGGCAATCACCGCCTGCATGCCTGCCGGGAAGACGGAGCCTTGCGTTGCCTTCATGCCGTCGGTGCGAGTCAGCAGCAAGATGAGGGCGGCGGCAGAGAGCATCACGATTTCGATAATGGCGGACATGCCGAGTCTCACCGTCTCGCCGTCTATCACGAAGGCAGGACGCAAACTGTCGAACGAACCAAAGAACACAATAAAAGCAGTGGCAAGGATAAAGATAAGCACGGACAAGACGGCATGCCGTTTATTGTGTATATCCTTTATCTCCACCTTCTTGACATCAAGATAGCCTTCGGTCAACCTCTTTCTGTACTCCGGGTCGTCTGCCAGCTCCTTGCCCACCTTCATGGAGAACAAGGCGCCCACAAGTACCCCGATAATGGTAGCAGGAATCGTTATTTTCAGAATATCGAACAAGGTGACATCAAATCCCGCCAGCAACCCAAGCAGTGCGACGGTGGCAGCCGAAATGGGACTTGCCGTAATAGCCTGCTGCGAAGCAATCACCGCAATGCCCAGTGGCCTCTCGGGACGAATCTTGGTCTCCGTGGCAACCTCGGCAATCACGGGAAGCACCGAATATGCCACATGTCCCGTGCCGGCAACAAAAGTAAACAAATAGGTCACAATAGGGCTCAAGATGGTGACCTGCGAAGGATTCTTCCGCAACAACCGTTCTGCCAGCTTTACCATATAATCCAGTCCGCCAGCCGCCTGCATACAGGATGCGGCAGAAATGACGGCGGCTATCATCAACATAACGTCAATGGGAGGTGATGTAGGCTGCAATCCGAAACCAAACGTCAGAATTGCCAGACCTATCCCTCCCATTACACCTAGTCCAATGCCGCCCAAGCGGGCGCCTATAATGATAGCTACCAATACGAATGCCAATTGCAAGGCCATATACTCTACACTTTTTGATTCATGTGCAAAGATAAGTCATTTCGTATTATGGCTACTCACCTACTTCTATTTTAACTGCTTGTTTTAACTCCACACTCAAAGAGGCATCATCCTTTAACGGTGTCCAGAACACCCGGCGGCATTCATTCTTCTGCAAAAGACAACGATGATAGCGACTGCCGGACAGATGCTCCGTATCGATATGGAAGGAACCGGTATTGACATCCCAGTCGGCTATCTCGTCCAGATTCAGATAAAGGTTGCGCACTGTGCCGCTGTTGAGATGCAAGCTCTGCGCCTGCGCCGCAAGCGCAGTGACATGGCAATCTTCCAGCCGGGCAAGGTATCGCGTGCGGAAAGAGAGCGTATCGCAACGGAGTCCGTAGAAATTGGTTTCCATATCCTCCACATCTACCACAACCGCTTGTACCTCCGCAGGCAACCGCAATTCCATCCCTTCTGAACGAACCCTTATCCAAATGTCATTCTGAAGATGCTGTTCCAGCTTATCCTCCGGAAAGTCAAAGGTGACGAGCAGGGTATCGCCAACGGAAGTCATCGACATAAAAGCCTCCATATCCCCTGCATAGGAGAAACTGCCCTGCTGCAAAGAGTCTCCGGCAGTTACCTCCAACGGCACTTCCCCGAACGAGAACATACGCTCTGCCTCCACAATACCTTCTTTTTTCTGTTTCCACACCACCGGAGGCTGTGTCAGCTTCAACACCCTGCACGAGGGCAGCTGCACCGTTTTCCGTTCTCCGCCGATTTCCATAAAATTATCTTTCTGAGTGACATTGCGGTCCACCACATAGAACATGAGTCCGCATACCATTGCCACACCGGTAACCAGCATTCCTATCATTATATAAGTCGTTCGTTTCATAACTGTCTTCTTTTATTTTTGTTTCTTGATAAACTCCTGATACATCCCGGACAACTCCTCGGCAGAGATGCCCAGCGTGAAAATCTGCTTGAAGAAATAATCCACTTCCTCCTTCAGAAAATACTCTTTCCTCAACGAGAGAATCAGCTTGCGTGCACCTACCGACACAAAATAGCCGATACCCCGCTTGTTATAAATCACTCCTTGCGTCTGCAAGTAGTCGTACGAACGCATCACCGTATTGGCGTTGACCTCTACCACAGCCGCATATTCCCGTACCGAAGGAATACGTTCTTCCTCCTGATATTGCCCGAGAAGTACCTCGTCGCAAATGCGGTCTGCTATTTGCAGGTAGATGGCTTTGCTTTCCTTAAAGTTCATAGTTACCAGCGATTAATGATTTCGGACTCCTTGAAACGGAAATAGGCAAGCACCCAGTTGAAAAGGGCGAAAAACGAAGTTATAAAAATCAGCCAGTCACTCGATGCTTCCCTGTTGATATAAGGCTCGGTCATAAAAAAATTATTGGGTAGAATGGTTTCCAGACACAATACAGCTATCAGGATATATGAAACGAAGATGCAGACACCGGCCGCAAAAGTCTTGATAAGTGCATTTTTGGGCCAGACCGTACTGCCCAGCAGGAAGAAAGACTGTAGGAAAAAGTAGCAGCTCAGGAATATACCCACCACAGCCGGTCCGCTTCCTATCGTCTCATAGAAACGGTTCGTGTTACAGCAGAATTCCCACAACGGAAAGGAGTGAACGACATGCAGCTCCGGGTAGGCCAGAAGATAGAAGACGACTCTTGTCAAGTCCGCCAGCTTGAAAGCTATCAGAAAGACCAAGATAAAGCCGCAGGTAGCCACCAGCCAGCGGGCAAAGAATTTCTCGAACATGGTGGCAGGTGTCATGAGCACAACGGTACGACTCGTCTTGCTTTTCATCCTTTCCATGGTAAACGAGGCGCTAATGCATCCCCAAATGACAAGTCCCCAAAGAAAGAATCTGGACTCAAACTCCCAGATAGGGTCCATGCCCACAGCTCCCGCTTCCAGATTGTGATACTGATAGTATCCATTCCAGACAAAGACTATGGCCAACATTCCGTAGACCATCACCGAGCGGAGTATATAGGTCTTCCAATTCTCCACCATCTCTTTGCGGCATACGTTCACAAAGCGATGCAAACTAAAAAAGGTATCGCGTATCATTATTCATTTGTTTTAGTGTGAAACATTTCCGCTATCTTCCCAGGCTCTGCAAGTACGGCGCCAAACAGCAGTTCAAGATTAATCTCCGATTCCTCACCTTCCGTATTGGGCAGCATCAAGAAATTGCCTTGTACGGAGGGAAGCGTGTACAAGGCAGTCGCAGCCAACTCCCGGTCGTCACTCTCCAAGAAGAACAGCTTACTGCAAATGCTGGCAGTGGATTCGTCCAGCAATACGCGGCTGTTGTCCATAATCAGCACATGGTCCAGTACTTTGTCAATGTCACGCACCTGATGGGTGGAGATAACAATCGTCTTGTCGTCCGACATACCCGAAGCCAGGAATTTACGGAACTGGCTCTTCCCCGGAATATCCAGTCCATTGGTAGGCTCATCCATCAGCAGCAGGGAAGTATTGGTGGCCAGCGCAAAGCTCATGAAGATTTTCTTTTTCTGCCCCATGGACAAGGCTCCCAAATCAGCATCCATATCCATCTCGAAGAAATGTAGGTACTTCACCATGTCTTCCTTGCTGAAACGGGGATAGAACTTACTGTTCAGTTCAATATAGCTGACCAAGGAAATAGGAGGCAGCTCGAACTCCTCGGGTACCAGAAACATGTCCTGCAACGTGACGGGCAACCGGCGGCGCATGTCGGTATCATGATACATCACTCTCCCACGTTTGGGAGCCAACAAACCGCTCATCAGATAGAGCAACGTAGACTTGCCGGCTCCGTTCTTACCCAACAGACCGTAAACCCGGCCGGCTTCCAGCGAAAGTGAAAAATCGCTCAGGACTTCTTTCCGCCCCTTGCGATAACTAAATGAAATGTTTTCTACTTGTAACATACGCTTGGATGAATTAAATATCTTATTGTTTATGTGTATTAGTATAATAGTACACCGCAAAAGTAGACATTCTTTTCAATACGACAAGCGTTTCAAGAAAAAAAATGCTCAGAAAAAGGAACAATTCTATTCTTTGGTTCGAAATTAGCCTCACACGCAAGAAGATTAGGACACTTCTGTATCCATTTAGGACTCTATATTTCCTGCCACTTGCTTTACATTTGCAAAGGAGCTAAAGACATGAATATGAAAAACGAAGAAAAGATTTACCAACTTAACACATACAATATAGCAGAATATACAAGTACGGACTATACCGACAACGATATTGCTATACTTGGAGATTTCAAGAACTTGCTTTTCAACAAGTATTTCAAGTTGAATGCAAACATCTATGTGGTCTGTGTAAAAGGAAGACTGCAGATAAACATCAATACCCAAAAATATGCTATCTACCCCGGTGAGATGCTGATTTGTATGCCCAATATGATTCTGAGCAATTGCACAACCAGTTCCGACTTCAAGGGCGCCATGTTCTGTCTGTCGACCCAGATTACACAGAAGTACCTTCATAAAAGTAGTGACATATGGAACAAGGCTTTCTATATCAGCCAGAATCCGGTAGTACGCATTGACAAGGACAGAGTGCAACTGTTCGATTTATACTATAAGGTGATACGTGCCCGAATGAAACAGGCGGAGCTGCCCTACTACAAAGAAGTCATCAGGTCGCTGATACGCACCATGCTGTATGAGCTGCTGGCAGATTTAAACCAGTTGAGCACCCCTCCCGAAAGCCAAATGGTGAAGCGGAGCAACATTCTATTCAAGAGATTCCTCGACCTGCTGGCCTGCACCGAGGTGAAAAAACGTTCTATTTCCTATTATGCGGGTAAGCTGTGTGTTACTCCCAAATATCTTTCCACCGTCTGCAAAAAGGTCAGCGGAAAGACAGCCTTCGAGTGGATAAACGATTATGTGGTCGAAGACATCAAATATTTTCTGAAGTATTCCAATAAGTCTATCAAGGAGATTTCCGAGCATCAGGATTTCCCCAACATCTCCTTTTTCGGGAAGTATGTGAAGACACACTTAGGCACTTCACCCACGGACTACCGCAAGCAATCACTGCCTCCAAGGGGGACCCTGCAACAAAAAAGGAGGAGCTAAGAATCACTCTCCACTCCTCCCGACACGACAAACAACTAAAATTATTGCTATTTGATGCCGTCCAATGCCTT
>ERZ1027228.1206-NODE-1206-length-9624-cov-4.760268_pt1 | contig 9624 bp, 7 predicted proteins | sample MGYA00519266_ERZ1027228 | MGnify/ENA primary metagenome ERZ1027228 (study PRJEB26926, sample SAMN06164465) | human gut metagenome | biome: ENVO:00009003; feature: ENVO:2100002; material: ENVO:00002003 | host: Homo sapiens | place: USA | collected 2012 ...
CTCCGGTCTCGTGGGCTCGGAGATGTGTATAAGAGACAGCCATAATATTGCCTACTTATTATATCCACTATTATATTTTTCATCATGCAATAAAGTGATTCTTCATTACCCACTATTCCAACAGCATTAGCATCCCTGAGACTCAATGTAAGAGGGGCTTTTTCTATATCTCTGTATTCATCGGCAACATGATTTGGAATACAACTTAATTCATCTCCAACCTCCAACTTCTCCTGTTTCCTATAATTAATCTGACGTAATGACTCTACATTTCCACGTCCTAAGTACACTTCCAGAAAATCATGATCTGTTGGAATACGGTCAAACAAAGTTGTATCAAAATTTTCTATATGACTTATATCCTGTACTGTACTGTAATACTGATCATTTAGGCAATCCAGCTCCTCTCTTCGAATATTCTCAATTTCTTTACGTTTCTTTTCGATATATAATTTATAAGTATCTTGTCGTTCAATACAAGTCTTCTTATACTGCTTTTCTCTGTTTACAATACCAAATATTGATGTAAGTACACCCACTCCCATTGAACATACACTAAACATCATAAATGAACTACTTGATCCGCTCATTGTACCTTTAAGCAACATCATCATTGCCATCATAAATACTGGTGGAAACAATGTTGTAATCAAATTTAATTCTGGCTTTTTAGGTACAGTTCCGGGTTCAAGTATATCTATCGGAGTCTCATCCATTTTCACCTGTATCCTGGTATTACGAATAAAAACAGGGTATGTTGTCTGTATACTCATACTTTCCGGTCTGACATCTACACCATTAGTTTTGATAACTCCATAATCAAAATAAATCTTTCCTCTATTGTAATATGCCATAAAATCACCTATCGATATAAAGTCATGATTATTTATCTTAGCGGATTTCTGTATTATTTTATCATTAACACATGTATCGTAATCACCACTATACTTTGATAGTATCGAATACATCATGCTTTTATCCATCTGCAATGCTATTCTTGCTGCCCTTCCATAAGCCCCCTGCAGCTGTATATGAGCATCCGGCGTATCTCCTATAATAAGAGGTGTTCCCGGAACTAAAGCTATTGACCATCCAAAATTATCCATTTTCATTATCTCCTGAATATAATTGATGAACCATTTCTGATTCCAAAATCTGCAAGTGTCCTGTTCCCTTTTAAAAATGCTATTGGATATTCACATGCCATATAACACTCTGTAGTATTATTCTCATCTAAATTTACATCATATGCTCTTTTTTATGCTATTATTAAAGTATTTGCAGATATATTTATGGGTATCTCCAATTCGTGTGTCTGTCCCCTGATTTCGTCTATAAAATTTACTATTTTCTTTTCATTCTCATCCATTTTCACACTCCAATACTTTTCTATTCATTAAATATAAATTCCTCATTAGCTAACATCAGACAGTCTCCCGGTAATATCTCTGTTTCCTGCCCCGCCTTTATTATCCTTCCATTGATAAATGTGCCATTAGTAGAATTTTGGTCCATTACATAATAACGCCCGTTTCGCGCGGTTATCACTGCATGCACCCTGCTGATATTCGTATTGTCTGCTACCGCATAATCTGACTTTTCCGGATTCTTTCCCAGCACAAACGATGGTTTGCCAAGCTCTATCTTTTCACCTGTTACCTGCCTTGTAAGACTTGCAAAATGATAGTTCACCGGTTGCATCTGCTGTATCTGCTGTACGGATATGCCATCATCTGACAACACTGTAGTTCCATCCATGCTGCCCTGCATTACCTGCTGCATTATCTGTTGCTGCATTGTCTGCTGCATTGTCACAGCTGTGTTTTTCAGCACATTCACAACTGCACGCTCTTCGCGTGAGATATATTTTTCTATTGCATTACCGTTGAAGCCATGGAAGCTTCTGACATAATACATAAATCTGGATATATAATTCGTATCCTCATTGATAACAGGTGTCATTGTATAAATTATGTTTTCTATAAATCCGACAATATCTGCACTTTCCTGTCCTCCTACTATCGGAAAATATATAAAATACATCTCTTTTGTCATCTCATTTATGTATACGTCATCCATATTAAAACGAACACTGTTTACGTTCAGTCCGTTATTGTATACATCCTGAACCATTATTACTATCTGCTCCATCATGAAAAAGAAATCATATTTGCTTACGGCTTTTTTCAATCTATCGGTAAGATTTATATTTGCAGGGCACGTATATGTGACACTGTCTTTTTTTGTTTTTGTCACATGCATGATTCCACATGGTTTTATTCTGGCTAGCTGGCTTAGTTCGGTTTCATTTATTCTTTCCTTTCGTCCTGCCTTCATCATGGCAGTAACGGTCGATTTTTTTATGCTTACTTTTAATTTGGACATTCGCTATTTTCCATTCCTTATGAGATACATTCTGTCGTATGTATAAATTCTATTTTCTTTGTCACTTCGAACCTGATATTGGTTTTCTGCAGCTTTTCGGTTATATCTTCCAATACTATGGTTTCATCCTGCAATACTTCTGTCGGTGCAGCCAGCACAGTAGTTTCATCTATCTTTTGTGTATATCCCGGCTTTTTATTATCCTCCCCTGCCAGGTTATATGACGGTGCTATGGGACCGGACGATGTTATGTCAATATGTCCCGCTGTCTGCTTTTGTACAATTGCTGCAATTCCTTTCCGGGCAGATTTTCCTGTAAGTGCACCTATGACCTTCGGTATTTCAAGCACTATAAATATGACTATTGAAGCTATAAGCATTATGGCAAATGCCGTGAAGGATACGTAAAATATCATCCTGTACAGATTATAAGTCATCTTTGTTTTCCTCCTTCACGCTCTGTGCCTTCTCAATTGTTTTGTCTATATTATCCTGCAATCCTGTTATCTGCTCGCGCATTATGGATTTATCCAGCTTTTCTGTTTTGTCCTTTATCGTATGTAATAAATCCATAACTTTATCCTTATCTGTCACTGCTATAAATGATGTGATATTTGTGTCAACTATATCATCTATCTCATTCCATACCTGAATCTTTGCGTCTACGCTGTCAAAATCCTCTGATTTTGCATATAGCTCATTTATTTGCTTCCATAGCTTTTTGTATTCTTCATATGTTTTTTCTGTCTGTTGTATCTTTGCTCCATCATACTGGCTAATCAATGTCAGACAATCTGATATCTCACAGTATATTCCTGCCTCCGGATGATTCTCCTTCGCTTCCTTGAACCACTGCGCCGCACTGGAGTATCTGTCTTTTTCCACATTGATTTCGTAGTAGAATAAAAAGCTTTCACCAATCTTATAGCATACATCCTCATATCCCTTTGGATTTTTTTCTTTCAGCTTTGCCATGACATCATATGTATGCACCCGGCCATTGTGGTCCTTGCAATCTATACCTACCATCAGCCTGTTCAATATCTGCGCCTCATCCCTGTCCAGCACAAAATCGTCTGTCAGTTTGTCATTCAGCTTAAGATATGCCTCCGTCCTTGTCGGGTCGGTGACTATAGCCGTGTAATATCCATTGTCATAATTGTCATAGGTATACGCTTCTTTTAATATGCTATTATAATTTTCATTTTTTTTGTGTTCTGCCGCACAATAGCTTAATACTGTGCTTGTTCCAAGCAGCATCGTCAAAACTGATGTGGTGATAAATACCGCAAGCTTTCTCTTTAGATTCTTCCTATACATGTCATCAATCTCTGTATAGTGCTCAAGGTCATACATCAGCTCAGCTGCGTTCTGATATCTGTTGTTTGGATCCGGCTGTGTACACTTTGTAATAATACGTTCAAGACCACCTGACAATGTTGGGTCAATTTCTCTGATCGGCCTTATTTCGTAAGGTGGCTCACAGGGATTCATTCCCGTAACAAGATGATACATTGTGGCTCCCAGACAATATATATCTGTTCTCGCGTCTGTCTGCCCCCTTCCACCAAACTGTTCCGGTGCAGCATATCCCATCGTGCCAAGACATGTTGTATCCTCTATGTTATTTTCCTTATATTCCCTTGCTGTTCCAAAATCTATAAGCACCACATTTCCATCAGGCTTTAGCATTATGTTTGCCGGCTTCATATCACGATATATGATTGGCGGGTTCTGTGAGTGCAGATATCCAAGAACATCGCATAGCTGTTTGGACCACTTTATCACATTTTTCTGCGACTGGACTCCGTACTCCTGCAATGCTGTCTTGAGAGAATTTCCCTCTATATAATCCATTACGATAAGGAATCTGTCATCCTCATCTATGACATCGACAATATCAGGAAGACTGGGATGGCTCAGTTTTTTGAGCATATTGGTCTCCGCAACAAGACTTTGCTTTACCACCTCAAAATCCTTTACTCCATCCTTTCTGACCTCTTTTATTGCCCACTGTTTGTTTGCCCTTTCATTCATAGCCAGGTACACAACGCTCATTCCGCCGTGTCCAACTTCGTTTAGTATCTTGTATTTTCCGTCAATTAAAGAGCCTATTTCAAGCATCTGTTCCTCCTACTGTGCCTTTATGAGCGCTGCTGTTATATTATCGCGCTCTCCTCTTTGCATGCTGAGTCTGATGAGCTGCTCCAGTCTGCCGTGCATATTCTGCCCGTCTACAGCTGCTGCCGGTTTCAGCATCTCATAGATTTCCTGTTCTGATACCTCATGCCTGAAGCCATCTGAACAAAGCAGAAGTGACATTCCATTTTTCATTGCCCCGGTCCTGTACTCCGGCTTTACCTCTGCTGATGCCCCGACACACTGCAGCAGTACATTCCTTCGCGGGTCTTTCATAGCCTGCTCCTGTGTCATATTTCCATTCATAATTTCCCGCTGTACATATGTCTGGTCTGTCGTAAGCCTTTCTATATTGTCTGAAAGGCTATATATTCTGGAATCGCCCACATTTATAATGTAGTAGGCTTTTTGCGTGACAAGCAGCGCTACCACTGTTGTTCCCATGTTTACTGCATGTGCTTTGCCATATGCTTTTATTTTTTCGTTCTGCTGCTGTATTACTTCATCCCACTGTCTTTCCAGAATCAGACTGTCAATATCCGGGTTCGACGATTTGCAAAGCTCAGGCAGCTGCTCGTCACTCCATCTGTCAAATGCTCTTACTACAGTGGCACTGGCCAGCTCACCCTTCGATAAGCCGCCCATGCCGTCACATAATACTGCAAATGCCATGTCTCCTTTGCATGTTGAGAAGCACTTTACCAACAGACTATCCTGATTAGTTTCTTTTACGATTCCTCTGTCCGTGTCAGCTGCTATTTCAAATCTCATACACACTCCTCCCAGAATTCAAAATCTTCGTTGCCTAGTCTTATATGTGCTCCGTTTCTGAGTCTGACAGGTGTTTCCTCAGCAATTATCATGCCATTGATATATGTATGATTTGTTGAACGCTTGTCCACTATATAGAAATCTGAGTTTTTTGTCACTATTTCCGCATGCCTTCTGCTGACTGCTGCATTATCGCTCACAAAATAGTCCACACTGCTGTGCTCTTTTCCTATCAGAAAATGTGCTTTATTGATAGAAATTCTTTCACCGTTTTTCATTCTCACCAGATACGGATGCATAAGTACGGTGGTCTCTCCCATCTGCGGCTGCAGCTCAGGATTAAGGCTTTCCTCCAGAACAGTAGTCTCTCCATACATAAGTGCATCATGCAGCTTGCGTTCTTTCTCAGCTGTTATTTTTGACAGAATGTTAAAGAAATTCATATCTGTCATTACATTTATAACGCTCTGCATATCTGCTTCTTCAATCTGCGGTGCTCCGCCCAGTACTACCCCCGGGAAATCATCAAACATTATTGATTTTTCGTTATCAAATTTATTGTATAATATGGATAGCCTGTCTTCGTATTCCTCTGGCGGCAATACCTCAAGACATCTTTTCAGCTTGTCATTTGCCTCCTTTGTTGCCGTGCTGATAAGTATAAGCTCATCTGCATTTTTTATCATTTTAAACTCGGTATCATTTCCCTGAAATGGCATATTTACAATCATCTCATCATATGTCTTATCTTTTTCCGATTCTATCGTTTCCCAGATTTTAACGCCTGCATCAGTGGTTTCAATATTGCTTTCTCCATTGAAATAATCCTGTGCTTTTTCAAAATTATCACAGTTCACATATAATATCCGTCTGCCTTGAAGGGCATGCGCTTTCGCGCATGCCACAGACATTGTTGTTTTTCCCACACCACCACATGGTGATGTAAATACATAGGTAATTATCTTATTGCTCATCATTGTCTTTCTTTTCCTTCATTTTTTTTCTCATATAATAAACGATTATCAATATCGCAATTATAAGTACAAATAATAATATTGCTCCAATTATATATACTGCCTTATCATTGTTTGTTTCTACTGATTTGACATCTGACGAATTTGATTCCATAGGTACATCATCTTCGGCAATCTCTGTATCTGCTTCTGTATCCTTACCATATATTTTTTTCACTTCATTGGTCTTTCCACCTTCGTCAACAGAACAGTCTGCACACTCTACCATAAGCCTTGAATCACCGTCTTTTGCAGAGAGCACCTCCTTAGGTACTTCAAACTCTATCTTTCCGTCATGCTTGTCCAGATAGTCAAGCATATCGTCTCCCGACATTTCCTTGATAACCTTTTTTTCTTTGTCATCCTTGCCCACTACAGTAATCTTTACACGTCCAAGCTTTCCACCATCATCCTTCGGCATCAATACTGCATTCTTTGAGCCAATATAGTTTTCATTGTTTTTATCTACACCTGTCAATGTATATGTAGGTGCTGTCTTGTCCACAATAAATTCAATATTTACACTCTTCACATCACTGTAGGCAACTGAATCTGCTTTGTCCTTTGTCTCCACAACGATATTGTACTGACCCTCTTTTTCAAATACCGCATTTGATATCACATATTCGTACTTATGCCAGCCATCGCTTTCACTTACATTATTCACACTGAAGTCTGTTCCCTGCTTAAGTGCTTTTCCATTTACTTTGACAGTACAGCTGGTAACTTCATCCGGATTTATCTCTCTGACTACCACATCATGGTATACCTTCTGCACATAGTAATCCTTTACAAGCTTCATCGTATTGTCATCCAGCGAGAAGATTGAACCGCCTTTGTTTATGGAGAAATCCAACAATTTTCCTCCCTGCCCTGCAGTCTCTGTCACCTGCTTTCCGCCTGCATCTATAATATTGACTGTTTCATAAGAATTTCCGGCCTTATCCTGTGCATGGCATGTCAGTGAATACACTCCATCCTCATTGAGATTTCTAAACTCTACACGTTGTCCGTTTGAAATTGATATCACATTTCCGGTAATCGTTTTTCTTACGAATCTGCTATTTTCATATACCTCAACTGTAAGCACCGGTGAAAAGTACTCAAGATTAGTATCTGTGCACTCTATTACAAATGACATATTTCCTGAATGATTGTTTACTGAGCCCGGGGTTACTCCGTTGATTGTTACAACAGGCTTTGTCGTATCTATGCAGAATTCCTGCTTTGCAAGGTCTTTTGCCTTATTGCCTGCTTTGTCTGTATATGCAAGTGACCATGTATATGTGGCATCCGCATCAAAGCTTAATGTTGCCGTATGTATATCACCATTATCTGACCAGCTTCCAAATGCCGGTGCTGCTACTGATTTTCCTGCATCCTGCGCAGTCATGCTCAGTGCTATTCTGCTTGTATCAAAATTGTGCTCTGTGATTGTCACAGTTGCTGTTCTCTTTTTATTATAATAGTTTCCGTTTGATGCACTGTTGTTATCATATGCTACCGAAATAACAGGTGCTGTCGTATCAATTGTAAATTTTGTCGGTGCAAGTGAATTTGCATAATCCACTCCTGCTGCGGCATTTCCCGCAATGTCTTTTACTCCGATTCCAAATGTGTAATCGTCATCATGTCCGTAATATATTGTGGCAACATGTACTGTATCATCACCGTTACCGCTTCCACCTTCTGTGCTCCAGTTTGAAAGAGCAGGGGCCTTACCTGCTGCGGCTTTTATTTCCGCTGCTACCTTTGATGCATCAAAGTTACGCTCTGTTACTTTTACGGTTGCTGTTCGCGGTGCTTTGAAGTATGCTGTGTCTCCAAATGATGTATCTGCACTGTTATTGTCATAGCTTACCTGCACTGTTGGTGCTGTTGTATCTATTTTTATGTATTTTGTTACTGTGTATGCCGTTCCTGCATTGTCTGTTGCGGTAACATCTATACGCACTTCATTACTGTTGTTTGAAGCCGCGCTTATGTCAAATTGCTCTGTTACATGATTTTCCAGGTCTTTTAAGCCCGCTGCTGTCTTATCATAGCTATATAATGTTCCACCCTGTGTCGGCTGTCCCATATTTGTTACCGTATAGTTTACGCTCTTTATTCCTGATGCAACTCCTGTGGCATTCTCATCTGATACCTCTATACTTACCGGCACATCTGCACTGTACACTCCTGATGCTGTCTCAGGTGTGATGACTGATATTGCCGGTGCGCATGTATCAACTACCAATCCATTTGTGCTGATATATGAAACATTACCGCTTAAATCTGTAACCCTGACATATACCACGCAGTTTTTGTTCTCGCATTCTATCGGTTCACTGAAGGTGCCATCCTCATTAAGGCTGTCAAGTGTCTTCCAGTCAGCCTCCTGAATACTGTCTACGTCAATTATTGCATCCTCTGCTGAAACGAAATACTCTGCTGACTTGATGCCGCCATGCTCATCTCTAAGCTGTCCGGCAATATTAACCTTCTTGGCAGCAAATCTTGAAATCTCATATTTGTCTTTTGGCAGCAATAAATCCCACACGGTATCCATGCCTGTTGAAAGTCCGTCAAACCTGATATTTCCTGTCGGCGACTGTACGTCAATTACAAACTCTGCTGATTTGTCTCCTTCTATCTCAAATCCATTATCTGAATTACCACACAAATCTTTTGCACTGACACTCAGCTCATACTTGTGTCCTGCATTGAATACGAGCTGCTTACTGTAAACAGCTTCTGCTCCCTCGCCTGTCTTTACCCAGTATGACTTTTCAGACCATGCATCTGACTGTGTCTGTTCATTTCCATCAACCTTTACATTGATTTTTGTTTCATCGGGGTCAAAGAAAAGCTCATTCTCTTTTACCGAAATGGTTGCAATCCTGTTTTCCCTGTAATACTCAGTGCCTTTTACACTGCTGATGCACTGTGGATCCGGCTGCTCAGGTGTACCATATGTCACTGTTATTACAGGCGCTGCCTTGTGAATATAAAATGGCTGGCTGCCGCTTGCTGTCAAATCCGCTACAGTCACGTTTCCTGCCTCATCAACAGCTTTAACATATACATCTACCTTTTTATCCAGATAAGCCTCAGCCGATACATTTATGATTCCTGATTCATCAAGCTCATTCCATGCACCTTCATCATCCGATACTGACTGATCATCTGTCACTATCTGGTATTTTGCTGATACAACACCTGAAATGCTGTCAGCTACACTTGTTTTTATACGGACATCGTCATTGAAATATTTTCTGTTTTTGCCCGCTTCAGGCTCTATACCTGTCTCTTATACACATCTCCGAGCCCACGA
>ERZ1027228.1209-NODE-1209-length-9618-cov-4.618216_pt1 | contig 9618 bp, 8 predicted proteins | sample MGYA00519266_ERZ1027228 | MGnify/ENA primary metagenome ERZ1027228 (study PRJEB26926, sample SAMN06164465) | human gut metagenome | biome: ENVO:00009003; feature: ENVO:2100002; material: ENVO:00002003 | host: Homo sapiens | place: USA | collected 2012 ...
ACGAGGGTGACCCGGGTGCGTTCATGGATCGAAGCATCATGGAAGGTGACCCGCATAAGATGCTGGAAGGTATGTTGATCGCTTCCTATCTGACAGGTGCACAGAACGCATACATCTATGTACGTGCTGAGTATCCGTTGGCAGTAGAGCGTCTGCGTATCGCGATCGCACAGGCAGAAGAACTTGGTCTGATCGGTGATAACGTTCTTGGTACAGATTTCTGTATCCATTTCCATATCAACCGTGGCGCCGGTGCGTTCGTATGTGGTGAAGGTTCTGCCCTTACCGCATCTATCGAAGGAAACAGAGGTATGCCGCGTGTAAAACCGCCGCGTACTGTAGAACATGGTCTTTTCAATAAACCGACCGTACTGAATAACGTTGAGACATACGCCAACGTACCAATGATCGTCACAAACGGCGCAGAATGGTACAAGAGCATCGGTACACCGGGAAGCCCGGGAACCAAGGCGTTTGCTCTTACCGGTAACGTAAATAACACAGGTCTGATCGAGGTACCAATGGGAACGACTCTCCGTACGATCATCTATGATATCGGCGGCGGACTCAAAGGAGATGCCGGATTTAAGGGTGTTCAGATCGGTGGACCGTCCGGAGGATGTCTGGTAGAGAAGCATCTGGATATTCCGCTTGACTTCGATTCTGTCAAGAAATACGATGCGATCATCGGTTCCGGTGGTCTGGTAGTTATGGATGAAAATACCTGTATGGTAGAAGTTGCCCGTTTCTTCATGAGCTTTACTCAGAGAGAATCCTGCGGTAAATGCGTTCCGTGCCGTGAGGGAACCAAGCGTATGCTTGAGATCCTCGAGAAGATCGTAGCAGGCAAGGGTGAGGAGAGCGATCTTGCAGAACTTTCCGAACTGGCAGAGATGGTTCGTGCCATGGCTCTGTGCGGACTTGGCAAGAGTGCTCCGCTTCCGGTCATCAGTACACTCAAAACCTTCCATGAAGAGTATGAAGAGCATATCAGGGATAAGAAGTGCCGTGCAAAAGTCTGCTCAGCACTGCGTAAATTTATCATCAATCCGGAATTTTGTATCGGCTGCGGCAAGTGTGCAAGAAACTGCCCGGCAGGAGCGATCACCGGAGCCAAGAAACAGCCTCATACCATTAACAATGATCTGTGTATCAAGTGCGGTGCATGTAAAGACAACTGTTCATTTGATGCCATCTATATTGAAGCATAGGGAGGGATAAAGTATGGGTACAATGACAATAGACGGTAGAAAAGTAGAATTTACCGATGAAAAAAACGTCCTGACTGTTATCCGTAATGCGGGAATCAATATTCCGACACTGTGCTATCATTCAGAGGTTTCCACCTTTGGTGCCTGTCGTTTATGTACCGTAGAAGATGACAGAGGAAGAACATTTGCATCCTGTTCAGAAGTGCCGAGAGACGGCATGGTGATCTATACCAACTCCGGCAAGATCAAGAAATATCGTAAATTGATCGTAGAACTGCTTCTTGCAGCACACTGCAGAGATTGTACAACCTGTATTAAGAGCGGTGAGTGCGTTCTTCAGGAACTGGCACATCGTCTCGGCGTTCGCGATATCCGTTTCAAAAATACGCGAGAGATTCATCCGCTGGATCTCAGTTCTCCATCCATCGTGCGTGACCCGAACAAATGTATCCTCTGCGGCGACTGTGTACGTGCCTGCGAGGAACTTCAGGGAATCGGTGCACTTGGATTTGCATTCCGTGGAACAGAAGCCATGGTTATGCCTGCATTCAACAAGAAGATTGCAGAGACTCAGTGCGTAAACTGCGGACAGTGCCGTGTATTCTGTCCGACAGGAGCGATTTCCATCCGTACACATATGGATGAAGTCTGGGATGCATTGGCAGATCCGGACACCCGTGTCGTAGCGCAGATTGCACCGGCAGTACGTGTCGCAGTCGGCGATCACTACGGACTGGCCAAAGGCCGCAGCGTTATGGGCAAGATTGTAAATGCCCTTCACCGCATGGGATTTGATGAAGTTTATGATACCAGTTTCAGTGCCGACCTTACCATCATGGAAGAAAGCGCAGAATTCCTGGACAGAATTGAGAAAGGAGAGAAACTTCCTCTTCTGACCTCCTGCTGTCCTGCATGGGTCAAATTCATCACAGAACAATACAAAGAATATATTCCGAACCTTTCCACCTGTAGATCCCCTCAGGGAATGATGTCCGCAGTCATTAAGGAATACTTCCGTGATCCGGAACACGCAGCAGGCAAGAAAACCGTTATGGTTTCCATCATGCCATGTACAGCCAAGAAAGCAGAAGCGATCCGTCCAAACAGCTTTACCGAGGGCGAGCAGGATACAGATATCGTTATCACAACAATGGAACTTCTCCGCATGATCGATAACTTCGGTCTTGATTTCGCATCCCTGGATCCGGAAGCATGTGATATGCCATTTGGATTCGGTTCCGGCGGCGGTGTTATCTTTGGCGTTACCGGTGGTGTTACAGAGGCGGTTCTCCGTCGCCTGACCCCAGATCATACCAAGGAAGCAATGCGTGAGATCTCTGAGTGTGGTGTCCGTGGAGAAGAGGGAATCAAGGAATTCTCTGTACCATACAAAGACATGGAGATCAAAGTCTGCGTAGCCAGCGGACTTGCCAATGCAAGGATCGTTATGGACCGTGTAAAGAACGGCGAAGCAGAATACCATCTGATCGAAGTAATGGCATGCCGTCGTGGCTGTATCATGGGTGGCGGTCAGCCGACCAGATCCGGTGACAGGACCAAGGCAGCCAGAGCAAGAGGTCTGTACAATGCAGACAACACCACGATCATCAAGAAATCTGACGAGAACCCGATGGTACTCGAACTTTACCAGGGACTTCTCAAGGGTAAAGAGCACGAACTGCTCCATAACGAATTCTATTAATTCCGCGCGTATAACTTCCGAGGGGGAAGTTAGAAGAAAAAGATAAATAAAATCCATGCTTAGATTTTTTGCCATAGGAAATCTGACATAAAAGATAACCAGACTCCACAAAGAGAGATGCTTTGACAGGAGTCTGGTTGTTTTGTTGTTAAGAACTGCTTGTTTTTTTACAGATACTTGCAGATTTACACGAGATAGTCTAAAATAAAATCAAAAGTGCCAGAGACAGCAGAGAATCTGACATCCTGCGTCACTCACATTTCGCAGGATGATACAGCCCCCATGTTGTTGTCGGCACAAAAACGAAAGATAGGAGTAAATGCAAATGCGTGAAATTAAAGCATCAGCTATCACAGACACCATCGAGCGTCTCTGCATCGAGGCAAATCAGGTCCTGCCATCTGATATTAAGGACGCTATCCAGGCCTGTCGTTCCTGCGAGGACGGCCAGATCGCCTGTGGCGTCCTTGACAACATCATCGAGAACTATCAGATCGCAGAGAATGAGCAGGTTCCGATCTGTCAGGATACCGGTATGGCATGTGTTTTTCTGGAAATCGGCCAGGACGTACATATCGCAGATGGAGATCTGACAGAAGCAGTCAATGAAGGTGTCCGCAGAGGCTACACAAATGGCTACCTCCGCAAATCCGTTGTCAAAGACCCTGTCCGCAGAGGAAATACAGGAGACAACACACCGGCAATGCTCTACACAGAGATTGTTCCGGGCGAGCACATCCGCATCACCGTCGGACCAAAAGGCTTCGGAAGCGAAAACATGAGTGCAATCCGTATGTTTAAACCGTCCGCAGGCATCGAAGGTATCAAAGACTTCATCCTGGAGACTGTAGAGAATGCAGGTCCGAACCCATGTCCGCCAATGGTAGTCGGTGTCGGAATCGGAGGAACTTTTGACAAAGCAGCCCTCCTTGCGAAGAAAGCCCTCATGCGTCCGGTAGACACCCAGAATCCGGATCCATATTATGCTGACCTGGAGAAAGAAATGCTGGAAAAGATCAACCAGCTCGGAATCGGACCGCAGGGATTCGGCGGAAGGACCACAGCCATCGGCCTGAACATCGAGACCATGCCAACCCATATCGCCGGCATGCCATGTGCGATCAACATCAGCTGCCACGTAACACGCCACAAAACGGAGGTGCTTTAATATGGAACGTCACATCACACTGCCATTAACAGAAGAACTGGCAAGAACTCTTCACGCAGGCGACACCGTCTACCTGACCGGAACCATCTACACCTCCCGCGATGCCGGACACAAGAGAATGTGCGAAGCACTTGCACGCGGCGAGGAACTCCCTTTTGGCCCGAAAGATGCAACCATCTACTATGTAGGCCCGACCCCTGCAAAGCCAGGTCAGGTCATCGGTTCCGCAGGCCCGACCACCAGCGGAAGAATGGATGCCTACGCACCGACCATGATGTCCGTAGGCGCACGTGGAATGATCGGCAAGGGCGCCCGCCTTCCGGAAGTCGTAGAAGCCATGAAGAAATACAGCGGCGTTTACTTCGGAGCGATCGGCGGAGCCGGAGCCCTTCTCGCCAAATGCATCAAGAGTGCAGAACTGGTTGCCTACGAAGATCTCCAGTCCGAAGCACTCCGCAGACTTTATGTAGAAGAAATGCCCCTCGTCGTGATCATCGACAGCGAAGGCAACAACCTCTACGAAGAAGGCAGAGCAGAATACCTCAAAAACCGTAAATAAAATAGTTTCCTCCTGCATATATTGTAACGATACATGGGACTGTTACAATATATGCAGGGGGATTTTTTATGGAAAATTTTCAGATTTACCGGGATATTCAGGCGCGGACCGGTGGTGATATATACATAGGCGTTGTCGGACCTGTACGGACAGGAAAATCAACGTTCATCCGAAGATTTATGGAACTTGTGGCACTTCCCGCCATGGAACCGGGGCAGCAGGCCGAAGTCCGCGACCAGCTTCCCTTGAGCGGTTCAGGGAAACTCATTACTACCGTAGAGCCTAAATTTATCCCAAAAGAAGCGATTCCCGTGACACTCGGCGAAGACCAGAAAGTTCAGATCAAACTGATCGACTGTGTCGGTTTTCTTGTCAAAGACGCCTCCGGCCACATCGAAGACGGAAGAGAGCGGATGGTCAAAACTCCATGGTTCGAAAAAGCCATCCCCTTCCACGAAGCCGCCCAGGTTGGCACCCGCAAAGTTATCCAGGAACACGCAACGATCGGCCTCGTAGTCACCACCGACGGCAGTTTCGGTGAGCTTCCGAGAGAAAATTTCATCGAAGCCGAAGAACTCACGGTCAAAGAATTAAAAAAACAGGGCAAACCATTTCTGATCCTTGTCAACTCCCAGACACCATATAAAGAAGAAACCCAGAAACTCTGTCGGGAGCTGCGGGACAAATACGGCGTGACCACGATCTCCGCCAACTGTGAACAGCTCCGCAAAGAAGACATCATAAAGATCCTGGAAAATGTCCTCTACGAATTCCCGGTCAGTGAGATCCAGTTCTACATTCCGAAATGGGTCGAAATGCTTTCACCACAGCACGAACTGAAAGCCCAGATCCTCACACAGATCCGCGAATACATGCAGAATCTGACGCACATCCGCGACATCACCAAGGACTCCGTTCAGCTCACAGGACCCTATATTCAGGAGACACTTCTCGATCAGGTCGATCTTTCCACCGGGATCGTCCGCATCCGTATCCAGGTCAAAGACGAATTTTATTACAAGATCTTAAGCGAAATGAGCGGCATCACTATGGAAAGTGAATACGACCTGATCCACACCATGAAAGAACTGGCAGCCATGAAAGAGCAGTACGTCAAAGTCCAGGCAGCCCTCGAAGCCGTCCGCTCGACCGGCTACGGCGTCGTCGTCCCGGAACTCTCCGAGATCCAGATCGAAGACCCGACCGTCATCCGCCAGGGTAACAAATTCGGCGTAAAGATCCGCTCCAAGAGCCCGTCCATCCACATGATCAAGGCAAACATCGAAACCGAGATCGCCCCGATCGTAGGCACCGAGCAGCAGGCCAACGACCTCATCCAGTACATCGGCGAGAGCAGCCAGCGCGGCGAAAGCATCTGGGAAACCAACATCTTCGGCAAATCCATCGAACAGCTCGTCCAGGACGGCATCCGCACCAAAATCTCCGCCATCGGCGAAGAAAGCCAAACCAAACTCCAGGACACCATGCAAAAGATCGTCAACGACAGCAAGGGCGGGATGGTGTGTATTATTATCTAAACAAAACATAAAATTGTGTTGCTTTACGGACGAAAGGTTTCATGGTATCATGTCTATATAGGTAAAACTTATTATAGAGAATGATATCGTGAAGCCTTTTTATGATAACAAAATGATTCAGGAAGGGAATAAATCAATGGAATTTTCAGTCAGAGGAATTGGAATAATAAAAGAAGCGGATATTAAAATTGATGGTTTGACTGTGATCGCAGGAAGCAATAATTCTGGTAAGACAACAGTCGGAAGAGCGTTGTATTCTATTGTCAATGCGGTAGAAAATTTGGAAGAAAAGCAGGATATGGATCAGGCAGTAGCAATTGTTGATAGAATTTTGAGAATATTAAATCTGTATCGGAGCCTGTTAAATGAATATGAATATATCATGCGAGATTCTGCAGAAGAAAGAAATAGTTTTATAATTTCTATTTTGAATTTGAACCATATGCCTGTAAGAGAAAAATCTGATTATTATATTATGGTACTTCATCAGCTTTGTGAAGCAATCAGAGAGGATACTTTACTGGATTATCTGATAGGAGATATGAAAAAAGCTTCTTCAGAATTTTACGAAGAAGATGAGGCAGCATTTTGTGCTGAATGGGAAAAAATAAAACCAAAAGCATTAGCAGAATGCCAGAAAGCGCGCGATTTTGTAAACTCATTTCACGATCAAAAGAGAAAAGATTTTGCATGCAAAATAGCCGAAAGAACTTTACAGGTAGAATTTATGAACCAGGTACAGTCAATCGGCCAATCTGACAATGAACAGTATTCAATCATAAAACTCAAAGATCAGGAGGAAAATTTATTTGAACTTTATATTTCTGATGACAATATAGACTTAGAAAAATCAGAATTTCAGGATGGATATTTTGATAGTGTTTATTTTATCGATGATCCTTATGTTATTGAAGATCCTCGCGTATATCGATTTATAGCGCCAAGAAAGAGAACAGACAGTTATGTACAATCAAGGATTGTTAATCATCGAGAAGATATGCGGCGCTTAATGAGAAAGCCCGAAGAGGATAAAAAAATCAGTGAAACTTTATACCAGGAAAAACAACTGGAAAATGTAATGAAACAAATCAATGAGATTGTACCGGGTATGGTTTCCGGAGGCACCTATTATACACCAGAAATGAAAATAAAAGTCGGAAATCTGGCAACAGGCTTTAAGATTTTTTCAATCATCAAGAAAATCCTCACAGAAAACGACCTCTCAGATAAAACACTCCTGATCCTGGACGAGCCAGAATCACATCTTCATCCAGAATGGATCAACCGCCTGGCAGAAGTTATCGTACTTTTGGTAAAAGAGTGCAATATCACAGTTCTTCTTACAACACACAGCCCAAATTTCCTGCTGGCAGTTGATGCCTTAATGCGAAAATATGACATTCGCGATAAATGTCACTTCTACCAGACAGAACAGGAAGAAGATCACAGAGTAAAATACATCGAAAGAACAGACAGCCTAGATGATGTTTACGCTGACTTTGCCGCATCCTTTGCAAAAATGAGCGCAATAAGGAAAAAATACATGAATCTGGAGGAGTAGAATGGGAACATCAGAATTAAAATCAAATCTTTTCTAAAAAACAGCAGAAAGCAGATGGACACTGGAATATCATCTGCTGCCAGAAGCATATAAAAACACGACACACCCTGATTTACAGATCTTCTATATCATTGTCACCGACAAAGTAAAAGAAAATCCCATAGACGCCATGGGTCAGATCATGGACGATCTGGCAAACATACATAATGAAGATAACTTCTACGAGAGAATGGAACAATCAGTAAAACACTTATACTGCGAAAGCCGATTCGGAAAGAGGGCTTTTTACGATAAAGTAGAAGTTTACTCTGTGCAGGATTTTGAGACTTTCTTTTTGAACTAAATGAAGAAAAATTGTAATATAAGCAAAGGATACTCTTTCTAAAGCAGGAAAATACTTGCTTTAGGAAGAGTATTCTTTTATAATAGTTAAGAACAATATGTTCCTAATGCAGTAAATAATATTACACAGCTAAAGGAGAGATTTTATGGACAGGCAATGGATTTGCATAAGAGGAAGAAAACTTTTAACAACAGAATTTATACATATCCTTGACAGCTATAGATGTAGCTTTGCATTGAGGATGCGGGATGATCAGGTTTGCAAACAGTACAATGCTATGATCTGTGTACTCCAGGAACTTACATCCGATTACATGGAGGGCAAAAATCATATCGGGGATCAACTATCGGACTTTTTTAAACGATGTCATATGGAACTTCCATCAGAAAGAAAACTACCGGAAGCTCTGGAAGAACTCTTTGAACAGATGGAATTTAAGCTAAATATCGATTTTACAGAAATACTGGATTGGTGTGTACTTTGCACAAATGAAGCATACACACATATGCAGAAAGCGCAGCAGCAGGAAGAACAAAGAATTTTACTGATAAAATCTTTGATGGAAGAGAATAAACTTAATGAAAACAATGACAAGAAACCAGAAAATCAGATCAGAAAATTACTTTTATTACAACAGGCAAAAATAAAGTCTAACCAATACAAAATGGATAAAAACGAAATAAACATAACCAGAGCCTGGTGCGACCTGCTTGTTTCATCTATTTTTTCAGAAGAGATTTCCTATGGACTGATGTTACGACTGGTCGAAAATGAGATACTGACAGAATCCGAGATAACTAAACTGCTGGAAGATAAATACAATATAGAGAAAGATTATGAATGGTATTCAGAAGATTTTTTCGGATCTGGGTTAGACGAGCCAACAGATATAAGGATAGAGGATGTTCTGAAATTATGTACAGGAAGAATAGAAAAGGCCATTGGAACTAAGATATAGGATATCACACCCTTTCAGCACTTAATTGTCTGCATTTTGTAAAGAGCGAGGTAATATATGACAGAAAAAGAACGAAATGATTATTTCTATGTATGTGCATTAATCGAGTATATTGCACGAGAAACGAAAAACCATCGAGGTGACATCGTAAATGCAATTGGCAAGTCCGGAATAGAGAAGCTCTTATACGATGCAGAAGTAAATCACTGCCTCAGCTTCGAGCAGGTCAGCGATGAAGTGATTCAGTATTACAAAATAACTCTAGGAGAATTTGATACCATCTCAAATTGCCAATATTCAGTACCAAGTTTTCTGGACATAGGCAAACTTTACAGTATTATGATAGAAGATTGCGCCAAACCAGGAGATGAGCTGGCAGAGTTAATAAAAATTTTTTCCTCCTTCATCAGTGATGAGATATCGAACTTCGATTCAGACGTATATTACCAGAACCCTGATTATCTGGAATGCTCCTATCAGGAAGGAAAACTGTTGGAATAAAATGTTCAAACAGGTATGGAAACTTCAATCTGTCTCTTATACACATCTCCGAGCCCACGAGACCGGAGCCTATCTCG
>ERZ1027228.1211-NODE-1211-length-9616-cov-13.805773_pt1 | contig 9616 bp, 3 predicted proteins | sample MGYA00519266_ERZ1027228 | MGnify/ENA primary metagenome ERZ1027228 (study PRJEB26926, sample SAMN06164465) | human gut metagenome | biome: ENVO:00009003; feature: ENVO:2100002; material: ENVO:00002003 | host: Homo sapiens | place: USA | collected 2012 ...
CCCACGGGCCTTCCGGCGTCCCGAAACTCCCGGCCGATGGAGGAATCATCCCGCCACCAGGCCTCCCGGCGGAACAAAACACCCAGTGGGTGGAGGAATCCTTCCGCCCACGGGCCTTCCGGCGTCCCGAAACTCCCGGCCGATGGAGGAATCATCCCGCCGGCAGTCCTTCCGGCGTCCAAAAACCTCCAATGGGCGGAGGAAACACCCGTGTGCGGGAATAAGAAAAGGGGTTCCCGGAGCGTCACGCCCGGGGATCCCCCGGAAACCAAAAGACAAACAAGAAAAGGGGGTTCCCGGAGCGTCACGCTCGACGGGAACCCCGACGTTGAATGCGGCGGCGTGCTACTCTCCCACACCCTCTCGAGTGCAGTACCATCGCCGCGACCAGGCCTTAGCTTCCGGGTTCGGAAAGGGACCGGGCGTCTCACCTGGGCCATGACCACCGCAAAACCAATACAACGGCCAACCACAAGGATCGGCCGGCAGAACCGGAACCACGCCACGATTCCGATCGTGGCGGTCCGGGAACCGGACAACGGACGCGAGCAACCAAACGCTTCACCGGTATCGTTTCCGTGACCACAAGAAACAGCATTCCTTGCCATCCAACGAAAGAAACCACCACAGGACGAGACCCAACCCCACAGGGATTGGAAAGATGTGCCGCGTTCGCCCGTTAGTACCGGTCGGCTCCACCCCTCGCGGGGCTTCCACCTCCGGCCTATCGAACACGTGTTCCACATGCGGGCTACAGGCACCGAAGTGCCAAGGAATCCTAATCTTGGAGCAGGCTTCCCGCTTAGATGCTTTCAGCGGTTATCCCTCCCGAACGTAGCCAACCGGCCATGCCGCTGGCGCGACAACCGGCATACCAGAGGTCCGTCCACCCAGGTCCTCTCGTACTATGGGCAGGCCTCCTCAGGATTCCAACGAGCGCAGAGGATAGAGACCAAACTGTCTCACGACGTTCTGAACCCAGCTCGCGTGCCGCTTTAATCGGCGAACAGCCGAACCCTTGGGACCTGCTCCAGCCCCAGGATGCGACGAGCCGACATCGAGGTGCCAAACCATCCCGTCGATATGGACTCTTGGGAATGATCAGCCTGTTATCCCCGGGGTACCTTTTATCCGTTGAGCGATGCCGCGCCCGTGCGCCGGCACCGGATCACTATCTCCGACTTTCGTCCCTGCCCGAACCGTCGTTCTCGCAGTCAAGCCCGCTTGTGCGATTACACTCGAAACCCGATTGCCAACCGGGCTGAGCGGACCTTTGAGCGCCTCCGTTACTCTTTGGGAGGCAACCGCCCCAGTTAAACTACCCGCCAGGCACTGTCCCTGAACAGGATGACTGTTCGAGGTTAGACGTCAAACGAGAACAGAGCGGTATTTCACCTTGCGGCTCCACACGGGCTGGCGCCCATGCTTCGAAGCCTCCCGCCTATGCTACACAATCCGCGCCTAACGCCAATACCAAGGTATAGTAAAGGTCCCGGGGTCTTTTCGTCCTTCTGCGCTTAACGAGCATCTTTACTCGTACTGCAATTTCGCCGAGCTCCTGGTCGAGACAGTGGGGAAGTCGTTACGCCATTCGTGCAGGTCGGAACTTACCCGACAAGGAATTTCGCTACCTTAGGATGGTTATAGTTACCACCGCCGTTTACCGGGGCTTGAATTCACCGCTTCACCCAAAAAGGGGCTGACGGATCCTCTTAACCTTCCGGCACCGGGCAGGCGTCAGTGCATATACAGCGGCTTGCGCCTTCGCATGCACCTGTGTTTTTGGTAAACAGTCGCTACCCCCTGGTCTGTGCCACCCCCCAACGCTCCGAGGGCAAGCCTCTTCACGCCCGGGGGTCTCCCTTATACCGAAGGCACGGGAGTGATTTGCCGAGTTCCTTGACCAGGATTCGCTCGATCGCCTTGGTATTCTCTACCTGACCACCAGTGTCGGTTTGGGGTACGGGCGGCGACGCCCCTCGCGCCGAGGCTTTTCTCGACGGCCTGGACCACCGGATATCGCGTCCAAAGGACGCCCATCATCACACCTCACCCTATGCGTCCCACGGATTTGCCTATGGGACGGGCTGCGTGCTTGACCACGGAAAACCACCTCCGCGGCCGGCTCCCATTCCGTGTCACCCCTGTGCGCTAGCCTACCGGGACTACGCTCCCAACGACCGCGGACCCCGAACCCCGAAGGGAACGACGCCACGCGACCGGAGGTTAGTACTCATCCGTTCGGCTCTTACGGTACGCCGCCGGTACGGGAATATCCACCCGTTCATCCATTCGACTACGCCTGTCGGCCTCGCCTTAGGACCCGACTCACCCGGGGACGACGAACGTGGCCCCGGAACCCTTGGTCATCCAGCGGACGGGATCCTCACCCGTCTCTCGCTACTCATGTCTGCATTCTCACTCCCGCGCGGTCCACGGCACGGTTCCCCGGCCGCTTCGCCCCACGCGGGACGCTCTCCTACCCAACAGCAAAAACTGTTGCCGCGTCTTCGGTGGTGTGCTTGAGCCCCGCTACATTGTCGGCGCGGAACCACTAGACCAGTGAGCTGTTACGCACTCTTTCAAGGATGGCTGCTTCTGAGCCAACCTCCTGGCTGTCTATGCGACTCCACATCCTTTCCCACTTAGCACACGCTTCGGGACCTTAGACGACGATCTGGGCTGTCTCCCTCTCGACGACGGAGCTTATCCCCCGCCGACTCACTGCCGGAATACACATCCACGGTATTCGGAGTTTGGCTGCTATTGGTACCCGACACGGGCCCGCAAGCATCCAGTAGCTCTACCCCCGCGATGCAATCAACCGACGCTGCACCTAAATGCATTTCGGAGAGAACCAGCTATCACGGAATTTGATTGGCCTTTCACCCCTAGCCCCAGGTCATCCCCCCGGTTTTCAACCCAGGTGGGTTCGGTCCTCCACGCGGTCTTACCCGCGCTTCAACCTGCCCAGGGCTAGATCATCCCGCTTCGGGTCCAGGGCGCGCGACTCAAAACGCCTTTTGAGACTCGCCTTCGCTACGGCTCCCCCACGACGGGTTAGCCTCGCCACGCACCACTGACTCGCAGACTCATTTTTCGATAGGCACGCCGTCACCCCACTCAACGGAGGCTCCGACGGATTGTAGGCGCACGGTTTCAGGAACTCTTTCACTCCCCTCCCGGGGTGCTTTTCACCTTTCCCTCACGGTACTGGTACGCTATCGGTCAGACAGGTATGCTTAGACTTACCCCACGGTCGGGGCCGATTCACACGGGATTCCACGAGGCCCGCGCTACTTGGGACGCATGATCGGAAGACGGCAAGCTTCCAGGTACGGGGCTGGCACCCTCTGCGGCCAGGCCTTCAAGCCTGTTCCCCTGGCAAGCCGTTTTATGACTCCCGCCCGGTCCGTCGGAACCGGGACACACGCTCCCTCAACACCACGGACGCAACCCCCGACGGGTATCACGCGCCCATGGTTTGGTCTGATCCGCTTTCGCTCGCCACTACTCACGGAGTATCCCTTCCTGCAGGTACTGAGATGTTTCACTTCCCTGCGTACCCCCGGAACCCAAAGGTCCCGTGCCGGCCCATGACGGCCGGCGGGTTGCCCCATTCGGAAATCCTCGGATCGAAGCCATGTTGGAGGCTCCCCGAGGCTTATCGCATCCTCAAACGTCCTTCATCGGTACTGTCTGCCAAGGCATCCACCATACGCCCTTCAGGGCGGCACACGCCCCGAAAAACCCTAATGATAGCTTCAAACGCCAGACGACAAATCATCACACTGTAAAAAATGATCACAAAACGATCGATCTCGAAACCAGACTCCAAAACAGAGCCTGGCGAAATCGCGATAAAGCAAACGATGACATCACATCATCGCATTGCTCGCGTCCACTATCCAGTTCTCAAACCACCACGCGCCCCGACCGGACCCGACCCGCGGCCCGCAAGGCCGACGGCGTCCCGCCAGGGGCATCCGGAAAACCGCACGCACCCAAAACGGATGCGGGTGGCGGTCCGGGAACCCAAAAGCATACCCATACCACTGCCCGCAAGGCCCCAAGGGAACCCGCGAAGCCAACGATCTCTTCCACACCAGCACGCCCACACGAACCCGGGAACCATCCCCGGCGCATGGGCCACACGACGGACGCCGGACCGGCGTCCTCAAAAAAACTCCGTAGAAAGGAGGTGATCCAGCCGCACCTTCCGGTACGGCTACCTTGTTACGACTTAGTCCCAATCACGAGTCTCACCTTAGACGGCTCCATCCACAAAGGGTTAGGCCACCGGCTTCGGGTGCTACCCACTTTCATGACTTGACGGGCGGTGTGTACAAGGCCCGGGAACGCATTCACCGCGGCGTTGCTGATCCGCGATTACTAGCGACTCCGCCTTCATGGAGTCGGGTTGCAGACTCCAATCCGAACTGAGACCGGTTTTCAGGGATCCGCTCCACGTCGCCGTGTCGCATCCCGTTGTACCGGCCATTGTAGCATGCGTGAAGCCCTGGACGTAAGGGGCATGATGATCTGACGTCATCCCCACCTTCCTCCGAGTTGACCCCGGCGGTCCCCCGTGAGTTCCCACCATGACGTGCTGGCAACACAGGGCGAGGGTTGCGCTCGTTGCGGGACTTAACCCAACATCTCACGACACGAGCTGACGACGACCATGCACCACCTGTGAACCCGCCCCGAAGGGAGGCCATATCTCTACGGCTGTCGGGAACATGTCAAGCCCAGGTAAGGTTCTTCGCGTTGCATCGAATTAATCCGCATGCTCCGCCGCTTGTGCGGGCCCCCGTCAATTTCTTTGAGTTTTAGCCTTGCGGCCGTACTCCCCAGGCGGGATGCTTAACGCGTTAGCTCCGACACGGAACCCGTGGAACGGGCCCCACATCCAGCATCCACCGTTTACGGCGTGGACTACCAGGGTATCTAATCCTGTTCGCTCCCCACGCTTTCGCTCCTCAGCGTCAGTAACGGCCCAGAGACCTGCCTTCGCCATTGGTGTTCTTCCCGATATCTACACATTCCACCGTTACACCGGGAATTCCAGTCTCCCCTACCGCACTCCAGCCCGCCCGTACCCGGCGCAGATCCACCGTTAAGCGATGGACTTTCACACCGGACGCGACGAACCGCCTACGAGCCCTTTACGCCCAATAATTCCGGATAACGCTTGCACCCTACGTATTACCGCGGCTGCTGGCACGTAGTTAGCCGGTGCTTATTCGAAAGGTACACTCACCCGAAGGCTTGCTCCCGATCAAAAGCGGTTTACAACCCGAAGGCCGTCATCCCGCACGCGGCGTCGCTGCATCAGGCTTGCGCCCATTGTGCAATATTCCCCACTGCTGCCTCCCGTAGGAGTCTGGGCCGTATCTCAGTCCCAATGTGGCCGGTCGCCCTCTCAGGCCGGCTACCCGTCGTAGGCTCGGTGGGCCGTTACCCCGCCGACTACCTGATAGGACGCGACCCCATCCCATACCGATGAAATCTTTCCCGACACCCCATGCGAGGAGTCGGAGCATCCGGCATTACCACCCGTTTCCAGGAGCTATTCCGGTGTATGGGGCAGGTCGGTCACGCATTACTCACCCGTTCGCCACTCTCACCACCAAGCAAAGCCTGATGGATCCCGTTCGACTTGCATGTGTTAAGCACGCCGCCAGCGTTCATCCTGAGCCAGAATCGAACCCTCCACAAAAAACCTCGTGGAAAGACATCGAATAGATGACTCTCAAAAAATAAGAAAATTGACATCCGTTTATAAGGAAAACGGACTGTCCGCAAAACCCCGTCCCGTTTGACCGGCCTCCCGGCACCCACACGCGAAAAGCACGCGCGGGCCGTAAGACGGACTGGCAATCATTGACTATAAAGAAGTAGTACAAATACGCTCTTGAGTTCTCAAACCACCACCACTCACCCGCCTCGAGGCACCCCAACCGGGGAACCACTCGCCGAGCGGCAGCAAGAGATAAACCTACAGCACAATCCCATTCCACGCAACCCGACCCCTCACGAACGACCCGTAAACCATTGCAAAACAACACATCCACCGGCGTGTCGAAATTCCGTCCAACTGAATCGTCTTTCTCCTTTTCACAGAAACCAGCCTATCCTTCCGGAAAACATGTTCGTCGTATGAGTCGCCTTATCAGGAATTGACGGAACGATACGTTGAGGGGATTCTGTTATCCTGTGGGGCGCAGCGGAGCAAAATGACCTGCCAAGACGGGATGGTCCCTTTCATGAACAGGCTTTTGACTCAAAGAATATTCCGCAGTGATACCGTGAAGGGAGGGAACGGCATGGAAGCGCAGCTTATGAGGCTACAGGACCTGAGACTCGAAGAAGGAATGTCTCTAGAACAGCTGGCCGAGCTCTCCGGCGTGGATCATGATCGTCTCGCCATGTTCGAAAACAATCCGGAAACCGTACGCAATATGCATTTGGACACCGCTTGCCAAATTGCCAAAGCATTGCACTGCAACGTGTTGGAGCTCCATCCCGACGAAGGTTGGAGAGGTGGAATCCACTGCGCTGAATCCGGTCTAAGAGACATTCGTCGGACTCGCGGCTATACGCAAAGCGAGTTGTCAGAGATGACAGGGATTCCCCAGCCGAACATCTCTTGGTTTGAGACAGGCTATCGCTCAACCTCAGGCATGCGGCTGGATACAGCCAGGCGTCTGTCGGAAGCGCTTCAATGCGATCCAACAGATTTCCTAAAAGAAGCGTATCGCCGATATGAATTTAAGTGTTGTATCTGATTTAGATACAACACTTAAATTTCATCGGACGCCATACTTCGACAAACGAATGCATCCCGCGCACCTCCCATCTCACCAAAAGGATTAGGCAAGAGAGAAGCCCTTCAATCATTGACTTCACAAACGATAGCGTCCGAAATCTTGCGCACTTTCGGACGTTATCTGGCGCGGAGGACGCATTTGCGCAGTTCGGAAGCGATGAGCACGATCATGGCAAGGCCGAGGCATTCGACCCATGCGCCGACGCTGAGCGGTACCGTACCGAAAGCGGTGTTGAGGAACGGAATGTAAATCACCGCCAGCTGCAATACCATGCTCAGCGCGATCGCGCCCCATAGCCACTTGTTGGAGAACAGTCCGACGAACGCTGACTGCAAGTGCGAGCGCGAGGCAAGCGCGTTCAGCATTTGAGCGAACACGAGAATCGTGAAGCCCATGGTGCGCGCTTCAGTCATTTGCGCGTCGTGGCCGATCGCATCGACGGAGCGGTCGGTGAACAGGCCTCCGGCCAAATGCATGTCCATGCCGATCAGGGTGACGGCCGCCATAATCACACCGATGAAAATGATGTCGCCCCACATTTCGGCGTCAATCACGCGATCGGTGAGTTTGCGCGGCTTGCGCGCCATCACATCGTCGGTGGACGGGTCGACGCCCATGGCGAGCGCGGGTGCCGCGTCGGTGAGCAGGTTGATCCACAGCAGCTGCGTGGCAAGCAACGGCACGGTCACGCCTTGGCTGCCGGGCTGGGTGATGCCGAGGAATCCGGCGAGCATCACCCCGCCGAACACGGTGAACACTTCGCCCACATTGGAGCTCAGCAGGTAGCGCAGGAACTTGCGGATGTTGTCGAAAATGCCGCGTCCTTCACGCACGGCTGCGACGATGGTGCTGAAGTTGTCGTCGGCGAGGATCATTTTCGCGCTCTGCTTGGTCACTTCAGTGCCGGTAATGCCCATGGCGACGCCAATATCGGCGGTTTTGACTGCGGGAGCGTCGTTCACGCCGTCACCGGTCATGGCCACGATATTGCCTTGCCGTTGCAAGGATTCAACGATCTTCAGCTTGTGTTCCGGCGCGACTCGCGCGTAGACGGACACTCCGCTGGTCACCTTGTCGAATGCCGCTTCGTCGGGCAGTTCGTCGAGTTGGCTGCCGGTCATGGCCGTGCCGCCCTTGTCGATAATGCCCAGATCGGTGGCGATGCGCGCCGCGGTCAGCGGGTGATCGCCGGTAATCATTACCGTACGAATGCCGGCGCGATGCGCTTCGGCAACCGAATCACGCACTTCCGTGCGCGGCGGATCGATGATGCCAATCATGCCGACCCAAATCAAATCGTTCTCAAGCACATCGCTTTGTTCCGCAATATCGGCAACATGACCTGCGGAATTCAGCATGATTCCCGGCACTTGCGCAAGAGAAGCGGTACCGAGCGGACGATAAGCCTGACCCAACGTGCGGTATGCGTCGGAGGAAAGCTGTTCGACAGTCGCAAGAATCTGCTGACGATCACCTTCCGTAAGTGGGCGAACGGCACCGCCGACCGCAATCCTGCTGCAATATCCAAGAAGTACATCGGGGGCACCCTTGGAGAAGACGGTCAGACGGCCGGCGTCAGCGTTGTCTTGCGCCACGATGGACATGCGCTTACGTTCGGAAGTAAACGGGATTTCGCCAACGCGCTCGTAGTTGGCGTACTTGCGATCCGCCTTCACTTTTCGTGCTGCGACGATGAGTGAGACTTCGGTCGGGTCGCCGACCGCCTCCCACGTTACGTTTTCCGCATTTCCGGCAGAAGCAGCAGATTCGCGCAGTTCGCCGTCGTTCGCCAACGCGCCCACGGCAAGGGTCGCAACGGCTTCCGATTCGATGATCCCGCGTATTTGCGCATGTTCCATGGTCTGTGGATCGACCACCATGCGGCCTTCCGGCGCATAGCCGGTGCCAGTAAGCTGCACTTCGCCGCTCGGAGTGACCACGCGCTCCACGGTCATCTCATTGCGGGTGAGCGTGCCGGTCTTATCGGAGCAGATCACCGACGCGGATCCGAGCGTTTCCACCGAATGCAGCTTCTTGACGATCGCATTGTGCATGGCCATGCGCTGCACGCCGAGCGCGAGCACCACCGTAAGAATTGCAGCCAAACCTTCCGGCACGGCCGCGACCGCCAGCGAGACGGCCAACAGTAGCGAATCGATCACATCGTGAACGTCTTGGAAGCCTTCGGTAAGCGCGAGCGCGACCAGCACCACGACCGCGATGATGCATACCGCGCTGCCGAGGATTTTGGAAACGTAGTTCATTTCCTTTTGCAGAGGGGTTTCGTCGTCTTCCGTGGCTTGCAGCAGATCGGCGATTTTACCGACCTGCGTGCCCATGCCGGTGCTGGTTACGATGGCGCGGCCGGTGCCTTGCGTTACGGACGTGCCGTTGAACACCATGTTGGCGCGGTCGCCGAGGGCCTTCGCCTGTGCGAGGGTGTCGGTCTTTTTGCCGACGGGCACGCTTTCGCCGGTGAGGCTGGCTTCCGCGATTCGTAGGCTGGCGGCGGCGAAGAGGCGTCCGTCCGCGGAAACGGAGTCGCCTTCGCCGAGCACGATGATGTCGCCGGGCACCACGTCAACCGTGTTGATGCGTTCGATTTTGCCGTCACGCAGCACGTTGGTTTGCGGCGCGGTCATGCTGGAGAGCGCTTCGACGGCGGCTTCCGCCTTCGATTCCTGGATGTAGCCGAGCACCGCGTTGACGATGAGGATCAGCACGATGACGATGGCGTCGAACGGCAATGCTTCGCCGCCTTCCGCACCCGGTACGGCGTTGGC
>ERZ1027228.1212-NODE-1212-length-9610-cov-17.989639_pt1 | contig 9610 bp, 3 predicted proteins | sample MGYA00519266_ERZ1027228 | MGnify/ENA primary metagenome ERZ1027228 (study PRJEB26926, sample SAMN06164465) | human gut metagenome | biome: ENVO:00009003; feature: ENVO:2100002; material: ENVO:00002003 | host: Homo sapiens | place: USA | collected 2012 ...
CACCCTTTGTCTCATCCCCCTCATCATTTACAGCAAATTCAATAACTACTATATCAGGCTGCTGTCCGTCTCTTAGTACATCCCTGTCAAATCTGATCATTCCCAGCTCCGATGGTGTGCCACCCACACCGGCTTTTATGAATTTCACATTATTCTTTGCAGAAAAACGCCTCTGGAAAAGCTGATAGGATTTGTATGCGTAGCACTCTGTATTTATAGGTGTCGCACCTGCTCCCTGTGTGATAGATCCACCGATGTATGCAAGTGTTACCTCTTTTCCGGCTCTTGTCTTTTCGATGGCTTTTCTTATGCGGTATACATTTCCCATATTCATAAGCGAATGGCTTACCATGCTGCAGTATTCATCAGAGTTCATATCCACCTCTGTTTCCTCAATATCTGCCGGAGCCTCATAGCCGTCATTCAGATACAGCCTGACACTCGCTTTTCCCATGATATCCGGTGTATTAAATATGAACTTTATCTGTCCCGGTATATCATCATCCGGTGTCCACTTATAATCTGACAGGTATATCTTTCTCTCCATTCCATCGCCTGTCAGCTTTACCTTAAGATTAGTACCGCCTCCGTACAGGTCCTGCTTTCCGTACATCTGAAACACAAATTCGATCTGTTCGTTTTGATTATCTGTTTCCACAGATACACCTATGCTGTGTACAAGCCTGCCAAAACCTTCCACCGTCTCTAACAGCCCCAGTTCCTCTTTATTTTCTATATTTCCGGCTATCTGTGCACTGTTTATCAGTCTTCCGTCGCTTTCATATATAAAATGTATAATGCTTCCATCTTCCTGTACTGAGCCGTATATATCCTTATCCTTCATGATGTAGAAATACGGTCTTTTTCTTTCGGGATCCTTTGGTGCTTTTGGCCCTGCCATCTTTCTGCCTCCTTGTTGTGTCGATTTTATCAGCTATAATGACTATATGATACAAAAACTCCCGGTGCTTTGCACCGGGAGAAATTATAGATATTTGTCCTGTCTTTTATAGTTTATGACTGCTTTCTGCTTCTTCTTAATCTTGAAGCCCCTGCCATCGAAACTCCTGCAAGAAACAACACGATAAATGCTGCCGTTGCTGATTGATCTGATGTCTTTGCAGCTTTCTTTGCATCAGTTTTTGTTGTAGTCGGCTTTGTAGAAGCCTTAGATGCAATTGAAACAATAGCTGTTGGAGAGAATTTAGTGAATTTAGCCTGAAGCTTTCCATCACTAGATTTTCTGGTCTCTAATACTACCCATTTTCCATCTTGAAAATGAAGTACACTATAATCTGCTGAATAATTTGCATCTAATGTGATCCAAATTGGATTACCATCATAGTTTGCTGGAGCCTTTACATCAAATACATCAATTACACTAATGTCCTTAACGTCATTAACTTTAAGGTCAGCTTTTACTGACTCAAGACTTGCGTCAGCAATATCTGGTTTGTTATTTGTTACTGTGATTCCTGCATTTGCTTTATCAGTTTCAGAAACATTATGACTGATTGTAGCTCCTTCTGCTGTCTGTTTTACATCAGATTTTGTGCTGCCTGTTGCCGGTGTTGGTGCTGGTGTTGGGTCCGGTGTTGGGTCCGGTGTTGGTGCTGGTGTTGGGTCCGGTGTTGGTGCTGGTGTTGGGTCTGGTGTTGGTGCTGGTGTTGGGTCCGGTGTTGGCTCTGGCTCCGGTGTTGGCTCTGCTGTAAGCTCTATTGTTCCGTATACCGATGATTTAGACCAGCCCATGCCTGTTTCATCATTCCAACTTAAGGTTCCGATTCTTGTTCCTGAAGCATCAGCATCATTTATCTGGAACTCAAGACCAATCCTGTCACCCTTTTTTGGCTGTATGTCTGTCCACTTGAAGGCTGCCTCAATCACATATCCATCCCCAGTCACTTTTGCGACAGATTGTACATTATCTTCTAGACATTTCTTTCCATTGAAAGAATGCTCATTCTCATAATTGATCCTGTACTGCTTATCATCGTCATCATATGACTCTGTCTTGGCATTATTCTCATCGATAAATACCTCGAGTGAATCCTGCTGATATGCCTCTCCACCGTCTTTATTAAGCACCGGATCTTTAACTGTTGCATATACATAAAGGTTTTCGTCATCCCACAACACCTTGGCATCTGCTGTTACCTTAGCTCCAAGGTTTATTGTAAGAGGAATAGCCACAGCCTTATCCCATTCGCTGTCGGCTTCTCCGTCAATCTTTACCGTTGCTTTTGTTGCTTTTTCAATGCCCGGCTTGAGAGTAGCCTTTGCATAATATTTGCTGCTTGTCTCCTGCATTTCTTTAAGGTCATTGAAGCTTACAGCTTTATCGTTATTCATAACTTTTACATCCATGCCGATAGTCTTTGCAACTTTTAAATCAGTCATAGGTACTTTGATGGTCGCACGGTATCCACCATCAACAGCCTGTGCCTCAGAACGCTTAACTGTCTTCTTTACCGGTGTCACATCTCCTGCTGAGTTTGTCTCATCCACATATACTGTAACTTCATCCGTATCATTTATTGTGGCATCCTTTACGCTTACAAGTACATTTAATCCATCCTTATCCCATGTTGGAATAAAAGCTGCCTGTGTATCATCATCCGAAAAACTGTATTCTGTTCCGGACATTGTATCACCTTTCTGCTCAGCTACAACGATATCCTGTATTAACGGCTCAAGCTTTGTAGCATCTACATAAGCCCAGTATGCAGGCTTTGCCTTGTATTTTCCATCAAAAAGCAGTGGGCACTGCTTTGATCCGTCAGCTCCGCCACCAACATTTGACTGTGAATGAAGCCATGAATTTGGCTCAATAACTCCCCACACAGTGATTCCTGCTACATTTGTACCGTTTTTCTTTAAGTCCTTTGCAGCATCAAAAAGCTGTTTGTGACAGTATGCCATCTTTGTATACTCGCTCTCTTTTGATGCTGCTCCTGATTTGTAAGCTGCGCTTGCCTGGAAATCCAGCTCTGTAAGCTGAACCTTTCCTGCTGCTTCGGCATATTTTTTTGCTACTGTCTTAAACTGTGCTGCTGAGAAGCTGTCCACACTGTAATGTGCCTGCATACCAAATGCATCAAGTCGTGTTCCCTGTGCTGATTTTACATCACTTATGAGCTTTATGATTCCTTCTGACTTGATATTGTCTGTCTCTCCGAAATCATTGTAGTAAAGTTCTACATCACTAGGCGCATATTTATTCGCATACTTAAATGCATTGATTATGAACTCATTGCTCTGGTATACATGCCACCAGCTCGAATTGTTCCCATGACGTATCTCATCAAGGCTTTCTGCCGGGTTTACCTTATCAGTACGATATGTATTGCCGATAACGGCCTCATTTACTACATCCCAGCCATAGAAAAGTCCGTCGTACTTTTTATTTGCTGCCTCTCCGAAGTAGTGGTCGAATACACTTGAGATATACCACTCAAGTCTGCGGTTCATAGTCGCTTTATCTACATATGGCTTACTGATATCATAGTTCTCATGGAAGAACCATTCCGGAGTCTGTGAATGCCATACGAGCACATGACCTCTTATGCGTATCTTCCTGTCAGGATGTGCCGCATTCCACTCCAAAATCTTATCTACCATCGCATCAGCTCTTGAGAAATCAAGGCTGTCCCCTGCATCATTTACCACCGGTACTTCAAGATCCTGCCCATCAAACTGAACTGTTTTTGTTTTAACCGACTTCTCAAGCTGATAATTAAAAAGTGCATCCGGTTTTAATTCATTTCCAAATGTAACCGCATTAAAATGCTTCTCCACAAGGTCCATGAGCGTATTGTCCTTAATCTCATCTAACATGATACCTGTTCCTGCGATTGCATTTTCTCCAAGAGCATCACTGCTTGTGACAGATTTTTTCCAGTCCTCAATATTCTGCTCTATCTCAGGTGGTGTCTTTGGTGTTGTATCAGTTTCCACTGTCACACTAACGAGGCTGATAGCTGATCCCGAACCGGCATTATCAGTAGTCATAAGACCAACTGCTACCATATCACCTTCACCTGTCGGGCTTATCGAGTATTCATCTGCGCCTGTAAGTTCATACTTCGTATTTGCGCCATCAGCATCTTCATCTCCATTCTTGTAGACCTTTAGTGAAACTGATCCTTTCTGATCCTTCACATTAAAGGTCACAGATTTTACAGTTGACATATCAACAGTCTCCGGCAGTCTCCATTTAACCTGATCGTACTGATTGTTAAATGTCACTTTCCACACACCATCTGTCAGCTCATAGCCGGCATTTCCCCAGTCTACTGTCAATTTATCAGCTGTGTATGTCGTTTTCTTTATATTCTGCTGAACTTCATCAGCGAATACTAACGACTGCGCCTGATACGCAGGTATAAGCTGTGTGACACCTGCGGCAAGCATAGTACTGCATACCGCAATACATGCTCCTTGTTTCAATAGTTTTTTCCTTTTCAACCCCATGTCCTCCTTACATGTGTATTTGTAATTCCAAAAACACTCTACCATAAGAGAGGTTTTAAAATATGGGACAAATTATAGAATATAACAAGTCAAATTATATGTGCGATAAATAAATTCAAATAATAGTAAGTCTGCGGTACCAGATCCATTGTATATAAAAATCAATAAATCCTGTAATTTCCTGAAAGTGCTAACATTGCAAACATGTAAAGGAAATTATCATAGTATCTCCTGTCACCTGTCCTAAGCGGAGTGTTCCAGAACTTTTCAACACACTGCTTTGCATATTTTCCATCTGCTGCGAGTGAAGCTTCTGCATTAACAGCAATGATTGCTACCGGATGAAGTGCCTTCTCATCAAGCGGTGTACCATCTATAAGAAATACACCATCCCAATTGTCCTTCTGATCCTCACAATAAAACTTCTGAAGCCTTTCTGCCGTTTTAATCTGCCACGGATCTGCATCAAACCACAGATGATCCATCGCTATATTGGCGATCGTGCGGTATGCATCACTGTAATACCAGTCATGTCTTCCAAATATTTCCTTATGCCCCGTATGAGGCTTTCCGTCATAATCTGCATATTCTGCGCTAAGTCCTGTCTTTTCATGGCATGCACTGTGCAGATATGCTCTGCTGGCAGCTGCTGCTTCTTTCCAGAATTCTCGGTCCTCCTCATAAGCCCTTTGGGCAAAAAGTTCATAAAAATGCGGCAAATGGTATGAAGGATCACTGAAATCCATATTTGTGACAAACTTTATCAGCTTGTTGGAAGGCTCCCACATTGGCTCTCCGCTGTGTCCCGGCTCACCCTTGTGTACACACTCCCTTAAGATATTTTGTGCCTCTTTGCTGTAGCAGAATATACCATCGCCATCTCCCCATCTTTTAGAGGCGAAAAACAATGCCATTGCAAAATACTCTTCACCATCAGGTGCCGGTCCTTCGGCATTTCGCTTTCCGTTTGTCTGACATGACCACGCAAAATAATTTTTTGCCGGACCATCTTCTATGTACATATATGTGCGCACCCATTTCCACAGTCTGTCAAACTCTGCTTTTTTATCCAGCTGTACACATACCATCATGCCATATGACATTCCCTCGGTTCTCACATCATGATTGCCGGTATCCTCCATATATCCCATATCATCACCGGCTTCATGATAAAAACGTTCATCATCATTCCCATAGAATATCGTGTTAAAAGTATCCTCTACTCTTTTTTGAATTTCTTCTTCCGGATACCCATACTCTTTGAATATATTTCTGTATTTGCCTGTCTTATATGCTCCTGCCATTTTTCTCTCCTTTTTGTCGCTGTTTTACTGTATCCCGCACATTAAATTTACAAATCTGTGTCTGCATGATGTCCAGGATTCATTATCTCCTTTTTTGAACCATTCTATCTGTTCACTGTCCTTAATTCCGTATATGGCTGTTATGTTCCCGATGATATCATCAGATATCGTGCTGTCTGCCATTATTATCATAACTCCTTTTATCCTGCCTTCGCCAGACAGATTATCCATGATATTTGCTATCTTTCCCTGATGTATCCAGCAAAAATTTCTTTCGTCCGCAGCACACTCAAGCACACATACTCTGCCGATGTCACAGTTATCCTCTCCATAACCGGCTGGTGTATAAACATAATTCATACTGACCTGTCCGTCTCCATCACACGAATAATGGATATGTATCTGACCATGATCTGTTTTCTTAAGCTCATGCCAGCTAAAGCTCCTCTCAGGTACCTCAGCAAAGTTTACAGCCCTGTTATATCCGAACCCGACAGGTGCCGCAGGGTTTACTACAGGTGTTCCATTTACCATAAATGTCACATAGTTAAATCCCTCTGCCGGATTGCCTATTGTTTTTTCCCAGTAACCATCATTTTTCTTTGATCTGTAAAGAAGCTCCTCCGTGCCATTTTCAAGAACTACGCTCACGCTTTTTGCATCAGGTGCAAAAAGATTTACTTCAATGCTGTTATCCTCCGTCACACGGATACCATGTATGACATCCGGATATTTGCCAGCCGGTTTTCCATCCTCGTCATTTTCGAACTGTATCTGCCTGTACACCGGATCAAAAAATACCATGCTCTCATCCGCCTGTACCGGTGTGCTAAAATCAATATTCTTTGATCTGACCGGGACAGCTTTATTAATATCATCAAGTTCTGCGTCATCCCATGTAAAAAGCATCTGTGCGAAATCCTTAAAGCTCTTTCTCCATACATGCCATTCATGATAGCCCTCATATACTTTTGGTGTACTGTCTTTCCCCTGCCGTGAAAATTCCTTTACCATCTCATTGATTCCAAGCAGTATCTCTTTTTCTTCATCTCCTGCCGACATAAAGACAGCTTCAAACCGATATGGGCTGTCAATGATTTTTTTCATGAGATGTATTGCAACACCTGAAAATACCCCAACTGCTGAAAAAAGTTCTGGGTGTCTTGCCGCTATATCCGTAGCCTGTGCTGAACCAAGTGAAAGTCCTGCCACAGCACGGTTGTTTCTTCCTTTTTTGACCTTAAAATTTTCCTCTATATAAGGGATTATGCTATTTACAAGCTCACTGTCAAAATCTCCCGGAAAAAATACAGGGTATTCGTTATCCTTAAATGAGTAGCCACTGCTTGCAACTATGATCATCGGCACACATTTTTTGTCTGCTATCAGATTGTCCATGATGAAATTCATCTTACCCTGCCATACCCATCCGGTCTCATTCTCCCCGACACCATGCTGTAAATACAATACAGGATACCTTCCATCTCCGCTCTCATATCCAGGGGGAGTATACACATAGCTCTCCTTTATGTGACCGTTTACCTGTGAGGTATATTTGCACAGACTTACCGTTCCATGCGGCACATCCCTGACAAAATAGAAATCCTCGCCCTCTTCCGGCACTTCAAATGTGTTTATTGCAGCAAAACAGCCATATGATATAGCCGCATGAGGATTTGTTATGCAGACATCATCTACATACCAGAAATAATAATGCATTGCCCAGTGGAAATCTTTAATATTTGCCGAAAATCCACCCTGCATATCAGGCTTTAACTGTATGCGTTCTGAGCTGAAATAGCCTCCCATTCCGGCTACTTCTACTTTATTGGCATTTGGCGCATAGATATAAAAGGTAACGCTTCCATCATCCTCAAGTGTGACCGAGCATCTGTTATTGTCCATTGATGATGGTATCGTGCCTATATACAAAGCACCGTTTTTTAAATCATCCAAAATAATCCCCCCATTCGTTTATTGATATATACAAGTGTAAACGAACAAGGGCTCGTTATTCTATTAATAAATTGCCAAACAGTATTCAAATATTGCTAATTTTCATTTACCTTTTGCTGTAAATAATCAAAATATATCTGTGGATTACAGGCATTGTACTCATCCATATACTGATTCCAGGCAGCATCAAAATCATCTGCCATGATAACCTGCGGCAGCCATATTTTCTTTACTGCCACAATATTATTCTTTACTTTCCCACATTCAGAGGTCGAAGGAATTGAATCTGAATATGAATACATCGGATACCACGAGCCTGGAGCATCATTTTTTCCAAGCAGATCTACATAGTTTTCCACTCCATAGGCTTCAAAACATTCCTGAATATCCACAGGCTGATTTCTGAAAAACTCGTTCTGCTGAAACTCCGTTGAAAACGCATTTATACCATCATCAAGCATTCCCTCCACTCTTGGAAAGTATGAGTACGAACACATATGCGCTGCCTTATATGAGCTGTCACTTTTTTTCTCTGCCTGCTCATTGGTAAGGTAAAACAAACCGTTTTCATCGACTGAATAGTCCTTGCCCTCCTCTCCCCAGAACCTTTCTCTTATGATATCAGATTCCAGGAGATCACTGACAAACTTCATCGCACCTTCGATATCTTTACAGGAAGTGGTAATGGACACTCCTGAAGAATAATCTATTTCTGCCATCCTGTTTGTATGCCATCTGTTGTGAATACCATCATCAATCGTGACAGGAAGAGGGACATAATCACACCCAAGCTGTGCCAGATTCTGTTTTTTGAATACAGGATCTATTACATAATAGAACTGCCACCACTGGTCGACCATCCCAAGCACTGCTCCTGTTGACAGCTTATCCAGATATTGATCATAGGTGGCATTGAACGCCCCGGGATCCATTATTCCCTTATGGAACTCTTCGTTAAGCTTTCCGAAATATCTTTTGGCTGTGTCGGTCACATTGTAATCCATCACTTTTTTAGTTTCCGTGTCTACCATACAGCTTCCATCGTTTGGAAATCCGTCCAGAAACTGCGGCACATTTTCAAGGCAAAAATACCGCCAGTCATCACAAAGCATCGTAAATGGTATATTTTCTGTTCCATCCGGCATTGTTGGATTTGCCTGTACATAGCTTTCTATCAGGTCAAAGTACTGCTCTATCGTTGTAATCTTTGGATATCCAGCCCATTTTAATACTCTTGTCTGAATCCAGAAGGCTTCACCATTATGCAGCATCTCCACATCATCCCCATGTGATATTCCAAACGGTGGAATCCAATATATGTGTCCATCCGGCTGTCTTAACTTTTCCCATTGTTCATCAATGAGATATTCTTTTATGTTCGGATAATCATCCCAGTATTCATCTATTGGAATGAGTGCATCTGCCTCATACAGCGCAGTCTCACCCAATACAAAATCCGGATATTCCCCGGTTGCTATGAGAGAATTTATTGCATCGTCCTTATCCTGTCCAACAAGCCATGTTTCCTCACATTCAGCACCGATCTGCTCTGCTATGAGCTGCTTTATATCATTATCCGGATCTATATTATCTCCTTCTACAGAAAAAAAAGCCGTAAAATGCTTTATTTCTTTTTTATCTGACGCTTTAAAATTAACACCGGCTATAAGTCCGATAAACAATGCCACTGTAACCGCTGCGGAAACCAATCTTTTTTTCATACCATGTTTTCTCCCTATTTTCTTTTGTTCAGTCTCTGCTATAAAATTGCATAATAGTCATTATATCCCATAAAAAATATTTTTACAAATCCTAAAATAAATATTAACTAGGGTATAAAACCTGTCTCTTATACACATCTCCGAGCCCACGAGACC
>ERZ1027228.1217-NODE-1217-length-9588-cov-6.965279_pt1 | contig 9588 bp, 9 predicted proteins | sample MGYA00519266_ERZ1027228 | MGnify/ENA primary metagenome ERZ1027228 (study PRJEB26926, sample SAMN06164465) | human gut metagenome | biome: ENVO:00009003; feature: ENVO:2100002; material: ENVO:00002003 | host: Homo sapiens | place: USA | collected 2012 ...
AGCACGGAACAATCCGTAGGCATCAAAGTCGGGGGCTTTTGACCCCGACATCATTATATATGGATATGTGGAAAGGAAGAGAATATGGGAGAGTATTTATTGATTTCGGATGCTGCAAAACAGGTAAAGGTGGAGAGCCATGTACTTCGCTATTGGGAAGAGGAATTACATCTGCCCATCAAAAGAAACGAGCTGGGGCACCGCTATTATACGAAGGAAGACGTGGAACGGTTCAAAGAGATCAAGAGCATGAAAGAAAGGGGATTACAGTTGAAAGCAATTAAAATGATATTAAAGGACGGACGGCTGGACGTACTGCCGGAGGAACGGGAAAAAGAGCCTGTAGAAGCCCGGAAAGAGCCGGCAGAAGTCCGGACACCACACATGGCCATCGAGATCGTTGATAAACCGGTGGATAAAGAGATGCCGGTACAGCCGCAGGAGAGGATATGTACGGTGCCGGAGAAGGAAGGACTGCAGAGTGAAAGCAGGGAAGAGAAGGCTAAAAGGCTCCAGTGGATCCTGCAACAGTTGATCCGTGAGGCAGTACGGGAGAATAACCAGGACCTTTGCCGGGAACTCAAGGAAAGCATGGTCAAGGAGCTGGATTATCAGTTCCGCAGCAGAGAAGAACGGGAAGAGGAGAGAGACCGCAGACTGGAACAGCGCAGCGAGGAGTACTATCAGAAGATGGACGAGCTGTTGCGGAAAAAGACCAGGGGACAACTGCGGAAACAGCAGAAAGAGGAGAGAAGGCCGAAAGTGGAAAAAGAGTCCACAGAGATCGCAGACAAAGAAAATACCGGCAGGGAAATTAAGGCAGAAAAAAAGAAAAGGCATTTCATTTTCTGAAATGCCTTCCCCGGGGTACGTTCTGAATCAGGAATTAATCCTCTGCGATAGCACCAACAGGGCACTGACCTGCGCAGGAACCGCAGCTGATGCACTTATCTGCATCGATTTCAAACTTTCCGTCGCCCATGCTGATAGCGCCAACGGGGCACTGTGCCTCACAAGCTCCACATGCTACACAAGCATCACCAATAACAAATGCCATAATCTTTTCCTCCTATTTTGCGTGTATCAAATCTCTTGTTTGATACAAATTTATCAATATAACCACTTGTATTGTAATATAAATGGGCTTTGAATACAAGCCTTATTTAGTATTTTTTATCAATAGTTACAGTTGCTTATTTATATTTATTGAACTCCAGAATCTTCTTCGCGTTCTGGATCCTCTCTTCGGTGGGCGGTTCTACACCCTCAAGCTTGTACGGAATCCCCAGTTCTTTCCACTTGTACTCACCCAGAGTATGGTAGGGAAGAACTTCTACTTTCATGACGGTATCCAGAGTATCAATAAATTCTCTTGTCTTTTTCAGATATTCGTCATTGTCAGTAATTCCGGGCACCAGTACATGACGGATCCACATGGGAATACCCTGCTCGGAAAGGTATCTTGCGCAGTCTAGAATATTCTTGTTGGTATGGCCGGTTAGCTTCTTGTGTTCTTCGTCATCAATATGTTTGATGTCCAACATGACGAGATCAGTATATTTCAGTAATTCATTGAATTTGGAGAAGAAAGGCTCTTCTCTGGTAAAAGGCTGTCCGGAAGTATCAAGATTGGTATTGATGCCTCTCTCGTGGGCCTTGCGGAAAAGATCAATCAGAAAATCGATCTGTAATAAGGCTTCGCCGCCGCTGACGGTGATGCCGCCTTCTTTGCCCCAGTAGCTGCGGAAACGCTCTGCTTTATCCAGAAGCTCGTCTGCTGTCATCAGATTGTCAGTGTCGGGATTCCAGGTATCTACGTTGTGACAATATTGACAACGCATATTGCAGCCCTTGAGGAAAATAAGATAGCGGATTCCGGGTCCGTCTACTGCGCCGAAGGATTCTAATGAGTGAATTCTGCCTTTGATCATTGTAATAATCTCCATTCTCTGCCGTGCAGGCAGCTGAGGGGGTGAGTGTTACTCTTGCGAATGCAAGCATTCGAAGAGCATCCGAAAAATTTAATGGTTCTGAATAGTGTACCCAAAAAGGGAGCCGGACAATACTGCCCGGCCCCTTATGCATTCTATTATCTTACAAACCTGTAAAGACTGGATTACAGACTCTTATGGCAGGTTCTTGCGATAACGTCATCCTGCTGCTCCTTGGTCAGGCTGATGAACTTAACAGCATAACCGGATACACGGATGGTGAAGTTAGCGTACTCAGGCTTCTCAGGATGAGCCTGTGCATCTAACAGCTTCTCGGTACCGAATACGTTAACGTTGAGGTGATGAGCACCACGATCGAAGTAACCATCCATTACACGTACCAGAGTTTCTTTCTGCTCGTCAAGGTTGTGACCAAGAGCGGAAGGAGCCATGGTCTGGGTATTAGAGATACCATCCAGAGCATACTCATAAGGCAGCTTAGCTACAGAGTTCAGGGATGCAAGCAGACCACTCTTCTCAGCACCGTAGGAAGGTGATGCACCGGGAGCGAAAGGCTTGTAAGCTTCTCTACCATCAGGCAGAGCACCGGTAGCCTTACCGTATACAACGTTAGAAGTAATGGTCAGTACGGAAGTGGTAGGCTCGGAATTTCTGTAGGTGTGGTTCTTCTTGATCTTCTCCATGAAGGTCTTCAGCAGCCATACAGCGAATTCATCAGCTCTGGGATCATCGTTACCATACTTAGGGAAGTCGCCTTCGATCTTGAAGTCTACAGCACAACCCTGGTCATCACGGATAACCTTAACCTTAGCATACTTGATAGCGGACAGGGAGTCAGCTACATGGGACAGACCTGCAATACCGGTTGCGAAGGTTCTTCTTACATCGGTATCGATCAGAGCCATCTCAGCTGCTTCGTAGTAGTACTTATCATGCATGTAGTGGATCAGGTTCAGGATGTTAACATACAGAGATGCACACCAGTCAAGCATGATGTCATATTTATGCATAACTTCGTCGAAATCAAGGTACTCGGAAGTGATAGGAGCGATTTCGGGACCACACTGCATATGCTTGCCGTCCTTGTCCAGATGCTTCTCATCCTTACCACCGTTGATAGCGTACAGTAAGCACTTAGCCAGGTTAGCACGAGCACCGAAGAACTGGATCTCCTTACCGGTCTGAGTAGCGGATACGCAGCAGCAGATGCTGTAGTCATCACCCCAGATAGGCTTCATAACGTCATCGTTCTCGTACTGGATGGAAGAAGTATTTACAGAAATCTTAGCTGCGTACTTCTTGAAGTTATCAGGCAGAGCGCTGGAGTACAGAACGGTCAGGTTCGGCTCGGGGCTGGGTCCCATGTTCTCCAGAGTATGCAGGAAACGATAGTCGTTCTTGGTAACCATATGACGACCATCCATGCCGATACCACCAACTTCCAGAGTAGCCCATACAGGGTCGCCGGAGAACAGCTGGTTGTAAGAAGGAATACGAGCGAACTTAACCATACGGAACTTCATGGTCATATGGTCGATCAGCTCCTGAGCTTCCTTCTCGGTCAGGGTGCCTTCCTTTAAGTCTCTCTCAATATAGATATCCAGGAAAGTAGAGATACGTCCTACGGACATAGCTGCACCGTTCTGGGTCTTGATAGCTGCCAGGTAACCGAAGTATAACCACTGGATAGCTTCCTTAGCGGTGGTAGCGGGACCGGAAATATCGTAGCCGTAAATCTTAGCCATTTCCTTCATGCCCTTCAGAGCCTTGATCTGATCAGCGATCTCTTCTCTCAGGCGGATGATGTCCTCGGTCATAACGCCGGTACCGCAGTTCTTCTTATCCTCTTCCTTTTTCTGGATCAGGAAATCAATACCGTACAGAGCAACTCTTCTGTAGTCGCCTACGATACGTCCACGACCATAGGTATCGGGAAGACCGGTAACGATATGGGTATGACGAGCAACCTTCATCTCATCGGTATAAGCATCAAATACTGCCTGGTTGTGAGTCTTGTGGTATTCGTTGAAGATTTTGTCATATTTAGCGTTTACTTCGTAGCCATAGGTGCTTGCAGCCTGCTGAGCCATCTTGATACCACCATAAGGCATGAATGCTCTCTTTAAAGGCTTGTCTGTCTGCAGACCAACGATCTGCTCCAGATCCTTCATAGATTCATCAATATAGCCAGGGCCATAAGCGGTCAGACTGGATACGACCTCTGTTTCGCATTCCAGAACGCCGTTATGCTCACGCTCTTCCTTCTGTAACTCCTGAAGTCTGCCCCAAAGCTTATTAGTTGCTTCGGTAGGTCCCTCCAGGAAGCTCTCATCTCCATCATACGGAGTGTAGTTGGTCTGGATGAAGTTACGTACATTGACGTCTACATCCCAGTGGCCATCTTTTTTAAAACCTCTCCATGCTTCTGCCATGAAAATTTACCTCCTTCTGGTAAAAACAATTAATATTATCAACTGAGAGTACCAGTTGCGCTGGCATCCCAAGCTGTTTCTTTACGATAAAAGTGTACTACCTGACAAGGGTAAGTGTCAACCTTTTTAGGAATTGTTCCGAGTTTTGTACATCAGCTCTGACATGAAAAAGAGGTTGACGTGCGTGGGTGCTTGCACACAAAGCACGAAAATCTCTTTTTCATGGACAAAGCACACCAACATGAAATAAAAGATGAGCTGCGAAGCGGCGCCATTTGCGAAGCAAATGCTTTTATGAATGTGGTGTGCGGCAGAGCTGATCTTCGGGGAAGAACAAATGCGGATGTACAAGAATAATCTTGCCTTATTCCGGGGAAAGTATTATACTAAAAAAGCCTTATACGGCAGAAAGGAGACCGATATGACCGGAGTAACAAAAGACATGACCATTGGTGAGATCTTACGTGCCAATCCTGAAGTAGCTCCCGTACTCCTCGATGCAGGAATGCATTGCCTGGGATGCCCTGCTTCACAGGGAGAGACCCTGGAAGAGGCAGCTATGGTACATGGTATTGATGTAGATGAGCTTATGAAAGTGATCGAGGAAATGTAATTTTTGTATTTCTGTTTTGGAAACATCGCCTGACCGGGGCACACAGGTGAAACAAAGTATTTATGGAATTTCATAGCTCAGATTTCCGCGCAATCGAAATGTGTCCGTCGATTGCGCGGATTTGAGAAATCAAAAGAATTCAAGGAATTCAGATCATCGGCCTTTGGCCGTCTTTTTTTGCCTTTTTCCATTAGATATTATGAAGTATGACTGGCACGGTAGATTCTTTCAGGGGAGGCTAATCCTGTGGTACTTTCAGTTCCCAACCTGAATGAATCAGAGCAGGATTGCGGATCAGTTCCCGGTTCAGGGAAACGATTTCAGCCACGGAGCAGCCGCATTTTCTGGCGATTGCCCAGAGGGTGTCGCCCTGTCTGACGATGTATATCCCGCTTTTCTTATTCTCAGGCAGGACAGCATCGGGAGTGCCGCCTGTGATAGGCGCTCCGCTTTGGGGAATCTTAAGCTGCCAGCCGGCGTGAATCCGGTTCGGGTTCTTGATCCGGTCACTGTTGGCTGCCACGATCTCGGGTATGGAGCAGTTGTATTTTCTGGCGATTGCCCAGAGAGTGTCACCCGCCTGTACGGTATAGGTCACATAGGAGGGGGTGTTTTTCACGGCAGGAGAGAGGTCCTCACGGTCAGCCTTTTCCTCGGAGCCGCTGTCAGTACTTTCCTGTTCGGTGTCAGCATTCACATCATAGTAGAGCTTCAAAGTCACGATATCCTCCGGACCGCTGATCTTCTTCAACGTTCCGCTGGCGGTGGAGATTGCCGGATTGTAGGTAAAGCCTTCATAGGTTTTCGGCGTTGCTGTGACGGTATCACCTGTCTTCCCTGCGGAATGTTCTGTTTCCGCCAGCGTGTAGCCGCTGCCGTCCGTCTTGTAGTGCTCCACGATATAATTGATCGTGTTTCCGGAGATGATGGGAGTCGTGTTTCGCGTCCATTTTGCGTAGAACGTTTTATTTCCCGTATCGGTACCTGTGATCTCTGTGACGGGTGAACCGGAAAAGTTGCTGTCTGCGTACCAGCCGTCAAAGCGGTATCCCTCGCGGGTAATATCATTGGTGGTAGGAAGAACTGCCCCGGTGCCGTAAGTGTAGCCGGTTACTTCTTTTCCGCTGGCAATCGTACCGCCGTCTGTCTGCAGCGTTACGGAATAGGTGGAGAGTTCCCATTTTGCCTTGAGGGTCATAGTGCATTTGACTGTATCCGTGTCAAAGTTCCATTTTGTTTCCGTACCGTTGTTATCATAATACCAGCCTTCAATACCATGCCCCTCATTGGTGGGAACGGGATCCGGTGCGGTGAGTGCCGCTCCGTCCTTACTCCAATTCACTTTCTGTGTGCTGGGCTGATCCCCATTGTTTGGGTCAAAAGTGATCACGAGCGTACCGTTCAGGGTGGCACCGCTGAAATCACCGTCTAAAACCGTACCATCATTGTTCGTAATCGCGCCGGTGAATGTGCCGCCGTTAATGGTACCACTGCTCTCATTTATGACCTCATTCTTGAATGTGCCCTTCCGGATGGTGCCGGTGTTGGTCACTTTGCCATGGAACTCAGTGCTGCCGGCGGCACCCTCACTGCCGGTGATCGTGCCGGTGCCGTACCTGTTGGTATCGTTCGTCATTGTGCCGGACATTTCGCCGCCGTCAGCATTCAGGATGCCAACGTTTGTTACATCTGTGTAGATTTTTGCGTTGCCGCTTATAGTAAGAGTAGTCTCCTGACTGGAAGTGTTGTATACAGAGCTTGTATCATTCGGATTATCAGGATCACCGATCGTGCCCCCTGTCATGGTGAACTGATTACTGTTCCGCACTCCGCCACCTGAAGCATACTGACCGCCGGGCTGGTGCAGCCTTTAATCATACCGTCTGACATAATAAAGGTTCCCTTGTTACAAACACCGCCGCCCCCAAACGCTACTGTCGTGCATGCACTGATTGTTCCACCGTACATTCTAAAGGTGCCGTGGTTTATTACACCGCCACCATCGTTATTTGCGATGCAGTTGTGGATATTAGAGCTGGTAGCCATGGCGAATGTGCACCCCGTGGTGACATACACGCCGCCACCTAGCTGGGCCGCACAGCCGATAATGCTTCCGCTCGTCATGATGAATGTGCCGTTCTTTCCGGTGTCAGAGTCTTTGCTAAGGTATACACCGCCGCCTCGACTCATTGCCGAACATCCGACGATGTTGCCACCAGCCATGGTCAGTGTACCACCGGCAACAAGGACACCGCCGCCGTTACTTTGATCACCGCCACCGCCTGTAATAACTCCACCGGAGACAATTTCCGAGCCACCGCTGTCCAGTTCCCACATGTCAATGTACCAGGTCAGATATTTACAGTGCGGGTTAAATTTGTGTTGTGTGGTTGTGTTCCTGTCCTGAATCGTCAGATCGCCGTCCGCCTCCACCTTGATTACGCTGTCGCTGCCGGTCATCTTCAGTACACAACCGTTCAAATCCAGTGTCACAGTACGGTTGACCGTCAGTGTAGAGCCGATATCGATATCCCCCTTTAGTGTGATTCTGGAAATACTGCTATCTGCCAGTGCCCCAGTCAATTCCGACGCTGTTGTCACCTCTGCCTCACCGTTTGCGACCGGCAGTGCTGCGTACAGTCCGTTCAGAACCGCTGCGGCTTCATTTCCCGATGCGCTTTCCGGGGAACCCGGACCCTCTGTGGATGTCGGGGGATTCGTCAGCTGTCCGGTTTCTGCTGCCGATACCGGCGTGGAGACCAGAGAAAGTACCATGAAACTGCAAAGCAGCGCCGCATAGAACCGAATTTTTTGCTTTTTCATGAATTATTTTCCTCCCATTGTTGTGATGCGTTTCCTTTTCCCGTGCCTTGTCCGCGGTGTTCTCTTTCCCTGAGTCTGATACACAGCACAGTGATCATGACCGCCGTGGCGAAAGAAATTACCCCCACCAGCACATAACCGCCGGCGTCTTCATGAAGCAGGATAGAACCGTACATTCCCCAGGCGGTAATCTGCGTCTGACCGGCTGCAGTGTGCACCGTTCCCACAAGGAACGCAGACAATGCCATGCACAGGGCAGACAGCCGGCAGATCCCGCGGAGCTCCTTCCGGCGATACTTTTCACGCACCCGTTTTTTCACCAGTTCGACCCGCTTTTCTGTATCATACATATCGTTGAAAACCTCCCTTCGGAAAGTAAAGTCATAAAATAAATATGCCCTTCATCTAATTAGGTACAAAAAAGCGAAAAAACTCTCACCTGAAAATTAAATTTTTTCAAAAAAAACAGGAGCTATACAAAGCATTCGAAACTGATGCACAACTCCAAATTGAGAAAGGAAACAAAGCAGCCGGGACACGTGCACGTAAAGCTTCTTTAGAACTGGAGAAACTGACAAAGGAGTTCCGTAAGATATCCCTTGAAGAAAGTAAAAAATAACCTTGTTTTCTTAGTAAGAAATGAGGATATGTCATCAATATGACATACCCTCATTTCATCTTAAATTCTAAAAAAGGAACTTATTTCTTACTTGCCTCTAATGAAACCTTACGGAATGATTTCATTAGTTTCTCAATATTTAAAGATGCTTGGCGAGCACGTGTCCCTGCAGCTTTATTCCCTTTCTCAATTTGAAGCTGTGCATCTGTTTCAAAGGCCTTGTATGCTTCTTGAATTTGATCTAAAAGTTCTTTCATTTTTATATGTTATTTTGATATACACGGTAAAAATAATTCTTTTTGGCGGAATTTGCCTGAAAAATGATAAAAATATTCTGTCCAGAATATAAAAAGTCCATATCTCGTATATATCTTTTTTGAGGTTTATGCCGGTAAAGGCGCAGACGGCATAAGATATTTCAGTTTCACCGTTTTATTGGTTATTCTTAATCCATTGGGAAATGGACTTATCCGCATTGGCAACGGTACTGCCTTTGACGGCAAGCCCTTTCTTGATGGTAGCCTTTGGACAAGATTTCTTCAAGTCTGCCTCGCTGTTGCCCATGGCACTACCTTCGTGCGTACAGAATGGCAGGATTGTTTTTCCTGTAAAATTATGTTTCTCCAAGAAAGAAAGCACTACCATTGGCATAGTCCCCCACCAGTTTGGATAGCCCAAGTAGATAGTGTCGTATTCATCCCAGTTCTTTACATCTCCTTTATAAGCGGGATGCGCGTTGCTGTCCAACTCTTTTTTCACTACTTCCGTACACTGGCGGTAATCTTCGGGATAAGGTTTCACCGGGTCAATACTAAATAGGTCAACTCCGGTCAACTTTTGAATCTTTTCGGCAACAACCCGTGTGTTACCCACTTTCAAGTTTACAATGTCACCGTTCACGTAATTGTTGCCGGGACGGGAATAATACACGATGATACTTTTCATTGTTTTTTTGTTTTTCGTAGTTTGTGCATGCACTCCTGCGATACAGAGCACAAGCAAAACAGCCAGATTAAATATTCTTCTCATAAACTGTATTTTTAATATATCTTCTGCATTCTTTATGCTGCGGTCACCCAATACAATTTTCTTTTCGTAACCCATACGACTGTCTCTTATACACATCTGACGCTGCCGACGATAAGGCTC